>LSQX01202067.1_pt1 | contig 13010 bp, 10 predicted proteins | sample 654561 | NCBI WGS metagenome assembly LSQX01 (sample SAMN04489861, study PRJNA283612) | anaerobic digester metagenome | isolation source: 4 biogas reactors fed with cattle manure at either 37C or 55C with and... | place: Denmark: Kongens Lyngby | collected 2014 | reverse complement strand
AGACCGACGTCGAGGTGGCCGTCGCGGGTCGCCTCATCTTCATGCGCAACACGGGCAAGCTGTGCTTCGCCACGCTGCAGGACGGTGACGGCACCCAGCTGCAGGCGATGCTCTCCCTGGCTGAGGTGGGTCAGGAGTCGCTGGACTCCTGGAAGGCTGACGTCGATCTCGGTGACTTCGTCTCCGTGCGTGGTCGCGTCATCGCTTCCCGTCGCGGCGAGCTCTCCATCATGGCCTCCTCCTGGCAGATGGCCTCCAAGGCGCTGCGTCCCCTCCCGGTGACCTTCGCGGACCTGTCCGAGGACACCCGCGTCCGTCACCGCTACACGGACCTCATCGTCCGTGAGCAGGCCCGCAAGAACGCGATGACCCGTATCAAGGTGATGCGCGCGCTGCGTCATCACCTGGAGGACGAGGGCTTTGTCGAGGTGGAGACCCCGATGCTGCAGACCCTGCACGGTGGTGCGGCGGCCCGTCCCTTCGAGACGCGTTCCAACGCCCTCGACATCGACCTGTACCTGCGTATCGCGCCGGAGCTGTTCCTCAAGCGGTGCGTGGTCGGTGGTATCGACAAGGTCTTCGAGGTCAACCGCAACTTCCGTAACGAGGGCGTCGATTCCTCGCACTCCCCGGAGTTCGCCATGCTGGAGACCTACGAGGCGTGGGGTGACTACAACACCGGCATGCGCACCATCCGGGAGCTGATCCAGGCGGTCGCCATGGCCGTCTTCGGTTCCCATGTGGTCACGCTTGTCGACGGCACCGAGTACGACCTCGGCGGCGAGTGGCCCGAGATCGAGATGTACCCCTCCCTCAACGAGGCGCTGCAGCGCAAGTACCCGGGCCAGCCGGAGGTCACCATCGACTCCACCGTCGAGGAGCTCAAGCAGCTTGCCGACGTCGTCGGCCTCGAGGTTCCCGCCAAGGGCGGCTGGGGCCACGGCAAGCTCGTCGAGGAGATCTGGGAGGTGCTCTGCGAGGATCAGCTCACCGGCCCGATCTTCGTCAAGGACTTCCCGGTGGAGACCTCCCCGCTGACCCGTCAGCACCGTTCCAAGCCGGGCGTGACCGAGAAGTGGGACCTCTACGTCCGTGGCTTCGAGCTGGCCACCGGCTACTCCGAGCTCGTCGACCCGGTCATCCAGCGTGAGCGCTTCGAGGACCAGGCCCGCCTGGCCGCCGGCGGTGACGATGAGGCGATGGTCCTCGACGAGGACTTCCTCGCCGCCATGGAGCAGGGCATGCCCCCGACCTCCGGCATCGGCATGGGCGTCGACCGTCTGCTCATGGCACTCACGGGCCTGGGCATCCGGGAGACCGTCCTGTTCCCGATGGTCAAGCCCGAGCAGAAGTAGCACCGCGGGTCAGGGTTCCTCGGGGTGTTCCCTGACCCCGTGCACGGGTGGCGGTGGCTGGGAGTTTTCTGGGGGCGCGGGCGTCGATAGTGGGCCCCTCCCAGTAACACCTCCGAAAGCCCAGCTCACGGTGGCTGCTGGCGTGCCCGTCCCAGGGTTGTCCCAGCAAGGGACTGTTGTCTGGGCACGCGCTCCCAGGGGTGCTTCCTACGTTTTTCCGTATGAGCAACGCACTCACTCCACGACGGCGCATCATCGCCCTCGACGTGCTCCGGGGCATCGCGATCCTCGGCACCCTGCTGACCAACATCTGGCTCTTCTCCCGCTCCTCCATGGACGCCACCGCCGAGGGCGCGGTGGCTGAGGGGGCGCTGGCGACGTTCAACTCCGTCGCCGACGTCCTGCTCAACCTCTTCACCGACGGCAAGTTCATCGGATTGCTGACCATCATGTTCGGCATCGGGCTGGAGATCCAGCGGCAGGCGGCGGTGCGCCGCGGCGAGCCCTGGCCCGGCCGCTACCCGTGGCGTGCGCTCGTGCTCATCCTCGACGGCCTGCTGAACTACATCTTCATCTTCGAGTTCGACGTGCTCATGGGCTACGGTCTCACGGCGCTGGTCGTCGCGGCCGTCATGGCACGCAGCCCCCGCGCGCAGAAGATCTGGATGGGGGTGGGCCTCGCCGCCCACGCCGTGATGATGTTCTTCATGGCCGGCGGGCCGCGCCTGTTCGGCTCCTTCCCGGGTGGCGACTTCGTCCGCGAGGCCACCCCGGGTGAGGAGGGCATGCGCTTCATCCAGGAGGGCCTGCCCACCGACTCCTACTGGGGCATGGTCACCGACCGCGTGCAGAACTTCATCGGCGGCCGCGGGGAGATCCCCATCATGTTCTTCATGGGCCTGGGCCTGTTCCTCGTCGGCGCCCACCTCTACCGGGCCGGCCTCTTCCTCCCGGAGGGTGTCCGCCTGCGCCGGATCGTCATGGGCATCGGGTTCGGAGTCGGGTTCCCCCCTCGACTGGGCACTGCGCCTCACCGACACCGCCGGCCACGTCGCCCGCTACGGCACCTCCACCATCGTCGCCTTCGGACTCCTCGCCGCCGTCGCGGCCTTCTACGCCCGCCGGGAGCGCGTGGGCCTCCTGGGGCACCTGCTGTCCCTGGTCGGGCGGATGGCCCTGACGAACTACATCCTGCAGAACCTCATCGCCTCGATCATCTTCTACGACTGGGGCCTGGGCATGAGCCGCCGGATCCAGGGCCCCCTGGGACACCGCCGCCACCCTGGGCATCTACCTGGGCATCTCCGCCTTCCTCATCGCACTCTCTGCCGTGTGGCTGCGCTTCCACCGCCGCGGACCGGTGGAGATCGTGTGGCACGACCTCGTCGACAGGATCGCCGACACCGCCGAGAAGGTTGCTTCCCGACGCCGCGGGCAGCGCCCCACCACCCCGGCGAAGAAGGAACTCCCGGTGGGGTAGGGGCACCCGCCGCAGGTCACAATATTGAGGACTACGCCTCCGGTGGCCTGCGGGACGGCTACCGTATGAGTAATATGCCTCACGTTAATAATTGTGCTCGGCGATGGAGGATGTGTGTCAGTACCGGAGAAGGCCCTGTCGGTGCCGGCCCTGAGTAAACGGGAGCTCGAGGTGGTGCTCACCTGGCTGACCTCCGTGTCGAAGCGGGAGGTCGGCAAGCTTCTCGGAGTCTCCGAGGACACCGTCCGCACGCACATCGCCCGCGTACGGGGGAAGTACATGAGTGTCGGCCGTCCGGCGAGCACGAAGTCGGACCTCATGCTCCGCCTCATGCAGGACGGTTTCTTCGACCACCGCAACGCCTGACGTAGGCCCTCTCCAGAGAAACACAGCCCCGCTGTACCCTCCCCGGTGATCCAGGGAGCGCACAGCGGGGCTGTGGGCCTTTTAGGGGAGGATGCAGGTTCGCCCTTGGTTGCGGTCCGCGAGGCCATCCAGGAGCCTTCAGAAGCTCTTCCTGAGCGGTGTGTACGCAAACGAAGAACCCGCCTCATCCACACGAAGTGGATGAGGCGGGTTCTTTTCGCTTCAGTGAGCCTCAACGCCAGAGGCGCTGGAGTTCAGCTTCCTACTAGGAGGAGAGCTTGAAGGAAGAGGTGCCCGGCTTGGTGGTGGACTGGCCGCCGTCGACCTTGTCCTTGGCCAGAGCGTCGGCGATAGCCTTCTGAGCCTCAGCCAGCTCCTCGGCGGCCTTGAGCTCGCGCTCGCGGTCGGCAGCAGCCTTGGCAGCAGCCTCGCGGTCGGCCTTCAGGCCGGCGTCGATGAGCTCGACGCGGTCGAGCTTCTCCTGCCAGAACTTACCGTTGATCAGGGAGTTCTGGTAGGTCTTCAGGGCGAACTCGGCCTGCTCGCGGTAGATGGCCCAGTTGCCATCGTTGTTGTTGCGCAGGTCGGACTTCCAGTGGAGGAAGTACTTCTTGGTGGCCGCATCAGCCTTGTTCAGCTCAGCGATGTTGCCCCACAGGCCGAACTGGATGTCGTCGAGGACCTCGCGGTACTCGGTACGCAGGGTGGAGTCGCCGACCAGGACGTTGTCCTGGTAGAGCTCGTTGTAGCGCTGGAAGACGGAGATCCATGCCTTGAAGACGCGGAGGGTGTCGCGCTGAGCAGTAGCGCGCTCCAGGAAGAGCTGGCGAACCAGGACGTCGGAGAGCTGAGCCTCGACGTTGGAGTCACGGGCGGTCTCCCATGCAGCCACGACAGCCGGGGCGCCGGCCTGAGCGGCCTCATGCAGAGCCTTCAGGGCAGCCATGAACTCACGGTCGATGTAGCGCTTCTTGCTGTCGTCGACAGACCAGTCAGCAGCACGGTTGTAGTCTGCCTCAGCCTTCACGAGCAGCTCATCGATCTCCTTGTGGACCGCGCGAGCGTTGTGCATGTGGGCCTTGGAGATGGACTGGAACGGCTTGAAGCCATCGTGGGACTTGGTCCGGTTGGCCTCAGCGATCAGCGGGTTGATGACCTCGCGGAAGGCGTTGAGGGAAGCGACGTATGCCTCCCAGTCGGCGGTGGCGATCTTGTCCTTCTCGAGGGCGTAGGCCACGGAAGCGCGAGCCTCCTGGATGTTGGCGGCAGCCTTCTCGAGCTCAGCCTCAGCCTCGGCGCGAGCCTCAGCGAAAGCAGCTGCAGCAGCCTCCTCGGACGGGTCGAAGCCCGGCTCGCCCAGGTTCACGTAGTGGTTGACCAGGGTGCGGAAGGTCGGCTTGTGCTGGATCTTGTTGAGGTAGTCAGCGGTCTCGTCGGTGAGGGTCTTCAGCTGGTCCTCGGTGACGTTCTTGGCGACCAGGTCCTGGGCGGCGGAGCCGTCCTCGGTCTGGTAGCCACCCTGCTGGGTGTCCTGGGCGAAAGCCGGTGCGGAGAAGCCGGAGAGGCCGGTTGCGAGGGCGATGGCGCCGGCGAGAGCGGCGGTACGGACGCGGTTCTTGAACATGAGCGATAAACTCCTGAATTCGATCGTGTGGGCTGGAAGACCCGGAGCCGAACCTGTGTGGTCGGCGCTGGAAAAGTCCACCGCGAAAAATTCCGGAAAGCTCCGGGCTCATATTTTTCGCAATGCCTGGCGACTCGGTCGCTGGGCATCACCTTAGGACAGTTTTCGGGATTTTGCGCCCTCCTGCCGCCGGACGGGCAGTTGTGCCGGTGCCTTACGCGATAACGGTCCGGTAACGGAAAACAGCCGTCTAGCAGCGGGTTACTGGTGAATTGCTGAAATGTTTATGGCTTTCGGCTGGCTGACTGGGGTGCTGAATTTAAGCCGAACGGGTGACCCCTAAGGGGGTTAGTTTCCTTGTGGGTCGTGCCTGTTTGACTGGTGGAAACTTCTGGAATATGCAGTTCAGGGGCTTTTCTGAGGGAATCGTCGGCGAAAGCCGACACTCCGGGGAGGGGCAATGCGGGTGTTGTCCGACCCATGAAGTACACTCATGTGCTTCTGGGGACTGACAGTTCGCGCACAGGCAAACGGTCACGGAAGTGTTTCTTCTCACAATCGTTGTCGTTGGCGTAATGCGGCGGGCGGAGGCTTATATATATGAGACTCAAACTGGCGTGGGCTGGCCATGCTGTGGAAGGGGTGGGACGGGGGACCGCGGCGTCGATTAGTAGGGACGCATGGCAGCGGATAGTCTGATCACCTTTCCCGGGGATGTCGGCATCTCCGGACGACGCAGGAAGGTCAGTACATGAACACGAAGAGTTCCCCGGCCGGCGCGGACAACACGGCGCTGCCTGCCGAGGTGAAGGTGATCCTCACCGTGCTCGTCGGCTCGGCGCTGGTGATGTTCCTCAACGAGACGATCCTCTCGGTGGCGCTGCCCTCGATCATGGAGGATTTCCAGATCCCCGCCACCACCGCCCAGTGGCTGACCACCGGCTTCATGCTCACCATGGCCGTCGTCATCCCGGCGACGGGCTGGATCCTCCAACGTTTCACCACCAAGCAGGTCTTCCTCACCGCCGTGAGCAGTTTCCTCGTGGGCACCCTCGTGGCCGCCGCAGCCCCGACGTTCACGGTGCTGCTGGTCGGTCGCATCGTGCAGGCGGTCGGCACGTCGCTGATCATGCCGCTGCTCATGACCGTCGCGATGACGGTCGTGCGGGCCAACCGGCGCGGGTCCGTCATGGGCGTCATCTCGATCGTGATGTCCGTCGCTCCGGCGCTGGGGCCGACGGTCTCGGGATTCGTCCTCAACCGCTTCACCTGGCACTGGCTGTTCTGGTTCGTCGCCCCGCTGATCGTCGTGGCGCTGGTGGTCGGTGCCCTCTTCATCCGCAACATCGGTGAGACGGCCCGCGCCCCCTTCGATCCACTGTCCGTGGTCCTGGCCGCCCTCGGCTTCGGCGGCCTCGTCTACGCACTGAGCACCCTGGGCACGGACCTGCCGGTGGCCGTCGGCGTGGCGGTCGTCGGTGTCATCGCCCTGGCGCTGTTCGTGTGGCGCCAGCTGAAGCTTGAGACCCCGCTGCTGGATCTGCGCCCCTTCACCATCCGCAACTACACGCTGTCCGTGGTCGTGGCGCTGCTGCTCATGGGCACGCTGCTCGGCGTGGTCATGGTCCTGCCGATCTACCTGCAGACCGCGCTGGGGGTCACCGCCCTGGTCACCGGCCTGCTGCTGATGCCCGGCGGCCTCGCGTCCGGGCTGCTGGCGCCCTTCATCGGGCGCCTCTACGACCGCGTCGGCCCCCGCCCGCTCGTCATCCCCGGCGCGCTGCTGCTGCTCGGGGCCGTGTGGGCGATGACGCGCCTGGACATCGCGTCGACCATCACCGAGGTGATCGCGATGCACATCGTGTTCTCCCTCGGGCTGGCACTCATGATGACCCCGCTGATGACCACGGCACTGGGATCACTGCCCAAGCACCTCTACGGCCACGGCTCGGCGATCCTCAACACCCTGCAGCAGCTGGCCGGTGCCGCAGGAACGGCGATCCTCATCGCCGCGCTGTCCTTCGGCACCCGGGCCGCGGCCGCCGGGGGAGCGGACCTGGCGCAGGCCACCGCGGACGGCGCACACACCGCCTTCATCGTCGCCGGGATCATGGCCATTCTCGTCCTGCTGGCCAGCCCCTTCGTCACCAGGGTCGCCGAGGAGCAGCAGGAGGAGGGTCACGCAGCCTAGCTGTCGTCCCCGGTCGCAGAATGACAACAGGCCCCCGGGTGAATCCGGGGGCCTGGAGGTTCTGGGTGCCGGTCCCTACAGGGCGGCGAAGTTCTGGGTGGCGTACACCGAGCCGTCGGAGCTGGTCGCCCAACCCACGCCCACGTGCGTGAAGTCCGGGTTCTCCACGTTCTGACGGTGCGACGGGGAATTCAGCCACGCCTGCAGCATGTCGCGCGCCGCGACGGACTGGTTGAAGGTGCCGACGTTCTCGGCGGCCTTGCGCCACGACGACGGGTAGCTGGCGACGTAGGACGGGTTGTGGCGTAGGTGGCGCTGGCTTGCCATGGTCTCCGACCAGGACTGGGCCACGTTATCCAGCATGTGGTGGCTCGACAGCGGGGCCAGGCCGCGGGACGCGCGGTAGGCGTTGGTCTCGTGCAGGAGGGCTGCCTGGATGCCGGAATGGTCTGCCAGGACGGCGTAGTGGCTCTGCGAGGAACCGGCGGGCGGGTTGGCTGCGGCGACGGCGGGCAGAGCGGACATGACCAGCGACGCGGAGAGTGCGACGACGGCGATACTGCGGGTACGCGACATGGATACTCCTCGTTAGGCGTTTCGGCGATGCTAACAAAAGGATAACGAGACGTGTAGTGCCGCGCCGTCCCTCGGGAATTCCGGGCTGTTCGCTAAAGGCGTACATTGCGCTGACCTGCAGGAACCTGTTTGACCTGGCACTCTGCCGGGGAGAGTGCAAATAGCGGGGTGGTCGTGCGCGTTAGAGTGGGTGACAAGTTAGACACAAAGGTTAAGGGGTAAGCACATGTTCGAACGGTTCACAGACCGTGCGCGCCGCGTCATCGTCCTGGCGCAGGAGGAAGCACGGCTGCTCAATCACAATTACATCGGCACCGAGCACATCCTCCTCGGCCTTATCCATGAGGGCGAGGGTGTCGCCGCCAAGGCACTCGAGTCGATGGGCATCTCCCTGGACGCCGTGCGACAGGAGGTCGAGGAGATCATCGGTCAGGGCACCCAGCCCCACACCGGTCACATCCCCTTCACCCCGCGCGCCAAGAAGGTCCTCGAGCTCTCCCTGCGTGAGGGCCTCCAGATGGGCCACAAGTACATCGGCACCGAGTTTCTCCTGCTCGGCCTCATCCGCGAGGGTGAGGGCGTGGCGGCCCAGGTCCTGGTGAAGCTCGGCGCCGACCTGCCGCGCGTGCGTCAGCAGGTCATCCAGCTGCTCTCCGGTTACGAGGGCGGCCAGGGCGGTTCCCCGGAGAGCACCCCGGAGTCCGGCGGTCCCGTCGGCGCCGGCGCGGCACGCGGCCCGCAGGGCGGCGGCCAGGGCGGCCCGGGTGAGCGTTCCAGCTCCCTCGTGCTCGACCAGTTCGGACGTAACCTCACCCAGGCGGCCCGGGACGGCAAGCTCGACCCGGTCGTCGGCCGTGAGAAGGAGATCGAGCGCATCATGCAGGTGCTCTCGCGTCGTACCAAGAACAACCCGGTCCTCATCGGTGAGCCCGGTGTGGGTAAGACCGCCGTCGTCGAGGGCCTGGCCCTGGACATCGTCAACGGCAAGGTCCCGGAGACCCTGAAGGACAAGCAGGTCTACTCCCTCGACCTGGGTTCCCTCGTCGCGGGTTCCCGTTACCGTGGTGACTTCGAGGAGCGCCTGAAGAAGGTGCTCAAGGAGATCAACCAGCGCGGCGACATCATCCTGTTCATCGATGAGATCCACACCCTCGTCGGCGCCGGTGCCGCCGAGGGCGCGATCGACGCCGCCTCGCTGCTCAAGCCGAAGCTGGCCCGCGGTGAGCTGCAGACCATCGGTGCCACCACCCTGGACGAGTACCGCAAGCACATCGAGAAGGACGCCGCCCTGGAGCGTCGTTTCCAGCCGGTGCAGGTCCCGGAGCCGTCCGTCGAGCTGACCATCGAGATCCTCAAGGGTCTGCGCGACCGCTACGAGGCGCACCACCGCGTGTCCATCACCGACGGTGCGCTGGCCGCCGCCGCGAACCTGTCCGACCGCTACATCAACGACCGTTTCCTCCCGGACAAGGCCGTCGACCTCATCGACGAGGCCGGCGCCCGCATGCGCATCAAGCGCATGACCGCCCCGGAGGGTCTGCGTGAGATCGACGAGCGCATCAATGACGTCCGCCGCGAGAAGGAGGCGGCGATCGACGCCCAGGACTTCGAGAAGGCCGCCGGCCTGCGCGACAAGGAGCGCAAGCTCGGCGAGGAGCGTTCCGAGAAGGAGAAGCAGTGGCGTTCCGGTGACCTCGAGGAGATCGCGGAGGTCGGCGAGGAGCAGATCGCCGAGGTCCTCGGCGCCTGGACCGGCATCCCTGTGTTCAAGCTCACCGAGGAGGAGTCCTCCCGTCTGCTGCGCATGGAGGATGAGCTCCACAAGCGCATCATCGGCCAGGACGAGGCCGTCAAGGCCGTGTCCCGCGCGATCCGTCGTACCCGCGCCGGCCTGAAGGACCCGAAGCGTCCCTCCGGTTCCTTCATCTTCGCCGGCCCGTCCGGTGTGGGTAAGACCGAGCTGTCGAAGGCCCTGGCCGAGTTCCTCTTCGGCGAGGACGACGCCCTCATCCAGATCGACATGGGTGAGTTCCACGACCGCTTCACCGCCTCCCGCCTCTTCGGCGCGCCCCCCGGCTACGTCGGCTACGAGGAGGGTGGCCAGCTCACCGAGAAGGTCCGCCGCAAGCCCTTCTCCGTCGTGCTTTTCGACGAGATCGAGAAGGCCCACAAGGAGATCTACAACACCCTCCTGCAGGTCCTCGAGGACGGTCGTCTCACCGACGGCCAGGGTCGCGTCGTCGACTTCAAGAACACGGTGCTCATCTTCACCTCGAACCTGGGCACGCAGGACATCTCGAAGGCCGTCGGCATGGGCTTCTCCGGCTCCGCGGAGACGGACTCCGACGCCCAGTACGAGCGCATGAAGAACAAGGTCCACGACGAGCTGAAGAAGCACTTCCGGCCCGAGTTCCTCAACCGTATCGACGAGATCGTCGTCTTCCACCAGCTCACCCGCGAGCAGATCGTGGAGATGGTGGAGCTGCTCGTCGGTCGCGTCGAGAAGGCCCTGGCCGCCAAGGACATGGGCATCGAGATCACCGACAAGGCCAAGGCTCTCCTGGCCCAGCGTGGTTTCGACCCGGTCCTCGGTGCCCGTCCGCTGCGCCGCACCATCCAGCGCGAGGTCGAGGACGCCATGAGTGAGAAGATCCTCTTCGGCGAGCTCGGTGCCGGTGAGATCGTCACCGTCGACGTCGAGGGCTGGGACGGCGAGTCGAAGGACACCGACGGTGCCTCCTTCACCTTCACCCCGCGCCCGAAGCCGCTGCCGGAGGGCACGTTCTCGGAGATCTCTCCGGAGGCCGCCGAGGCGGTGCGTGACGTGGAGGCTGACCCGGAAACCATCACCCCGGACGTCCCCGACGTCCCGGAGATCACCGATGACCTGTCCACCGGCCCCGACGAGGGTCCGGCCGGTGGGGCGGCCCCGGCTCCGCAGTCCTAAACCGCTTATCGACGCCCGCTTCCCACCCCAGGGGAGCGGGCGTCGCTGCCGTTTCTGCACGAGCTCACCTGCACGGTGTTCAATTCTCTGCAGAATCCCTGTTCGCCACTTGTATGTACGTCAGGTTTTGCATACGGGGTCGAACTAGACTGGCCGCCATGGGCATCACGTACCGAAAGTGCAAGAAGATCGGCAAGAACTCCTGGATCAACGTCTCCGGTTCGGGAGCCTCCGCCTCCACCCGCATCGGCCCGGTGACCATCAACTCCCGTGGCGGCATCTGGGTGAAGCTGCCCGGCGGCCTCAACTACCGCGGCAGGTGGAAATAACCGCCCTCTGACCACGAGGGTATTCGAATCAGGGCATTTATCGAGTAGTCGAACCCCGGCACCCGGTTAATGCCCCCACTCGAATACCCCGTGAGCGGCAGCTACCGCGGCAGGTGGAAGTAACCCCGTTCGTCCTGCTCGGCCAGACCGTCCTCCAGCAGGGAGAACAGGGCGCGGGAACGTTGGACATCGTCGGGCCACACGACGTCGATCGCCGCCTGCGGCACCGCGACGTCGGATCCCCGCAGCACGTCCATGATGAGCCCACGCACCTGGCGGTCGGTGCCGGTGAACTTCTGCACCTTCTTCTTCGCCAGTTCCTCCGCGCTGGGTGGCGGGGAGCCGGCGGCTACCCAGGCGCAGTCGTCGAGAAGCGGGCACACCCCGCACGCCGGTGACGTCGCGGTGCAGACCAGGGCCCCGAGCTCCATGAGCGCGGCCGAGAACCGTGGGCCCCGCTCCGGGGGCAGCAGCGCGGCCACTGTCACCAGCTCCGCCTTCGACGTCGTCCCGGCCAGGTAGCGTCCCTCCACCGCGCGGCGCACCACGCGCCGGACGTTCGTGTCCACGACCGGCACGTTGCGCCCGTACGCGAAACACGCCACGGCGCGGGCGGTGTAGTCGCCGATACCCGGCAGGGCCAGGAGCTCATCGACGTCGCTGGGTACCTGGCCGCCGTGAAGCGCGACGATCTGCTGCGCGCACTCCAGCAGCCGCAGCGCGCGGCGCGGGTAGCCCAGTTTTCCCCAGGCGCGCAGCACCTCGGCGGGGGAGGCCTGTGCGAAGGCCTCCGGGTCGGGCCAGCGTCGCATCCACTCCCGCCACACCGGTTCAACGCGGGCGACGGGCGTCTGCTGGCTCATCACCTCGCTGAGGAGAATGCCCCACGCGGAGGTACCCGGCTCGCGCCACGCCAGCGGGCGTTCGTGGAGGTCGAACCAGGACAGCAGACGCGAAGCGAACATGGTGAGCAAGTATAGAATTGCCGTCATGCCCATGAAAGATGTCGCCCAGAACCCGCAGGCCGTGTGGGAGGCCCTGCAGGCCGGTAACAAACGTTTCGTCCACCAGCAGCAGGAACGCCCCAACCAGGACATCCTCCGCCGCACGGAACTGCGCGCCGGACAGAACCCCCGCGCCGTCGTCCTCTCCTGCTCCGACTCCCGCGTCCCCGTCGAGCTGATCTTCGACGTCGGTCTCGGTGACCTCTTCGTGGTCCGCACCGCCGGGGAGATCCTCGACCCCGCGGTCCTGGCGTCCATCGAATACGCCATCAAGAGCCTCGGTGTGGAACTCGTCGTCGTCATGGGCCACGAATCCTGCGGCGCCGTCGCCGCCACCGCCGAAGCCCTCGACGGCGGCAAGATCCCCAACGGACTGGAGCGCATCCTCATCGAGAAGGTCGCCCCGTCGATCCTCGAGGCCCGCGCCCGCGGCCGCAACGACCGCCCCGGGTACGAGCGCCAGCACGTCATCGAGATCGTCATCCAGATCAAGCACCGCCTCTCCGCCCTGCAGGAGCGCATCGCCGACGGCCGCGTCGGCATCGTCGGCCTGCGCTACCTGCTGTCCGACGGCTCCACCGAGCAGGTCATCGCCGACGGCGTCGAGTAGGCGTCGAGTAGCAGACACGCGGGGGCGGCAGGTTCCCACCTGCACTAACCGTGCGCAATTAAAGTGAGGGACGTGACTAACCGCAGCCCCCGCCGACTCCCCGAAGAGATCTACGTCCGCCGTCGCGTCGCCGCGGCCGTGGTCATCCTAATCCTCGTCGGACTGCTGGTGTGGGGCCTCGTGGCCTTCGCTGGCCGAGGCGGCGACGACACCGAAACCACCACCGCCGCGCAGACCACCACGGCGGAGACGTCGGCGGTGACGTCGGCAAGCAGGACGACGGAGACTTCAGCCGCGGAGACCTCCGAGCCGGAGGAGACCGAGACCGAGTCCGCTGAGCCGGAGGAGCCGAAGAACTCCTGCGAGCTCTCTGACCTGCGGATCGTCGCCAGCTCGGACCGTCCCTCCTACGGTGACGGCGACCAGCCGACCTTCTACATGACCGTCGAGAATCCCACCGCCGCGGACTGCGAGCTCAACCTCGACGACGAGGAACTGCGCTTCGAGGTGTACAACCTGGAGAACAAC
>LSQX01393849.1_pt1 | contig 13011 bp, 8 predicted proteins | sample 654561 | NCBI WGS metagenome assembly LSQX01 (sample SAMN04489861, study PRJNA283612) | anaerobic digester metagenome | isolation source: 4 biogas reactors fed with cattle manure at either 37C or 55C with and... | place: Denmark: Kongens Lyngby | collected 2014 | reverse complement strand
TGGCCAAAAGCGTTACAGTGGAGTAAAAAAGTGTGTTAAGAATCACGGTGGGGTTGTATCCCCCACAAAAACGTGTTTAAAATAAAAAAAGTTGTATTAAAAGCCATGCTGCACATGCAGGATAAATCCTGAATTGCTGCATGGCTTTTTTAGGCTCAAGGAGAAAGGAATAAGGGAAGAAAAATATAAAAAAAGCTTGATCGTTTTTATTCCATGATTTACTATTATAATTATAATGAATATTTGCAATCAGACGTTTATGCGAGAGGTGCTGATAGTGAAAAAGACAAATGAAATTTGGACTGTGGTAACACCGCAGATGCATAGAAGATTGAAAGAGTATGGCGAAGAAAATAAAATCGCTGCCACGAGAGCGAAGATGATTATGTATATACTGTTCCACTTCCACCCAAGGCAGCTTTTAGAGGACTATACGTTTCGCACTAAAGAAGGGAAAATGGTCAATATCAAAGTTTCGGATACTGAACTTGCTTATATTGAAAACTTGGCGCAAAAGTATAACGTGACAATTAGCCGCCTTTTGCGTAACATGGCATACACATACTTTTACACCATTGATAAAGAGGAAATGGTTGACGGCTCAATTGATAAACAAAAAAAACAGGCTATGGAATAAGAATAAGGATTAATTATGTCAATTACTAAAAATGAAGTGGATTAAGGAAGGGGCTGAAAAAGTGAAAACCTTGTTTGAACTCTGTAAACCGAGAGAAAGCGTCTTTGATGAAACGCAAAGGGATGACGTTTTAGACCTGACTGATTTAATTGAAAACCGTATTGATCCGTATCGTTTTTTTGAGGAGAACTTCCTGACGCAAGGGATGAAAGTTTTATTGGAGACAGCTTTTAAGCGTTTCCACAGGCAGGGAGCGACGGGCCTGATCAAACTGACCCAGACCATGGGCGGGGGTAAAACTCACAATATGATTGCCCTGGGACTTTTGGCCAAACATCCCGAATTCAGGCAAAAAGTAATGGGTGATAGATTTAAAAACAGCCACCTGGGAAAAATCAAAGTTGTGGCCTTCACGGGCAGGGAAAGCGATGCACCATACGGCATCTGGGGAGCCATTGCCGAGCAGCTGGGTAAGAAGGAAGTCTTTAAGGATTATTATACCCCTCTGCAGGCTCCTGGGCAGACAGCCTGGATTAACCTTTTAAAGGGAGAGCCACTCCTTATTTTGCTGGACGAGTTGCCTCCTTACCTGGAAAACGCCAAAGCGAAAATGATCGGCGATTCAAATTTGGCCACAGTAACTACTACTGCCTTGGCCAATCTGTTCAATGCTTTGGGTAAAGAGGAGCTTTCCAACGTTTGCCTTGTTATTTCCGATTTAAAAGCTACATATGAAAGTGGAAGCGAGTTATTGCAGTCAACTTTTAAGGAACTGGAAAACGAGGTCAACCGTTCTGCTTTAAATATTGAACCAGTAAGCAGCACATCAGATGAAATCTACCACATCTTAAGGAGGAGGCTCTTTAAGGACCTGTCTGGGGAAAGTGAAATAAATGAACTTGCTAACGCCTACAAGCAAGCCGTTCTGGAAGCGAAACAAATGGGGTATACCAATCTATCCCCAGAACAGGTTTTTGTGGGGATTAAAGATTCTTACCCATTCCACCCTTCTATCAGGGACTTGTACGCCCGTTTTAAAGAAAATCCAGGCTTTCAGCAAACTAGAGGCCTCATACGTCTTATGCGGATTATCATCTCTCAGTTGTACAGAGGAGACAAGCCAAAGGCCCAGGAGAAGTATCTGGTTAATGTCTATGATTTTGACCTCAACGATCCAGAGATGCTTACAGCCGTGACCCAGATTAAGCCTTCCCTTGCTAACGCCATTGCCCATGATATTGCCTCCAGCGGTAAAGCTGTCGCCGAAATTGTTGATGCTACAATGAACGAAACCTGCATGCAGGAGTTAGCTAAGTTGGTTTTGGTTTCATCTCTTGCCGACATTCCAAATGCTCTTCTGGGGCTTTCCTTGCAGGAAACAATAGGGTATTTGTGCGAGCCAGGGAAGGACATTACGCGGGTCAAAAGGGCCCTGGACGAATTTGTCATGCGGGCATGGTACCTCTTTACCGACAGAGACGGCAGGATCTTTTTCAAAAACACCAAAAACCTCATTGCTGAATTGAATTCCCTGGTGGATTCATACGATAACGAAAGTGCTAAAAAAGAATTAAGGGCTTTCCTAGAAGAAAAGTTCAAGCCGACGCTGGGTGACTGCTATCAAAAAGTGCTGGTTTTCCCTGCTATTGATGAAATCAGCCTTTCAGACGATAAAGTACTTCTTGTCCTTTTCGAACCCTATACGGGAGGATCGGGGCTGCACCCATATTTGCAGAAATTTTACGAAAACGAACGCTATAAAAACAGGGTGATGTTTCTCTCGGGGACAAGAAGCACCATGGATAAGCTCTATCATGCTGCTAAGGAACACAGGGCGATTAATCAAATCATTGCGAGAATGGAAGAAGAAAAAGTGCCTGAGAACAATCCCCAATACCAGAAGGCTTTGGAGAAGCGGGACAGGATCAAGCTTGAGCTTTTGCAGGCGGCCAGAGAAACCTTTGCCCAGCTCTACTACCCTGCCAAAACGGGGCTGTTGAAGGCTGACTTTTTCATGGAATTTACAGGCAATGATTATAACGGCGAAAAACAAGTCAAGGATGTCCTTTTGCAGAGGCAGAAATTTACTGTTGATGTGACAGACGATAACTTCAGAAAAAAATGCGAGGACCGTTTGTTTACTCAGAAGGAAATGCGCTGGAGCGATGTTAAAGATCGGGCGGCTACTAACCCTGCCTGGCAATGGCACCTGCCTCGGGCTTTGGATGATTTAAAAGATGACATGTTGAAGAAAGGCATCTGGCGGGAGCATGGCGGCTATATTGAAAAACCGCCTTTCCCGAAAGAAAAAACAAAAGTGTTGGTTCAAGAGTTGCGCAGGGATGATACGACTGGAGAGGTGACGCTGAAACTTATCCCCCAATACGGTGACAGAGTACATTACGAAATAGGTGCGCCTGCCACAACAGCTTCGAATCTGGTGGAAAATCTTAACGAATTCAAAACAAAAGAGTTGAAACTATCGTTTTTGTGCGTAGACAGCACAGGAGAACATGAAACCGGTGGCCCCGTGGAGTGGCAGAATAAAATCACCTTAAAATACAGGGTTTTTGACAAAGGTGATGATAAGGTCGTGGAACTTCTGGCAGCGCCCGCAACCACTATTAAATATACGACGGATGGTTCAAACCCCAAGGAATACGGCGGCATTTGCGACGGGGAGATTATCGTCCCCAAAGACTCTGCCTTTGTTTTGGCAGTAGCGGAAGCCCAGGGCATTTATTCGGAAACCATCCAAATAAAGATAGACAGGACAAAAGGAACTAGCATTAACATTTATAAAGATAAGCCCCTTAAACTGTATAAAAGGTGCAAAACAAGTGACACGGCGGAAACCTACCAGGAGCTCGACCTCTTAAAGAAACATGGCGCAGAACTCTCCGATGTAATTGTAACTTTGTACAGGGTTGATGACGGCGGCGGTGAAAAAGGCTGGATTGAGCTGACCGTTGATTCTTCCCTGAAAGTGGAGATAGAGCGTTTGGAAAACAGCATTGATGCCGTAAGAAATAATTTTATGGCTGAGGGCAAAGTGAACATCAGCCTGGAATACGGCACGGCACGGTTTGCCACGGGGCAGAACTTTCTGGACTGGGTGGCCTCGAAGAAAAAGTCATTGCAAGATTTTAAGGAACAGGAGATTGTTCAATAATGGCAGAAAAAAGAAGAACAATTGGCTTTGGTTTTGATCCTGCCGAGTCCCAGCACCATTTTTTAGTCGCTATCCCCCGCAGTAATGACGGGAAGGTGGTCATCTACGAGCGTTTCATGTGGCAGGAGGACGCAGAGGTCCAAACTATTGATTATATCGCTGACAGGCCGAAAGTGGAGCTGGGCAAATACAAGTGGAAGATGATCGAAGATGCCCTGAAGGATGAATTTAACAGCAGGCTGAAGAAAGAAAAGCTGCCCGTTGGCAAATGGCATATTGGGCAGGTACCCGTCCAGCGGCTTTTCGGCAAGGAAATGGTGCTTTTGGCCTGGGCTATCGAGGACTGCGACCCGTCGGTCATCCCTACGGCCATCAAAAACTGGCTGGGTTTAAGCCCCGAGGAGCGCTGGTGGCTTTTCACCATGACCAATGCCGCCACAGGTGGACTGAAAGACAAACGGGGCTGGCGCAAGGCTGTAAGATACGCCCTGACCGAAAATCCCGTGAAAGAGACCAGTCGGCAGATGGAGCTTTTTGATTTGCTGATCGGCAGGAAAATTGACGACTGAAAAGGCGGTGTAAAAATGGCTTATTCTGAGCAATCATTTATAGAGGTGCAATTTCCAGTATCAAAGCTATCCAAGGAAAGCTATAAAGAAAGAAAGGCAAACTTAGGACAAACTTTGACGGGACTTGGTAAATGGTGGGGCAGAAAGCCTCTTATTCTTGTCAGGGCGGCACTGCTGGGGCTTTTAATGCCTGCCAGCAGTAACCCTAAAATGGATCGGGAGATTTTCCTAAAAATCCTGACCATGGATAAAGAGGGACTGTGGCTGCGGAAAAATAAATCTATACCCATGCAGGAGGTTTATGATAATCTCACTCCGGGGGAGAGAAAAAGGTATTTTGAAGAAGATAATGGCAAGATATCCTACCGCAAAGAAATAACCAGGGAGGAAAAGGGAAACTTGCAGCGCTTGGTTTTCAACAGGCTGTCTTATGACCAGAAATTAACTTATTGCGCAAGGCCTGAAGAGGTGGACAACCTCCCCGAAACTGAGTGGAAAAAGATCAACGAATATCTTGGCACAAACGCTTCAAACCTTCAGGAACTTATGCAGGAGCTAGGTGTGAGAAGGTTCGGCAAAATCCCCGTGGTGGGCGACTGCTTTTGCGGCGGGGGGAGCGTCCCCTTTGAAGCAGCGAGGATGGGCTTTGATGTGTATGCGTCTGATTTGAACCCTATTGCCATGCTTCTGACCTGGGCAGCTCTCTATATCAACGGCAGCTCTAATGAAGAAATTAAAGAATTAAGAGAGTTTCAAGAAAAGATTTTTGCCCTTGCGGAGAAGCAAATTACTGAATGGGGAATAGAGCATAATGAAGAGGGGCACAGGGCAAACTCATATCTTTACTGTAATGAAACAATCTGTCCCGAGTGCGGCTGGCGCGTGCCTTTGGCTCCTTCCTGGGTAATCGGTAAAGGAACAAAGACGGTGGCTATCTTAAAAGAAAATGCAGAGAAAAAGGGGTTTGATATAGAAATAAAATCAAATGCGACAAAAGCGGAGATGGAGCAGGCGGAGAAGATGGCTACCATCAGAAACAGTAGCATGTTTTGTCCTCATTGTCCCCATGAAAAAAGTTTTACTCCAATGGTTGTTTTGCGAAAAGACAGAAGAAAAGAAGACGGGACAGTAGAATACGGCCTGCGACGCTGGGAAGCCCATGAATTTTTCCCCCGTCCGGATGATGTTTTCCAGGAGCGGCTCTACTGCATCAGGTATGAAAGAGAGTATGTAGATAATAGAGGAAATTTAAAGACTGAAAGATACTACACCGCTCCGACCGAAAAAGACCTGGAAAGAGATGAAAAGGTAGTAAAGCTTCTGAAGGAGAGGTTTGATAAATGGCAGGAGAAAGGGTATATACCCAGCAGTAGGATTGAAGAAGGGGACGAAACCTCAAGGCTAATGAGGGAAAGAGGTTGGACTTACTGGCACCACCTGTTCAACCCCAGGCAGCTTTTGGTGCACGGGCTGCTGATGGAGTTAATTGATCAGCACGCCAGGACGCAGAAGGAAAAGGTCGTGGGGCTGTTGGGGTTGAATAAGTGTTGTAATTGGAATTCAAAATTGTGTAGATGGATTTCTGATGGCGCTAATGAAAAAGGGTCTGATACATTTAGTAATCAAGCATTAAATACGCTGTTTAATTATAATACAAGGACTATTTTATCGTTATATACAAGCTGGTATTATTCAATAAAAATATATAAATTAACATATAACTGTTTTTTAAAAACTAAAGATGCAAGAATTATTAGTAATAATGCAAATATTTGGCTCACCGATCCTTCCTATGCCGACGCCATTAACTACCACGAACTCTCTGAATTCTTCCTGGCCTGGGACAAAAAGATGTTGCTCGATATCTTCCCTGACTGGTATGCCGACAGCAAGAGGGCCCTGGCGGTGAAAGGGACGGGTGAAAGTTTCAACCAGAGCATGGTGGAGATCTACCAGAATTTGGCGGAACACATGCCTGAAGGCGGTATGCAGATTGTCATGTTTACCCACCAAAATGTGAGCGTATGGGCCGATTTAACCTTAATCCTTTGGGCAGCAGGCTTGCGGGTTACAGCCGCCTGGACCATTGCCACGGAAACCGATGCCAGCGGCCTTAAACAAGGTAATTATGTCAAAGGGACTGTCCTTTTAGTCCTACGAAAACAAACATCCGTAGAGACAGCTTATCTCGATGAACTCTATCCGGAGATCGAGCTGGAAGTAATAAGACAGATTGACAGCATGCGGGAGCTGGATGACAAGGAAGACCCCAATTTCAGCGATACGGATTACCTTTTGGCGGCCTACGCGGCTTCCCTTAAGATACTGACTTCCTATAAACAGATCGAAGATATTGATGTTAATTACGAGCTTTCCAAAACCAGAATTTCTGGAGAGGAGTCCCCGATAGAGAAAATCATCAATGAGGCAGTAAAAATCGCTTACGATTATCTGACTCCCAGCGGCTTTGATTCCTACCTATGGAAAATGCTCATACCTGAAGAAAGGTTTTACATTAAAGGTCTTTATTTAGAGAAGGAGGGCATATATCAAATCGGGGCTTATCAAGAGTTGGCCAGGGGGTTTGGGGTAAAAGAATATAAAAATTTGCTTGCCTCCACCCGTGCCAATCAGGCAAGGCTCAAGACTGCCATGGAATTCGGCATGCGGGGTCTGGGCGGTGGGGACAGCTTTAGCAACTCCCTACTCCGCAATGTGCTGGCGGCTCTTCATCAGGCAATTAAAGCCGAAAATACCATGCATGGAAGGAACTGGCTGAAAAACGAACTGCCCTCCTACTGGAGCCAGCGAAACACAATTGTAGAAATCCTTGAATTTATATCCGCTCTTGAAAATATAGAAAATATGCCCCACCGGAAGGAAGAGGCCAGGTATGCCAGGCTTCTGGCTGAACTTGTCAAGAACGATAGCATATAAGCAGGTGAAGGAAGATGATTTATCGTTATTCCTCGAGGAGAAAAAAGCTGGATGCAGCATTCTTAAATGAAAAGTTAAAAGGAGTGCTGAGCTACGACAGGATTGCGGGTTATTTCAGTTCTTCCATCCTGGAAATAGCTGGAGAAGCTCTCGAAGAGATTAAGGGGTGTGCTAGGGTCGTCTGCAATGCAGAAATGCAAAAAGAGGATGCCATTACCGCCGGTGCCGCGGTCAATGCCATGCGGAGGGAGTGGTGCAGCAAAAAGCCCGAGGAAATATACAGCAGTGCTCCTGAGAGGTTAAAAAAACTCTACACCCTGATTAGAAGCGGGAAGCTCCAGATCAAAGTAGTTCCCAATGATATCTTTGGCCTTATCCATGGGAAAGCTGGCGTAATTACTTTAAAAGATGGGAGAAAAACATCCTTTATAGGTAGCGTGAACGAAACTTATATGGGCTGGAAACTGAATTACGAAATCCTTTGGGAAGACGATTCCGAGGAGGGGATAAAATGGGTCCAGGAGGAATTCGATTATTTCTGGAACAGCCCCTATGCTGTCCCACTGGCGGACTTTATCGTAGAAGATATCAAAAGGATCTCTGAACGGAAGGTCATCTATTCTGTAGATGAGTGGAAGGATGAACAAGAGCCTGCTTCTGCTGTTGTTGAGGCTCCCGTCTACCGACAGGAGTTTGGACTGTGGGAACACCAAAAATATTTCGCCAACCTGGCCTTTAACCACCACAAAAAATATGGTGCCAGGTATGTGCTGGCTGATATGGTAGGGCTGGGCAAGACGGTGCAGCTTGCATTATCAGCTCAACTCATGGCCCTTCACGGTGACAAACCCATCCTGGTTATCGTCCCCAAGACCCTTTTATGGCAGTGGCAGGATGAGATTAACACTCTCTTAGATATGCCCTCGGCTGTCTGGAACGGCAGGGAATGGGTGGACGAAAACGGTGTCAAGTACCCTGCCAGCGGCGACGGAGCTATAAAAAAATGCCCAAGGCGGGTGGGGATTATTTCACAGGGATTGATCACTGCAAATTCGGAGCAGGTACAGCACCTTTTGAATATGGAATATGAATGCGTTATCGTTGATGAAGCGCACAGAGCCAGAAGAAGGAATTTAGGACCTGGAAAAGAGGATGAAAAACCGAATCCCAATAACCTGCTGAAATTCCTCCTTGAAATCTCTAAACGCACAAAAAGCATGTTGTTGGCCACTGCTACACCTGTCCAACTGTATCCCATTGAAGCTTGGGATCTTTTAAACGTCCTTGCCCAGGGCTGCGACAGTGTGCTTGGCAGTCCGTTCAGTATGTGGAGAAGAAATCCTGTCAGAGCCCTTAACCTGATCATGGGCAAAGAAAGTCTCGACCGCTTTGATAAGGAAAACTGGGAATGGCTCAGGAATCCTTTCCCGCCTGCTGATGAAGGAGAGATGACCTTTGGACGCATTAGGCGGCAGCTTAATATGGCTGATGATGAATTTGTGATCAAACCAGAGGCGATTGAAAAATTAAGCGGCCCTGACAAAAGAAGGATTGGGCGGATAATTGACGACAACTTTATTGCCGAACACAACCCTTTTATCAGGCATATTGTGCGAAGGACACGGGATTTCCTGGAGAATACCATCAATCCAGAAACGGGCGAACCGTATTTGCAAAAGGTTGAAGTGGAATTGATGGGGGAGAGCGATGAGGAAGCCATTATCTTGCCGCCATATTTGAAAGAAGCCTACGGGTATGCGGTAGAATTTTGCGAACTCTTGCAGAAGAGAGTAAAGGGCGGCGGATTTTTAAAGACTTTGCTCTTAAAAAGGGTCGGCAGCACTATTGTTGCAGGTAAAAACACTGCAGAAAAAATGCTTATTAACTGGGGCCAGGTTGTTGATGAGGAAGACTATGAAGAAGAGGATGTTGCAGAAGAAAAGGCGCTGCAGAGCGAAATTAAGAATATAACGTATGAAGAAAGAACTTGCCTGGTGAAATTTATTGAAACCCTTAATGCCAATAAGGAAAAAGACCCAAAATACATGCTGCTGCTCAAACTTCTGCTCGAGGATAATTGGATCGGACGGGGCTGCATTATCTTTTCACAATATTATGATTCCGCCTACTGGGTGGCCGAGAATTTGTCCAATGACCTGCCTAATGAAAAAATCGGTCTCTATGCAGGTGGAGACAAGTCAGGCATATTTATTGGCGGTATTTATGAAAAACGAAACAAGGAAGAAATCAAACGAATGATTAAACAGCGGGAACTGAGGGTATTGGTGGGCACCGATGCCGCCAGCGAAGGGCTAAACCTGCAGACCTTAGGTTCCCTAGTGAACCTCGACCTGCCCTGGAACCCTACAAGGCTTGAACAGCGCAAAGGCCGTATTCAGCGCATCGGGCAGGTTTATGACAAAGTTTATATTTACAACATGAGATATAAAGGGTCGGTGGAGGACAGGGTGCACTCCCTCCTTTCCGAGCGGTTTGCCAATATCTACGGCATGTTTGGGCAGATTCCTGACGTTTTGGAAGATGTCTGGATTCACGTCGCATTAAACGACATTGAGGAAGCAAAACGGAAGATCGATGCAATTCCCAAACAGCACCCCTTTGAATTGAGATACCATGTCAATGTGGGTAAAGTTGATTGGGAAAGCTGCGCGAAGGTGCTGGACAGCAGGGAGAAGCGGAAGCATCTGATGACGGGGTGGAGGTAAATATTGTTAAAATTAGGGGAGGAGAGTTTAAAAATCCATTTTTAAACGTAGGTCACGGGCGATTGTGCTTTAGTATAATTTTCTGAAAAGACAGTGTTAAGCCGGAAAAGCCTTCGTCTTGATGGATTCGCCTTTGCCGGTGAATTTTGATTTGCAGCTGTAGTTGGCTATTTTTTCAATGAAAACCTCCTTGGAGTAGAACCTGGGGGATATGTTTGAAAAACTATTTTACACTTCTGCATTCATAGAAAACGAGGTACCTGTTACCAATTGGCTTGCGATTGGTGTCTGTATTAAAAGCATAGCTCCATTCAAGCATTACTGAGCTATTATCAAATATTTCGTCTTTAAATTTAACTCGCACTCTTGCCGAATAACGAAGCAGTTCATATATTTCTTTATCATCTAAGAAATATTTGTTTCCATGATATTCTGGCTCGTGATTATATCTGTCAATAATTATTGTTACATCCTTTTTCCCATTTGTCGTTAGATTCCACAAGTCTCCTTAACAGCTTCAATAATGGTTTTCTTTTCCTTAACCTCAACAATACCGCTTTTATCTGCAATAAAAAAAGGATAATAAATAACAATACCCTTATTCTCAATCTGTGATAGGATAGCTTTTGCTTTTTGAATAGCCTCTTTGGCATTCACTCCAATGGCTCGTGGAAGGTTAATGTCGTGTCCATTATTAATAGCTGATCTAATTGTCCAAAGTAGGTTAGGATCTAATTCTTCGTTCCCATGTCGCTCACTCCTTAAAAACATTATGATTATTGCTGATAATCCTTCTATTCTACCTTCTACCTAAACTTAGCTTCTTTTGTTTGCAGGTTAATTCCAAATAAAACAGTTTTCATGCTTAAACGCATTCGTTCCATCTCTGGCTTCATGCTGATCTTTCTGGCCTTTATGGCAGCTATCTCATCTGCAAGCTGCCCTACTTCTTTTGAAAGCGCTACCCCGGCCGCGGCCAGCTTCTCTTATTAAATTGGGCGCCGTAGCGCTCTGTGTTTACCTAGGCTTTGACCGCTTATGCGGCAATACATAGGTGCCGTTCTTTTTCCTATAGCCCCTAACCCTTACAGTTTTGGGGCGAGAGGTTGGAGAACGTCTTGACCTACTAGCCATAGCAATCACCTCCTGCCACCTATCTGAAGGTATTATTTGACGTGCAGATCGGCACCTAAATCTGTTTATAGTTTTCATGAAATATCAAACCAGAAAGTAAACCTTTATCCCCGCTTGACCGCGAAAGAAGTTTCTTTTTCTATTTCTTCCCACTGCATGTCCAACCCCAAAATATATGTAAACCTAGGCATGTCCGCTATAATGTGTTAAATTTCATGCAGCAATATTTCCTGTCTTGCCTAGGGAGTTAGGGCATCACTAGCTTGTCCAGTGGCACCAAATTTTTATAGGCCCATGCCCGGGCTTGGCGTTCCAGTTTGCGGCTTCGGACTTTCCTTTGATCTAGTATGTTGCCAGCAGTAGTGTAATGGTAGCCAAGTGGATGCAGGTTTTATTTAGGGTAATTTTTGATCGTAATAGAGACCCTTTAGATTCCCACGCAGTGGCAGATAGACGACTTCAATACATTCCTTTTTGGCTTCACGGAGTAAAGTTTTGTGCATTTTATGTCCTCATAAGTTTAAAATCATTTTTTATTTAAGAGTTTTGCTTCCTGAAGATCTATTCTAGCTTTGTGCCCATGCTTTTCCAATAAATATAATAAATGGCTACCGTTCATAAGCGTTATTGGCTTATTTCTTGCAAACTCATAAGCATCTGGGCCGTAGTCTGAAGTTGTCACAAGTATACCTTTAGTAGCACCTTCGTTGACCACTGTACCATAAAGATCCCTAACTGCTGCAACTCCTACTATATTTGTGTATCTCTTTGCCTGTATCACAATTTTACCGCCTCTTATTGGATCGGGATCAAAGGCAATGGCATCTACACCTCCATCACGACTGGCCTGAGTAACTTTTACCTCTCCACCATTAGAGGAGAATTCTTTTTCAAATAACTCTCTTATCAAATGTTCGAAGTCTTCCCAATCAATGGCTGCAAGGTTTGTAGAAGTATCTAACTCATTAGCCACATCATAAGACTGGATAAAGCGGCGATCATCTTTGCTAATCTGGAGTATAGGCTGGATTGGTGTAATGCCGGAGAGTTTACTGCTTCCAATACCTTTTAAATTCTTAAAACAGGCTTTTGGATCAATATTCTTTAGATCGATCTCTTCAAACTGTTCTTTTTTGACTTGAATGCTAGCAATACAGGTAAGCTCATTTTTCCCGGTAGCTTTATTGATATAATCTACCCAGCCGTTTAAAGATATTGCATCAATTACTTTTGCTGTATCTGCCTCAAAGAGTTCATGAATAATTCTAAGCAATAAACGATAGACTGTTGTATCATAAAGCTTTTCCATAAAAGGCGCTGAGTAATAGATTTCTTTTAGTTCATTCTTTGATTGAATATATTTCACTTCTTTAATTTTCGGGAGGTCATTAGGTGTTGGTAACATATATTCGACAATAAGTATCTTGGTTTCCGGTATATAGTCAATTTCAAAATTCTTTGTTATGCATCCTGGGAGCACAGAATTTTTTAAAACCAGACTGCAATATTCAATTATAGATTGTACTTCTCCATCCCGATAGCGAGACAAAAAGGACTGAATGTTCTCATTAAATAACCGTTGCTTTTCTAGAAATTCAGCTTTACGTGTTTCCCATTCTTGAACTTTGGCTTCCCAGTCTTTCATTGCTTCCATATACAATTTTTCCTTGGCCTCATTTTCTTTATCAATGTTTCGTTTATCTTCTTCCCACTGGCTCAAGTCTTTGGCATATCTTTCTTCGCATTCTTTAATACGCTTTTTTGCCATTGGTTTAAAAATCTTCGTTAATAGTGTTAGATCTGGTATGTATTCTGGTGAATTTTTATCAGGCATAG
>LSQX01190428.1_pt1 | contig 13015 bp, 13 predicted proteins | sample 654561 | NCBI WGS metagenome assembly LSQX01 (sample SAMN04489861, study PRJNA283612) | anaerobic digester metagenome | isolation source: 4 biogas reactors fed with cattle manure at either 37C or 55C with and... | place: Denmark: Kongens Lyngby | collected 2014 | reverse complement strand
GAAAATATGGGAATACATTGACACAAACACGATGAAATGGGAGCAAGATTGCTTTTATATAGATAAAAAATCAGACTTAAAAAACCTATAAAAACTTGACATTGATGCAATAGTACAATTTGCTTGCGCGACGGCTGTGTGGCTGGTATAATGTCTTTTACTGGATATATCAAGCCCAAGCCGATATATTGTTTATAAATTGGGAAGTGAGCTTGTGAGCGCATTAAACGAAAAGATTAAGAAGGTTCAGGCCGCAAAGCGGGTCGTGGTAAAGGTGGGCACCTCCACCCTGACCTATCCGAACGGCAGTCTAAACATCAGACGTATCGAAACCCTTGTCAAGGTGCTGTCCGACATCAAGAATTCCGGCAAAGAGGTTGTGCTTGTCACCTCGGGGGCCATCGGGGTGGGCGCCGCCCATCTCGGGCTAAAGGAGCGTCCGCGCGACATCGGGGGCAAGCAGGCGGCCGCCGCCGTCGGGCAGTGCGAGCTGATGTACATATACGATAAGCAGTTTGCCGAGTACGGGCATGTCACCGGTCAGGTGCTCCTGACCCGGGATGTGATTGAGGATGAGAAAAGAAAAACCAATGTTATCAACACCATAAACCAGCTTCTTGTCTACGGCGCGGTGCCGATCGTCAATGAGAACGACACCGTTTCGGTCGAGGAGATCGAGTTCGGGGATAACGACACCCTGTCGGCCGTGGTTGCCGTCCTTTCGGGGGCGGGCGCCCTTATTATCCTGACCGATATTGACGGCATGTACTCGTCCGACCCCCGCACCAATGACGACGCCGTTCTTATACCTCTTGTCGAGGAGTTTGACGACACGCTGCGCAAAGCCGCCAGCGGCGCGGGCTCGGCTTACGGGACCGGAGGCATGGTGACCAAGCTTCACGCCGCCGAGATTGCCGCCGAGGCCGGAATACCCGCGGTCATCATGAACGGCAGGAATCCTTTACGGCTTTACGACCTGTTTGACGGCAAGCCTGTGGGAACCCTGTTTTGCAAGTAGTATTTAACCGAAAGGCAGGTTTTGATAATGGCAGCTTTAACCCTTGACCAACTCGGAAGACGCGCCAAGGCCGCTTCAAGACTGCTCGGGGTGGCTTCGACCGCCCGGAAAAACCGTGCGCTTGAGGAGATGGCCTCCGCCCTTGTCCTCAGGCAGGATCATATCATTGAAGCAAACCGGCTCGACCTTGAGAATGCAGAGGCGAACGGCATGGGCCGCGCCATGCTCGACCGGCTTTCGCTCTCCCCCGACCGCATCTCGGCCATGGCGGACGGCGTCCGTCAGGTGGCGGCACTCGCCGACCCGGTGGGAGAGATTGTCGAGGGCTATCTGCGCCCCAACGGTCTGCGCATACAGAAAACCCGGGTGCCCATGGGGGTTGTGGGCATCATTTACGAATCCCGTCCCAACGTCACCTCGGACGCCGCCGCCCTCTGCCTTAAATCGGGCAACGCGGTCATCCTCAGGGGGGGCAAGGAGGCGCTTAATTCGAATATCGCGGTTGCCGAGGCGCTCCGGCAGGGTCTTGCCGCCGCCGGACTTCCCGAGGATTGCGTGCAGCTTGTCGGGGACACCTCCCGTGAAACGGCCGCCGAGATGATGCGGCTGCGCGAATATATCGACGTGCTTATACCCCGCGGGGGGGCCGGTCTTATACGGGCGGTGGTCGAGAACTCGACCATACCTGTTATCGAAACCGGAGTGGGCAACTGTCATATATATGTCGACGAGGCGGCCGACAAGGAGATGGCTGTCGCGATTACGGTCAACGCAAAGGCGTCCCGTCCCTCGGTATGCAACGCCGCCGAAACCCTGCTGATACATGAAGCGGCCGCCCGCTCGATGCTGCCCGATATCGCGGCGGCCCTGAAGGCTGCCGGAGTCAGGCTTCGCGGATGTGAAAAGACCCGTGAGATTCTTGCCGACGGCGATATCGGGCCTGCCGACGAGAGGGATTGGGAGACCGAATATCTTGACTACATCCTGGCTGTGCGGGTGGTGTCCTCGCTTGACGAGGCGATCGAGCATATCTCGCGGTACGGCAGCGGTCACAGCGAATGCATCGTGACCGACAACCACAGGGCGGCCGAGAGGTTTACCTCGATGGTTGACGCGGCGGCGGTATATGTCAACGCCTCGACCAGATTCACCGACGGCGGCGAGTTCGGCATGGGGGCCGAAATCGGGATATCGACACAAAAACTGCACGCACGCGGACCTATGGGCCTCCGTCAGCTTACCACAACCAAGTTTATAGTTTACGGCGACGGGCAGATTCGATAACGGCGCAATCCCCGACAGAAAGGAATGACGCTTCAGATGAAAAGTGAGTGGAGAAGGGTTGAAAACACCGTCCCGCCCCAATCCGAGATAAAAGAGGATGCCGGGAGCGCTGGATACGGCGCGGACGATATTCCCGCATCGAGGCACGCGAAACCGAGGCAAAACCAGACCGAAATCCGGCCGGAGAACGGGGCCGCGGAGGCGGTTTCCTCCCTGCGCTATACCCCGGGCGGACGGCGGCGCGGTGTAAACCGTTTGGCCGCCCCTATCGGACTGCTTGTTCTGGCCTTGGCGGCGGTCGGGCTTATATCCCTGATTCTTTGGAGCATAAAGGCTATCGAGCGCGCCCGCGACGATACCCCGCTTCGCAATGAGCTTAACGAGTTTTTGATGCCCGTCATGCAGTACAAGCCCGAGGCCTTTGAGAGCGTGAACCAGTCCAAGCAGGACGCCCTGCTGCTGGCGGCAATCTGGCGGGTTACCGAGGCCGAGCGCATCCGTCAGCTCAGGGACAACGACGGTCTTGGGTCATACCAGCTTGACGATCTCGGGCGTATGATGATACCGATAAGCGAGATTGAGGCTTCGTATAAATACCTGTACGGTCCGGAGGTTACGATATACCACCATACAATCGGCGACGAGGGGAAGTTCTTCACCTTTGAGTTTGACAAGGAAAGCGGCTTTTACCATGTGCCCAGCAACACCGCCACCTCGATATACGTTCCGGTTATCGACACCCTGAAAAAGAAGGGGGACAAGATAACCGTCCGGGTCGGATACGTCCACATGACAAAAATAGGGCGGGACGACAAGGGCGAGCTGGTCGAACCCACGGCCGAGATGGCGGACGAGTTTCAGCTTTACATCGTCCAGCGGGTCGGCAAGGATTCGTGGAAGCTGGTTTCAATCCGGAATGAAAGCACAGGCAAGAGCGGCCAGACCACCACCGAGGTGCATGGATACGACGAGGAAGATGTTGAATCCTCCGATGTGGAGGGGGCAGACAGTTCCGATGTTTCCGGCAGTTCCGGCGGAACGACCGCCACAAGCAGTAAAGAACAGGAATAATAATGTTTTTTCGGTGCCCCGCTTTAACGCGGGGCGCTTTGTTTTATCTATAATTTTCAGTTTCGTATGTTGATAAAAGACTAACTTTTATTTCAAGATTTTCTTTCGCTCATGCCGCGGGGCACCCCCTTTCTGCCGCCAGAAAGGGGGGAAAGACCGTCGGGGAGGCGTTTCGATTCGCCTCCCCGAACCCCTCCACAAACGACCAAAGGCTGCCGCCTTTGGAATCCGCTGATTGAGATAATCGGTAGGGTTCTTGTCCTTTTAAGGGTCACGAGGCACATGATGTAACGCATAATAAATATTCGGTTTTTGACTGCTGCGGGTATTATACTGACTTATTTAAAATCAACCTCCTTCATTGTCCTGTTGGCGGAGCATTTCAAAGGCGTTTTTGATGGCGTTCGGCATGGGCAGTCCCATGACCCCCATGTTTTCAATCACGCTGAAGCCGTCGTTGGCTATAAAGAAGATGATTGTCGTACTGCGGACAAAGGCCGTACCCGCGTACCGGTCGAGCTGGCTGGCAATCAGCACGGCTAGCAGGATGCCCGCCTTTCTGAAAAGCCCCTTGAGGCTTGCCTCGCTGTTGAACGAGCCGTCTTCCGATTTGGGGCTTCTCTTCCACACAAGGGCGCAGAGGATTCCGGTCAGATAATCGGCCGCCATGATTACGCACAGCAGCTGCAGGGCGTTGTCCCACCCGCCGAGCGCCTGGACTATCGCGCCGCCGATAACCGATACCGCGCCGATTATCGAATAGTAGATGACCTTGATGTTCATTAAATCCTTCCTTTCTTTTTCAGTAAACTTTCTTGGCGTCGCTCGCCTTTATCCAGCCGGCGGGGATATGTATGCCGTATTCCCGCCCCTCGATAACGCGGTCCACCCTGTACCTGCCCGACACGGTTTTGCCCGGTTGGCCGCCGTAGCTGTCGGCATAAAGCCGCCCGCTGTATTCGACTATATCTCCCGCCCTGACCTGAGACAGGGCGGCCGGAATGTCGCTTGCGGGAATGTCGGTTGTGACGTCGGCGGCATCCACCCAGCCGTACACCCCGCCGCCTATGCAGTGGTAGGGATGGGGCGCGCCCGAGGCCATGATGGTGACCTTGCAGGCCGCCTTTGATTTTTTGCCGGCAGCAAGCTTCGCCGTGCTCGAGGTGTAGACCGGACCTCCCTTGAACAGCACGGTGTCGCCCACCTTGATTCCGTTTTCGTCCCGAACGGGTTGGTTTTGAACGGGTTTATCCTGTGCGGGCGGGGGCTTGGGCGACGGCTTTTTGTATCCGTTGAGCTCCCGGCTTTTGATTATCGAGGGGTAGTCCACAAAGCAGTAGTCCATATCCACCCGTCCGTCAATCCCGTTTACCATACCGGAATTGGTGTACTGCCATATCCCGAAGCTGCCGTTGTATGTGGGTTGGTCGTTCCACTGGGCAAGCCATATCTGGTACTGATTTATACGCTTGTCGTTGATGCGCCTTTCAAGCCAGTGCTTGTTGGCGTAAACCCCGGCGAGATAGCCCTCCTGGGTCAGGTGGTGGCAGACATGGGCGCAGATGTCGGCGCACATTTTGTCCGAAACCTTGTATCTTCTCTTGTAGCCGTCCGAATCCTCCATATCGAGGTAGACCGGGTAAAGGGGCGCGCGGTTTTTCAAAAGCCGCAGGATATGCTTTGCCTCGTTTTCGGCCTCGTACAGGTCGGTGGCGTAGCTGTAAAGATAGGCGCCCCACGGGATTCCGTTTTCTTCACATCCCTCGACATTGGCGGCAAACCGATTGTCGTCCTGCGACCGTATGTCGTTGCCGTAGCCGCAGCGCAGGATCGCAAATTCGATTCCGTCCTGCTTTACCTTTTTCCAGTCTATCTTTCCGTTGTGGCATGAAACGTCGATGCCTTTGATTTTATCTGTCATTAGTATCATTCCTTTCCGTATATTTTGTAGCATATGGTTAAGCTTCCTATTGCCGTTTGGCCGATCCCGCTAAGTCCGAGTCCCAACCTTCTCACCCTGACGGCGTTGGGGAAGAAGGTTATCAGGCCGGACGGGCTTTCGGGGGGCAGGCTGCCGAGCAGGCCGTTTTCGTCGTAGCAGTCGGCGCGGACGGCGGATTGTCCTTTGCATTCGAGATACAGGCGGGTGACGTCCTTGCGCCGGGGCAGTCCCAAGTCGAAAAGCTTGGTGCGGCACTCGTATTCGATCGGGCAGTCCACCGTTCTGACCTCCCCGCCGTCCAGTATCATACGCATATCGTCGTCCCCGTCGAACACGGCGTTGAATATACCCTCGATACCGTCAACCTCGGATTGTCCGCCGATAACGACCCGGTCGCCGTCCGACATCATAAAGCACGGGTCTATTCCAACCTCAAAGCTCCAATACATCCACGGGATGCGCGGCGTCCGGCCTGCGGCGGGGTTTTGCAGATAGCCGGAATAGCCTTTGCCGGTGTAGTCGAGCAGCAGTATCCGCCTGCCTGTCATCAGGATATAGTGCCCGAGGTAGTCGCCCGACAGGGCGGTTTTTAAATCCGAGCCGTCTATACCCCCGAGCAGGCGGGATATCGGCGGGGATACCGCCCGCACGCTGCTCTCGCTGTACCGGTTTGCCTCCGCCAGAGCGTAAACCCGCCCGCCGCTGTTTGCCCAGACCAGACTGTTGTCGCAAAGCTGTATGGTGTCGGGACAGTCGCAGCCGATAAAGGGGTGGAGCTGGGCTATCGGAAAGCGGGCCTGATTTGAGGTGGCGTCCACCACCGAGCCGTCGGGGAGGTATCTTGCCGTTCTTGTTCCGGCGGTGTAGCTCGCGCAGTATATCTCCCGCTCCTTGAAGATAACCAGCCTTTCACCCTGTTTGGCAAAGGCGGTCACGGCCTGTCCCGAATCCCCGATGTAGGCGTAGTTGTTTTCGGGGAAATAGAGGGGGTTGTTGACATCGCTCCAGTGCACGAGGTTGGGGAACAGCCTGTGGCCCGATACAAACAGCCTTGCCCCGCCGTTGTGCTCGCTGCGGTCGCCCCCGAACCATGTGCAGATTCTCATCGAGCATATCAAATCCCGTCCAGCGTCCCGGGTTTTTGAGGCGGTTATCTCGAGGTTGTCGCTGACCCCGGTGGCGGGAAACCATCTGACCGCCCCCGCCGAGGGCTGGTAGCAGTAGACGTATCCTCCGGTGCGGTTGACGCGGACCTGTATCCCGTCTGGGTTTGTTTCGGACTCATCGCTGCCGGCGGGTATTACGAAGGCGTAAACCGAGCCGTCGGTATCGGTGAAGCGCACCTCAACCTCGTCGTCGTCAAGCTGCTTGACCGGAAGGTAGAAAAACCTGCTTGCCTCGTTTTCGGTTGTGAAGCGCGCCCTGAATCTCGGGGTGAGCAGGTTGTATCCCTCGTAGACCGTTCCGGCCGGCCTCGGGTTTCCGGTGGATTCGCTGCCCCTGCCGTTTATCATGACAAGCGGGACATACGCCCTTGAGGTGACGTCGGTCCACGAGGAGGCGGGGGCGGCGGGCTGGGCAAGTATCCTGCCCGCCGGACCCCTGCCGCCCTGTCCGACTAACAGGACCGCCCCGCCGGGTTCCGTGTCCTCCCATCCCCCTCCCCCGCTTTCGACAAGCAGGATGTTGGGGGCCTCGAGCTCCGACAGGGGGGTTATCGTCCGGTGCTGCCGGGAGCCGTCGTAGGATACCGTGGTCATAACCGCTTCATAGGCGGTATCCTGACCGGAGGCGTAGGCGCAGCTTCTTGCGAATCGGCGGATCGTCCCGCCGGGGAACGGGATGTCGGTCCTTCCCCCCGATGTCATGACGACCGTCCTGCCCTCCATGGGGTAAGCCGAGTCCGTCCTTATCCGTATGCCCGGGCGGGTGCGCAGTCTGCCCTCGTGCCACCAGAGGTTGAGGGCGCGGGTGAGCTGGTTGTCCCCGATGTCGCCGGTATCGTCGCCCAGTCCCCCGTCAAACCCCGAAACCGTCATCCGCCCCCGCTTTTTTGCGGGCAATCTGGGATAGTCCATCAGTATCCCCCCTTGGGCAGGACGTCGGATACCGACCTTTTTCTTTGGGGCACCGACGAACGTTTACGGCTGTAGAGGGCCGAAAACAGCGTCTGGCAGTCCCCGTCCCCCTCGTTTTGCGCCAGCAGCATTGCCACCCCGTAGGGCATGACGTCCCGAATCGCGGCGGGCGACAGCACAAGCTCCTGCTCCATGCTCTCCAGCGGGGAGTCGCCGCCCATACGGTCGATGCGCCTTAGCTCGTCGTATATCTGACGGACGGCCGCCTCCCCCTTTTTGAACAGGGCGGCGTCCCTTACCTCGTCCGGCCTGCCGTCCATGCCCGTGTAGCCGAGAAGGATAAGCGCCCTTTCGAGCACCTGTCTGCCTGTCCTCATTCCATTGCCTCCTAATAAACATAGGCGTAAATCGCCCTTTTAAGGCTCTCCTTGATGATGAGGCCGTAGTATATGCGGTAGTCGAACTTCCACGCGTCGGCCTGCTGGTTTTTGTCGGGGTCGAATATCCTTATCTTTTCGGTCTTCTTGACAAGGGCGGCCGCCCGGCGCGGGAGGACCAGCATGCCTATGTTTTTTGATACCAAAGGGGCGTAAAATCCGCCCACCGTCTGGTCGGGCGAGCCCGTCGTCCGGCCGTCGTAAAATTCGAAAATCGTCTTCATCCGGCCGTCGGGTACCGGAAGAATCGGAACCCCGTTGACGGTTTTTACCTTCAGGTCGATCCCGCCCTGCTTGAAATCGTTCACCGTGATAAAATGCAGTATTTCGGGCGATTCCTGCAGGTCGGCCCATGTCGAGCCGTTGACGAACGCCACCAGCTCTTCGTCGTATCCCGTCTCGTTGTACACCTTGTTGCAGGCCTCGGTGAAGGTTTTGAGGGCGGAAAGCTGCTGCGAGGTGTTGACCGTCTGGGAGTTCTGCTCGGCGTAGTATCCCAGCTCGGACAGAACATAGGCGTCGAGCTCGGGGATGACCTTTGTGCGGACAAACTCGCCCATTACCTGTCCGGCAAGTCCGGGTATTCCGCTCTCGTCGCAGTCCTGGGCGTCCAGCATGAAGCTGCGTCCGCGGTCCATCGTGAGGTCGTAGGCCGTGTTGGAAACGTTTATCGAGCCCTGCGCAAAGCCGTCGTCCCGGTCGTAGTTGCCCAGTCCCGAAAGCTCGACGTTGGGGATAAGCACGGTGTTGGCTCCCACGAATTTCGCCCTTACGGCGTTGTCGCAGAAAAAGCCTGTCACGGATTTCTGCACCACCGCGCGGTCGAGCTCGTCGGTCATTTTCTCCGCTAATGTGATTGTGTTGATAGCCATTGTTGATTCTCCTTTTTGATTTATTTTTGTTATCTTAAGGCTTGGTAGAATGCCTGTTCGAACAAATCCAGTTCGGTTTTTTGGGGTCGGTTATCCCCGCTGAGCGAACCCGCCGACCGCTCGGCGGCCTGCGCTCTCCGCTTTTGTTCGGCCGCCGCCATCTGTGCCTGTCTGTGCCGGTACCGCAGGTATGAGTCGAAAAGCGAGAGGTTTTCCGCCTTTGCCTTTTCCACCACCTCTTTCGGCAGGTCGGCAAGCTCCTTGAAGCGGCCGGGGAACTCGGAGGTCAGGGTCAAAAAGTCCTTTTCTAGCCTTTGGTTTGTCTGCTGTTCGTCCTGACCGTCCGGGGCGGGAGCGCTCCCGCCGGGCGGGGCGTCGGGCGTCTGGTCCAACAAGATTTCTTCCATTCTTGATTCACTCCTTTTTTAATAAAAGTCCGGTCGGTCGTCGTCGGTTTCGGGCATCGGGTCGCCGTTGTAGTTGAAAAAGTTGAGCATTTCGCGCCGGCGGCGGCGCAGCTCCTTCTCCTGCTCGCGGGTTAAGGGGGTCGGCGGCTTGGGCGCTTTTTGTCGTCCCGTCCAAAGGGCGGGCAGGGTCATTCCCGCGCAAAAGCCGGCGCAAATGCCGCACGCCAGAAGGCATAAAACCGTAAGTATAATCACTATTCCCATCCTCCTTTCAAGTCACTCGCGGCCACCCCGCGGGTTCTGCCTTTTGTCCCGGCGTCCGGCCGGGGGCGGAAGAGCACGACGTCCTCCATTGCGTAGCGCATGGCGTCCATCAGGTGGTTGTCCTTGTCTTCGGGTATGTTTGTCGGTTTGTCGCCCGCCCCCTTTTTCCAGCGGTAGGAGGAGAGCTCGGCAATGGTGTTTTTGCAGTCGGGGTGTACCACCATCCGGTATTCCTGAAGCCGGGCTATGCCGTTGAGGACCGAGTCGCTGCCCTTGCGGGCGGGAAGAATCCGGGTCAGTCCGAGTCTTCTTAAATCCTGATTGCTTTTGGGTTCGGCCGAATCGGCGCGTATCCTCTCCTTGGCGTAACCCTTTGAGATAATCATCCCGGCGATGTCCGAGTTTAGCATCTGCCTTTGGTAATGCTCGTCGTAGATGTACAAGACCTTGTCAACCGGGTTGACCGCCATGGCTATGAAGGCCGTCGGGTCGTTGGTGTAGCCGTAGTCCAGTCCGAAGACATTGCGGAATTTCCAGCTCTCGGGGTTGTCGGGCGAGGTGAGCCTTGTGTGGTCGAATTCGGCGAACTCCCACCGCTCGTATATAAGCCCCTCGGACACCCCCCATTCCCCGAGTCCAGCCACGGCGTACCGCCGGGGGTGTTCCTCGCGCAGTCTTTCGTAAACCGCGATATCGGTCCGGTCGAGAAACTCGTTGCATTTGTAGTTGACCGTCATGGCGAGCACGTCGGGGGCGGGCCTGTCGAAAAACCGGCTTTTTAGCCAGTGTGCCTGATTCCACGGGTTGAAGGTGAGGGTGGTCTGCTTGAAGAGCGGCGGGGGGATTTCGCCGCGCGGCACCGATAAATCCAGCTTGTCAAAGTCGGCCTGCGAGGATATTTCGAACGCCTCCTCAATCCAGACCCAGCACAGGTAGCCGTTGTCCACGGTTGTGGACGCCAGCTTGTGTACGTCGTCGAACCCGCGGAACAGTATCCGCTGTCCGGTGGGCAGGTAGCGCAGCTCGAGCGGTGAAACCGTCGCCCGCCAGCTGTCCGACACCCCCAGCCTTTCGATCGCCCATCTGAGCTGGGCGTAGGTGGAGTAGTAATGGGTGTTGAAGACGTTCCTGACCACCAGCAGGTTTGCCTCGGGGTATTTCATCATGTGCACGATGTACCACAATGCGGCGGTGGTCGATTTTTTTGACGCCTTGCCCCCCTTTACCACCCGGTAGCGCAGGCGGCAGTTCCAGAATTCGCGGTATCCCCGCCCCACCACGCTTGGGATGTCCACCACCTTTCGGTTTGGGTTGTCCTGCCGCAGCATAGGCTTTCGCTCCTTGTCATTCAGAGTCGCTGTTTTCGGCTTTTCTCCGGCGAATCTCGTTCAGCAGCCGGTTAAGCTCGGGCACCGAGCCCTTGGGAAGCCGCGACAGATACTGCGCCGCGTCTATGATCTTGCGGTCGAACAGGCCGTCCAGCGTGGTGATGGTCTGCTCGTCGTTCCACAATGTGGAAGCCCCCACGTCCACCCTTGCCGATATCACCAGCTCGCGGTAGCGCTCCCCGTCAAACGGCAGGTACCATGTTCCGAGCTCGTCCCTTATCTTCACCCGTCTTTTGCCGTAGTGGGTCACCCAGAACTCGGCCCATATGCGGGCGACGTCCTCGAGAAAGCTGTAAAACCGGTTTTGGATGTATATCAGGGGTATGGTGGCGGTCTCGCGCACCGCCAGTATCGCCGAGGTGTTGTCGGGGCGGACGTCCCCGAGCACCACGTCGTTTGCGCCCGACTGCTTTAAGGTGTTGCCGATGAGGGAGGCTATGTTCCGGTCGAAGGCGGGGGAAAAGCCGGGCGGGTTTACGTAGCGTATGGCGGCCGCGACGTCGTCCATCCCCCCGCATACCGGAATAATCTGTCCCGGGTCGTTGGTCACGTCGGTTGTCACAATGTCGCTGTTGACCACCATTATCGGCATTCCCATCATCATTACCGCCCAGACGCTGGCCGTTATCATGCGGTTTATGGCTATCTGGTTGGGGATGAGGTAGGTAATCTCGCTCTCGCCGTAAACGCAGCCCCGCCGCCGCTCCCATGTCATCTTGGCAAAGGGGTACAGGCGTATGCCCAGCTCCCATTCGGGGCGTATCACCGCCTTGCGGCAGACACGCACCGCCTTGATGACATATCCTGTGCCGTCCGGGGAGTAGTCCTTCCAGAACTTGGTCAGCACGGTCGCTTTTTGTGATTCGGGCGGCTCGTTTCTGCTCCGCTCGCCCGCCATGTAATCGGTTTCGCCGTCCGGCAGGATGCTCTGCACCTCGTATTCGGGGCGCTTGTTTTTGCGGGCCTCCCTTTTTATGTCCTCCACCCCTCTTCTCTGGGCAATCAGGATATAGGGCTGGTCCTGTATGCTGTCGAGGTTGGGGTCGCCGAAGTAGACGTTTTCGACGTCGAGTACCTCGCAGGATATATCCCCCTGTATCGGGGTGGTTCTGCCGTCGTCGGCGTAAAGCCCGGTCGATACCCGGTCGTCCCACCATGTGTAGACGATTCCGGTGCCCGAGATGTAGGCGTTTCTTAGCGCCTGCTCCTGTATGTCGGCAAACCTGACCCGCTCGGCGGTCACCCGGTAGTAGTCCGACAGGGCGGCCATCACCAGTCCGAGCTCGCGTTCGGCGGGCAGCGGCATGGCCGTCAGCTTCCCGAACTCGCTTTTGGCTCCCCCCTTCGCCAGCTCGGCCTTTAAGGGGATTATCGCCTCCCGCATTGCGAGGGTTTCGGGCACCCCGTCGGCGCTGAAGCTTATGGTCACCTGACTTTTGCCTATCATGGCCATCTTGTAGTCCCCGATACGCTTTATCAGGTTGTGCCTCACAAGCGGGCGGTCGTTGCCGCAGCGCGCCCCCTGCCACTGGTCGCCGACATAAAACCTTTCGTTTATCCTGTTTTGTTCATACAGTCCCCGGCTGCCCAGTCCGTTTTTGAACCGCACGCCCGAGGCGTATTCCTCCCATACACTTTTTGGGGTGTTTTTTTGAAACTTCATTTAAGGCTATCACTCCTTTCCGTCGTGTTTTTTCAGTCGGGCAGCAGGTCCTCGCCTATAAACACAACCGTTGTGGTCTGAGGCGGCTCCTCCCTGTCCCGATAGTTCAGGTTGCTTTTGAGCATCAGTATGTCCATCGACGGGTTGTTGCCCCTTGTCATCCCGTGCTCGATGTGGCTTGCCGCAATCTCCTCGCAGGCCATTTTCAGCAGCATATATGATTCCTTATATATGCCGTCGGGCTGCCGCTCCGAAAGCGCGAAGTCCAGAATCTCGCGGCTGGGTATGCCGAGGCACACCGCAAGCCTTTCGACCGTCATTGAAATCCCCCTTTCCTGAGCGTAGTTTCTCGCGCTTTCGACGGCCTGCCTGACGCGGTCGGGGTTTGCCAGTATCGGCGGATAGTCCTTCATCTTTATCCCTCCTTTCATAGATTCCGGATTCAGACCGGGTGGTTTCTGAGCTCCAAAATCTTTTTTTCGATTGAAATGTATCACAGCCGAGGTAGTGAGGTGCAAGTGAGGGGTGCAAACTTTTTTTGGAAAATTTTTAACTTTTTTCTTGGCCAGGTAGTGAGGTGCTAGTGAGGGG
>LSQX01131550.1_pt1 | contig 13015 bp, 11 predicted proteins | sample 654561 | NCBI WGS metagenome assembly LSQX01 (sample SAMN04489861, study PRJNA283612) | anaerobic digester metagenome | isolation source: 4 biogas reactors fed with cattle manure at either 37C or 55C with and... | place: Denmark: Kongens Lyngby | collected 2014 | reverse complement strand
CCCCGGCCAAGCATACGCGCGATCTCGGGGATCTTCTTCGGACCAAAAAGAACCAGCACCGCCAGCAGGATGATCAGGATCTCCCCTCCGCTGATGCCAAACAATAAGATATGTGACGGCAGAATTCCCATAGGTTAAGAGGAACAAATTTAATGGTTTCTGGTCAATATTCGGGCTTTGTTTTTTATTATTCAAATGACATCCCCCCAGCCATGGTATTGGAAAATCCTTTTGCTTTTTTACTGCCTTTCAAGCCTCCTCTTCCCAAAAAAAACAGGGGTGATTAAGGGGGGGGCTTAGACGGTGTTTACTCGGTTTAAACCGAATAAACACCGCCCAACCCCCTCCCTGATTCCTGTTTGCCAAGAAAAAACTTTATAAAAAGCAGCCCGACTTACCTTTAGCCGTGCTTGTTTAGGAACTCCCTTCCGGGGAATATAAAAAAGACCGCCAGAGAGCTGTTGCCCTGGCGGTCCTTATTATTTTCAGATCAGCTTAGTGCGTCTTTTTGTTCTTTTTCCTCATCAGGAAATCATAAGCAATGGGGGTTGCTATAAACAGGGAAGAGTAAGTACCCACAGCAATACCTATCATAAGGGCAAAGGAAAAGCCTCTGATCACTTCACCGCCAAAGAGGAAGATGATGAGCAACACAACCAGGGTGGTAGCAGAGGTGTTGAACGTTCGCGAAAGCGTGGAATTCAGAGCAAGGTTCATATTGGTCTTCACATCACGCTTGGGGAACAGAGTCATATTCTCACGCAACCTGTCAAAGATCACCACCGTATCGTTGATCGAGTAGCCGATTATGGTCAGGATTGCCGCAATAAAGATCTGGTCAATTTCCATGGTCCACGGCACAATATTGTGCAGGAGTGAATAAAGAGAGATCACAATGATAGGGTCGTGTGCCAACGAAATAAGGCCACCAACACCAAACTGCCATTTGTTAAAACGGATTGCAATATAAATAAAGATAATGATAAGGGCTATGATCACACTGATCACGGCGCCAATCTTGATGTCGCGGGCAACGGTGGGACCCACCTTCTGCGAACTGAGTCGTCCGATTACCTTGGCATCGTCATCACTTGTAAATTCAGAATACGTGACAGGGCTGGTGAAAAAGTCAGCAACGGCTTCATAAATCTTCCTTTCGGCAAGGGAGTCAGCTTGTGCGCTATCGTCATCAATGAGGTAACGGGTAGTGATTTTTACCTGTGTGTTGGGGCCAAAGGTTTTCACCTCGGGGGTCTCACCCAGGGCATTTTGGAGGGAAGCACGAATGTCGAGGGTATTGACGTCCTGGTCAAAACGAACTACATAGCTGCGGCCCCCGCTGAAGTCAACGCCATAGCTGAAACCACGCAGGGCAATCGAGCCAAGGCCAATGATGATAATGACTGCCGACAGAATATAGAATTTCTTACGCACCCCAATAAAGTCGAAGTTAACCTTGGTAAGGTTGTCCTTCGAAAGTTTGGTGTCAAAATGGATTGTGACATTCTTGTCAATCCAGTAGCTGAAAACCAGGCGGGAAATGAAAATAGCGGTAAACAAGGAAGAAATAATACCGATAATCAACGTGGTGGCAAAACCCTGAACGGGTCCTGACCCAAAAATATACAGTACGATACCGGTAAGCAGGGTGGTCACGTTACCGTCGATAATGGCGGAATAGGCGTTTTTATAACCATCGGAAATGGCCAGTTTTTGTCCCTTTCCTGCCCTGAGTTCTTCAAGGATACGTTCGTAGATGATCACGTTGGCGTCCACGGCCATACCCAGTGTAAGCACGATACCTGCGATACCGGGCAGGGTGAGCACGGCGCCCAGAGAAGCAAGCACCCCGAAGATAAAGAATATGTTGGCTACCAGCGCCAGGTCGGCAACAATACCTGCGCGGCTGTAATAGACGCCCATATAAATAAGAACAACAACAAAAGCAAGGATGAAACTGATCATACCGCTATTGATGGCTTCACGGCCGAGTGAGGGACCCACGATGGCTTCTTCTACGATGTGTGCAGGAGCAGGCAGAGAACCGGCCCTGAGGATGTTGGCAAGGTCTTGAGCCTCAGCAATTGAAAACTGACCCGTGATGGAGGAGCGTCCCCCTGAAATTTCGTTTTGAACCACCGGGAAGCTATAAGCATAATCATCCAGGACAATGGCGATTGCACGGCCAATATTATCAGCAGTAAGCCTGCGCCAGGTACGGGCACCATCGCTGTTCATGGTCATAGAAATCTCAATCTGTCCTGTGGCGCTGTAATCCTGGCGGGCATCGACAATTACGTCACCTGTAAGGGGAGCCGCTCCGTCGCGTGAAGATTGCCTGATGGCTACCAGTTCATGGACGTTTTCATTGCCGCGGACGGGCTTCACATTCCAGAGCAACATCATGTTGCGGGGGATGATACCCCTGTCGCGGGCTTGCTTGATCAGGTTATTTACCCTTGCAGTGTCCTGGATGGCGGCATAACCTACCACGGGACCCTGACCGGGGAACATCTGTCCTGACTCATCCTGCATAAAAGCAGGATTCAGATAGGCAAAGAGGGGGTTCTCGCGGGCAAACTCCTCAAAGGACTCCGAGCCCGGAACAGCTTCTTCACCAGCCAGCAGGTCGGCAAGATCGCCCGAATCGATAGAATCAATACCAAGGGTGTCGAGCATGGCGTCCAGTTCGCTTTCAAGACCTGTTGCAGGCTGCTCTTGAGCAAGGGGTTCTGCTTGGGCAAGTTCAGTTTGGGTGGTATCTTCAGAAACAGTACCCTTCAGACGCTCGTTGGCATCCATAAAATACTGGTACACTTCAGCGAATTCATAGGTTTCCCAGAACTCAAGGCGGGCTGTCCCCTGCAACAGGCGACGAACCCGCTCGGGCTCTTTGATACCGGGCAGTTCTACCAGGATACGCCCGGAAGTTTGCAGCTTCTGGATATTCGGCTGGGCTACCCCAAAACGGTCGATACGGGTACGGAGGATCTGGAAGGAACGGTCGACAGCCGCATCCACCTCGCTGCGGAGCACGCGCAACACCTCATCGTTGGAGGAGTTGAAACTGATTTTGTCGCGCATTTCCACGGTACTGAAAATGGCTGTCAGACTGGCGTTGGGATCCACTTCATTGAATGCCCTTCCAAAAAGGGTGACAAAATCGTCACGGCTGGTGCGTTGAGCTTCAATAGCACGCTCCATGGCCATCTGGAAGGTGGCATCACCACTATAACCAGACAAGGCCTTTACAATATCGGAAACTGAAATTTCGAGGGTCACGTTCATACCCCCTTTCAGGTCAAGACCCAGGTTCAGTTCACGTTCTTTTACCTCGCGGTAATTATATTTCGCAACACCAATGTTGTATACTGTAACGTTCATCATTGAGTCCAGGAAAAAGCGCTCCTTTGAACGGGTAATTGAGTCGCGCAGGTAACCAAACATGATCTCGTCACCGGCGGCCAGTTCCTGTGCCTGGGAAACAAAATGCTCACCCTGTGCATAGTTACGGGCATCACGCTCCACCTTCCTGGTAATAAAGCTAAACGACAGCTGGTAAAGACATACCAAAGCCAAGGCAATGGCAAAAAACCGTATCAAACCTTTATTTTGCATGTTTTAAGACTTTAATTGTTTTTTTGAGGGTGCAAATATAGAATAAGTAATGCTTTTTACCAATGCACTCAGGCAGAGGCATAAAAAAAAATATTCCCGCAAGGGAGCTAAACCTGTATAATTCAGCATAATTCGCTCATAACGGGCCTGTTATAAAACCGACCGCAAAGTTATGTTAATTTTTTGTTTATCGAAAAAAAACCTTTCCTAATTCACCGCCTGCAAAAGCTTCAGTTTTTGAAGGTCAATTTCCTTTCTCCATAGTCGATACAGGCTCCCAACTGAAGCAAAAGGTCACTGCCCAGCACCATATCTATATGGGGCAGATCGTACAAGGCATAATTGCGGTTGATGGCGTTCAGGTCTATGGCCACCACTTCGAGATCTTCCAGGATGCTCAGCCCCAATTGCAGCCTGGGTATGCGCGTCAGATAGGAGGTGATTTGCCCCGAACCCACCCCTGCCACAGATTTGTCATAGGCGTGGGTCAAAGGATTATCCAGAAAATAATTCAGACGGTTCAGGTCTATCACTGTTCGTGAAGCTCCGCTGTCAATCAGGACATTGGCCTTAAGCTTATTGATCATGCCTTCGATGATGACATGGTAGCCCATCTGATCGATTTCGAGAATTTTGAGGGGTATTTCCATAAAATTAAAAAAGGAGCCCGGCAAGCCGGACTCCTCAAAATTAATCAACCTTGGCAATATTATACTTTATTTTCCTGTGAAATAATGCTCATTCCGCGATTGATCGCTTCCTCGTTGAGGGGAATCAGGTGATGGTAACGTTCGGGTAACACTTTCTCAAGCCCCTTGATGACGTTTCCCATCTCAATAATGGGCTTAATCTTCAGGAAGCCGCCCAAAACAATCATATTAAACACCTTCACGTTGTTCATCTTGAGCGATTCGTCGTAAGCCCCGATTGCCCAAACATTGATGTCCTTGCGGCGGGGTTTACGGGTCATCCCGTTGTGTTCATATATCAGCAATCCGCCCGGCTTCACTGAGTCTTCGAATTTATCCATCGAGGGTTGGTTGAGCACAATAGCGGTATCGAATGCGTTGAGCACGGGTGAACTGATGGAATTGTCACTGATGATGGCAGTACAGTTGGCGGTACCCCCGCGCATTTCAGGACCATAGGACGGCATCCAGCTGACTTCCTTGCCTTGCATCACCCCGCTGTAGCAGAGGATCTGACCCATTGAAAGCACCCCTTGTCCGCCAAATCCAGCAATAATAATTTCTTCTGTCATGATATGATTCCTTTCAAATTATTCTTGTGGTACTTTAATATCACCCAGGGGGAAGAAAGGGAACATGTTCTCTTCCATCCATTTGTTGGCCTGTACGGGTGTCATTTTCCACCCTGAGTTGCAGTTGGAGACGATCTCGACCAGGCAGGTTCCCTTGTTCAGTTTCTGGTATTCCATGGCCTTCTTGATGGCACGCTTGGCCTTGCGCACACTGCCAGGGGTGTGTACCGACTGGCGGGTTACGAAGTAAGAGCCGGGCAACTGGGCAACAAGTTCAGTAATTTTCAAGGGATTGCCCATGGTTTTGATGTCACGGCCACGGGGTGAGGTTGAGCTCTTCATCCCTTCGAGGGTTGTGGGAGCCATCTGGCCGCCCGTCATCCCATAAATACCATTGTTGATGAATACGATGAGGATATTCTCGCCGCGGTTGCAGGCGTGGATGGTCTCCGCGGTTCCGATGGCAGCAAGGTCACCGTCGCCCTGATAAGTAAACACATACTTCTCGGGAAAAACGCGCCTGATGCCCGTGGCCACAGCGGGTGCACGCCCGTGGGCGGCTTCTGTCATATCCACATCAAAATAATTGTAGGCCAGCACAGAACATCCCACAGGGGCCACCCCGATGGTCTCATTCTGAATGCCCATCTCGTCAATAACTTCGGCCAGAATACGATGGGCTGTGCCATGACCGCATCCGGGGCAGTAGTGCATAACCTTGTCGGTCATCACACTGGTTTTCTTGTATACCAGGTTTTCAGGTTTTATTAAGTTTTCAGCCATGATTATCCTCCAATAATTTTTTGTTCCAGTGCATTGAGAATTTCATCGGGGTTAGGGATCATTCCGCCAAAGCGGCCAAAATGTTCTACCTTAACCTTTCCGTTCACTGCAAGTCGAACGTCCTCCACCATTTGTCCGGCGTTCATCTCTACCGTAAGAATACCTTTCACCTGGTCGGCCAGTTTGTTGATGGCCTCATAGGGATAAGGGAAAAGCGTTTGTGGACGGAGCAGGCCCACCTTGATGCCCTTGGCCCTGGCCATCTCCATGGCCTTACGGGTAATACGGGCAGCAGAGCCGAATGCCACGAATAAATATTCAGCATCTTCGGTCATTATGGTTTCATAGCGAACCTCATTTTTCTCGATCTCGCGGTACTTGGCCTGCAGGCGAAGGTTCACCTTCTCCTGTTCTTCCGACTGAAGCTGAAGAGAAGTCACAATTACATGGTCGCGGCCGGGTTTCTTGCCTACCGTAGCCCATTCGGGTTCCTCTGTCGATCGGGCTTGCTGCTCGAAAAGCTCAACCTTTTCCATCATCTGCCCGATGATGCCATCGGAAAGGATCATCACCGGATTGCGGTACTTAAAGGCCAGGTCGAAACCAAGTTTCACATAGTCAACAGTTTCCTGAACCGTAGCAGGTGCCAGAACGATAAGCTTATAGTCACCGTGGCCGCCACCCTTTACAGCCTGGAAATAGTCGGATTGAGAGGGCTGAATAGTTCCCAGCCCGGGACCTCCCCTAACGACATTAACAATCAGGCAGGGCAACTCGGCCCCTGCAATATAGGAAATTCCTTCCATTTTCAGGCTGATGCCAGGACTTGAGGAAGAGGTCATGGCTTTCTTACCGCAGCCTGCTGCCCCATATACCATATTGATGGCTGCCAGCTCACTTTCGGCCTGCAGAACCACCATCCCGGTGCGCTCGGCAGGGTTCTCGGCCATAAGATATTCAATGACCTCTGACTGCGGCGTGATGGGATAACCAAAATACGCATCAGCGCCCGCCCTGATGGCGGCTTCGGCCAATGCTTCATTGCCTTTCATTAATCTTAGTTCTTTCATCTTGATAAAGATATTTTTTCCGTTACGGCTATTGTTTGATTACTTCTCGCGGTATACGGTTATTACCGCATCAGGGCATACTACCGCACAGTTTGTACATCCCGTACAGGTGTCGTTCACCTTTACCAGGTAATTGTATCCCTTACTGTTCACCTCCGGCCCCAGGGCTATCGTCTCCGTGGGACAAAAAGGCACACAAACTCCGCAGCCTTTGCAGCGTTCAATGTCGATGACAATATCACCTCTTTTTGCCATTGTAGTGAATTTTAAAAATTTTGAAATGTATTGTTAAATAAGTCTCAACTCTTTCCTTTGGCAAAGCTATAATTTATTATCAAAATAACAGGGCAGTAAGAATTATATTTTTAAAGCATCATCTTTACAGAGTCCTGAATATGAATATTTTATAATATAACTTAAAACCATTCTAAATATCCGAAAAAGATGACAGGCTCCCTCGACCTTTATTTCCAATGAGTTAATCAAGGGCCATCAAAACCTGAGGGTTTTTCCCTTAAGCTGGGGTTTTTCCTTGAATATTTCCAAAAAAACATAGAATTTTGCAAAAATTCATAAGCAGGAAATTCGCTCAATATTTCATTTTTATAAAAATTAAAACCATTGACATGAGTACTCAGGAAAAAATTATCAAGGCATTTGAAGAGGCTAACAAGCCCCTGAAAGCAGGTGAGGTTGCTGAAATGGCCGGATTGGAAAAAAAGGAAGTAGACAAGGAGATCAAGAAACTGACTGTTTCAGGAACTTTGCATTCCCCGAAACGATGCTTCTATGAAATCAAGAAATAAGGATTTCAACCGTACAAAAAAAGCCTGAAATTTCAGGCTTTTTTTTTCAGACCCCGATCATTTGGTGCAGGTCCAAAGTACAGCAACTCCACCCAGGAGTTGCTGGTAATCGACCTTGGCGAACCCTGCCGTCAGCAGGATCTTTTTCATTTCTTCAGGAGTGTAAAAATCAGATGCAGAGTATGCAAGGTATTTGTAAGCTTCCTTTTCACCGGTGAGCAGGCCTCCGACAGGGGCTGTGATATAGCGCATCTGGGCGTGGTAAAGCTTGCGAATCAAAGGGTTGTCAGGTTGACTGGTTTCTACAGCAACAAACTGCCCACCCTTTCGCAACACCCTGAGAATCTCAGCAAAGAATTTATGGGTATCAGGGTTTTTATAGGTCAGGTTGCGAAAAGCATAGGCAATACCCAAGCCATCAAAAAAGCCATCCTCATAAGGCATATCGGCCGCATCACCAAAACGGAAGTCCACCCCACTGATATTGCGGCGGGCAGCCTTCTCTCGGGCAATCTCCAACATAGGCTGGCTGAAATCAAGTGCATAGACCTCCGTTTCCACAGGTGCATTTTTACGCAGCCTCAGGGCCAGGTCGCCAGTTCCGGTACACAGGTCAAGCAAACGCTTCGGCCTGTTGTCAAGCAGCTGACGCGTGGCTTTCTTGCGCCAGCGCTCATCAAAGCGCAGGGTAAGGATGCGGTTCAGCAGGTCGTACCGGGGTGGCACCGACATGAACATCTTCTGCAAAGGCCGGTAATTATTCTTTTCTGAGGCTTCCAAGGTTCTTTCTTTAAGGGTTTAAGATTTCAGTAGCATGCTAACAATAAAAGGAGGTATTTGGTTTAATTGCCCTGCATTTTACTCCCATTGCCGGGGCTGATCGCCAGTTCTATTTCATGCCCCAACAACTCGCGGATAACAACAGAAGCGCATACACAGCCGAAAATGGCAGGCATATAGGAGATTGTGCCCACGGTTGTTTTCTTATTGGGCTCATCATCCACGGGGGTAACCGCGTCCTCGTCAACCGGTTCGGTGGAGAATACTGCCTTGAAACCTCCGTTTACTCCAAGCCTGCGAAGCCGTTTCCGCAGAATACGCGCAAGCTTGCAGTGAAATGTATTGGAGAAGTCAGCCACCATCACCTTTGAAGGATCCAGCTTCCCTCCTGCCCCCATGGAACTCACCAGGGGAAGACCCATTCTGACGGCACTATTGATCAGGAATATCTTCGGGCTTAGGGTGTCAATGGCATCCACCACATATTCGTAGGATCGCCCAAGCACCTCATCGGTTCGATCATCCCTGAGAAACTCATCAATGACCGTGAGTTTTAGGTCTGGATTAATATCCAGAAGCCTTCCGGCCATCAGGCTGGCTTTTCGTTTGCCATGAGTGGATTCGAGGGCTAATAACTGGCGGTTGCGGTTAGAGGGGGTCACCTGATCACCATCGGCTATTGTAAGCTGCCCCACTCCTGCCCTGCAGAGCATTTCGGCAGCATAGGCACCCACCCCGCCTAAGCCTGCAACAAAAACATGAGCTGCGCGCAGCTTGTCAAGGTTTTCGGTCTTGATCAACAATTCGGTGCGCTCCTGCCAGTGCAATGCAGCCATGTCTTAAACCCCAAAAAGATTAGTAAATCGTTCGAACATCCTTGCGCGCAGCACCTCAGGTTCGGTTTGCTTTACCCGGGCAGCCCGCTCATAAATTTCTTCAATGCGTACACGGACATCATCGGTTTCGAGGAAGAAATCATCCATCCCAATGTGGAGCAGACTGTGCAAGGCACGGTTGCTTTCCTTTAGAATGGCAGATCCAAAGGACAGCAGGCACCCTGCATCCAGACACTGCCTGGCAAGCTGGGCTGAGCCGCTGAACCCATGAAAAATCCAGGGCCGGGAGGCTTTCATCTGTTTCCGAATCCCCAGGATTTCCTGAAAAGCGCGCACACAATGAATCACCAGGGGTTTCCCTGAGGATTCAGAAAGCTCAGCGTGGATCCTGAAGACCACTTCCTGGTGCCCGAGTGGCATATCAATGGCTTTATCCAGTCCCGTTTCGCCCAGGGCTGCCACATAAGGGTACCCCAGGGCAAAAGTAAGGTGCTCCCTCACCAATTTCAAATCCTCATTACCCCTGAGGTTCCAGGGATGGAGACCTACAGAGAGCAATTGCCCATCAGTGGTGTTAAAGCTATCTATTTCTGACAAAGAAACATGGCGCACTGACCTCACCCCCTGCATTGCCGGCCCGTGGGTATGGATATCGATATACGGAGCGTGTTCATTCATTTAAACAAAGTTAAGAATTTAGGGTTGTATGAATGACAAATGTAAAAATCCGTAAATTTTCCTTAAATTTGTACTCTTTTTTGAACTCCAATCTGATGTTAACTAAAAGATTTTCAATCAGATAAGACCGATTTAGCGAAGCAAAAGGTTCAATTATATCAATTTTTTAAAATCAATAAAAATGAACGACAAGACAAAACAGGCAGAACAATTGGTTGATGCCATCATGAAGAATAAGAAGGTATATTTCTTCGGCGGCAAGCGGGCCGATGGTGATTCCTCCCTGCGTAACCTGCTTGGAGGCAAAGGTGCCAACCTGGCCGAAATGGTCAACATTGGAGCACCCGTTCCTCCGGGGTTTACAATTACAACAGAAGTATGTACCCTGTATAACTACAAAGGCCGTGATTCCGTTGTTGAGGCCATCAAAGCCGAAGTACGCGAAAACATGCGCAAAGTGGAAGAACAAATGGGCGCAGGTTTTGGTGATAAGGACAACCCCCTGCTGATGTCGGTGCGTTCGGGCGCCAGGGCTTCTATGCCCGGTATGATGGATACCGTGCTTAATCTGGGTTTAAATGAGTCTACACTCGAAGGCCTTGCAAAAAAAACCGGCAACGACCGCTTCGTATGGGACTCCTACCGCCGTTTTGTCCAGATGTATGGAGATGTGGTCATGGGAATGAAACCTGCCAATAAAGAAGACCACGACCCCTTTGATGAGATCATGGATCAACTGAAGGAAGAAAAGGGTGCCAAAACCGACCAGGACCTCACCACTGACAACCTGAAAGAACTGGTGAAACGTTTCAAAAAGGCCGTGAAGGATGTAACAGGGAAAGACTTCCCCGAAGACCCATGGGAACAGCTTTGGGGCTCGGTAATGGCTGTTTTCGAGTCGTGGAACAATCCACGCGCCAATTATTATCGTAAAATGCATAACATTCCCGCTGAGTGGGGCACCGCTGTCAACGTACAGGCTATGGTATTTGGCAATATGGGTGAAACCTCCGCTACAGGCGTGGCCTTTACCCGTGACGCCGCCACCGGTGAAAACATCTTCAACGGCGAATACCTGGTAAATGCCCAGGGTGAAGACGTGGTGGCCGGTATTCGTACCCCCCGTCAGATAACCAAAGAAGGCTCCCTGCGCTGGGCAAAACTTCAAGGCGTAAGCGAAGAAGAAAGAAAAGCTAACTTCCCTTCACTGGAGGAACTCTTCCCCGAATTGTACAGGCAACTCGATGCCCTTCAAAACAACCTGGAAGAGCATTACCGTGACATGCAAGACCTTGAGTTCACCATTCAGGATGGCAAACTCTGGATGCTCCAAACCCGTAACGGAAAACGCACCGGCCCAGCTATGGTGAAGATCGCAATGGATATGCTGCGCGATGGAAGCCTCAGCGAGGAAGAAGCCATTATGCGGGTTGAGCCCAACAAACTCGACGAGTTGCTTCACCCCGTCTTCGACAAAAAAGAATTAACAAAAGCTAAGATCCTTACTAAGGGTCTGCCCGCCTCACCCGGCGCTGCTACCGGTAAGATCGTCTTCTTTGCTGACGATGCTGCCGAATGGGTTGCCAAAGGCGAAAAAGTGATCCTGGTACGTCTGGAGACCTCTCCTGAAGACCTTGCAGGGATGGACGCCGCCGAAGGTATCCTCACCGCCCGCGGCGGGATGACCTCACACGCAGCCGTTGTGGCTCGTGGAATGGGTAAGTGCTGCGTTTCGGGTGCCGGTGCATGCCTCATCAACTATAAGAACAAGACCATGACCATCGATGGCAATGTTTTGAAAGAAGGCGACTTCATCTCGCTGAACGGTACCTCCGGTGAAGTAATCCAGGGTAAAGTGAAAACTGTTGACCCGGAAATGAGTGGCGACTTTGCTGCATTGATGAGCCTTGCCGAAAAACACACCCGCATGTATGTCCGTACCAACGCCGACACCCCCAAGGATGCCCGCGTAGCACGCGAGTTTGGGGCAAAAGGAATTGGACTCACCCGCACCGAACATATGTTCTTCGAAGGTGAGCGTATCAAAGCAATGCGCGAGATGATCCTTGCCAGCGACGAAGCAGGACGCCGAAAAGCCCTCAAGAAACTCCTGCCCATCCAGCGTGAAGACTTCGAAGGCATCTTCGAAGCCATGCATGAGCTGCCTGTTACCGTTCGTTTGCTTGACCCTCCCCTCCATGAATTCCTGCCTCAGGAGCCCGAGAACCAGGCTATTATGGCCAAGGAAATGGGGATCAGCCCCGAGGAAGTGAAAGCTAAGGTGGATAGCCTCCACGAACTGAACCCCATGCTGGGCCACCGTGGCTGCCGATTGGGCAACACCTATCCCGAAATCTCTGAGATGCAGGCACGCGCCATTATGGAGGCTGCCGTAAACCTGAAGAAAAAAGGCATCAAAGCAATCCCCGAGATCATGATCCCCCTGACCGGTACTTACGAAGAAATGCAACTCCAGGAAGAAATCGTACGCAACACCTGTGAAAAGGTTTTGGAAGAAAACAACGAGCGTATCGATTACCTGGTTGGCACCATGATTGAGATCCCACGTGCAACCCTCATCGCCGATAAGATCGCCCAGACTGCCGAGTTCTTCTCATTTGGCACCAACGACCTTACCCAGATGACCTTTGGCTACTCTCGCGACGACGCAGGGCACTTCCTCCCTGTTTACCTGGAGAAAGGCCTGCTGAAACACGATCCCTTCCAGGTCCTCGACCAGGAAGGCGTTGGCCAGCTCGTTCGCCTCGGTGTGGAGCGTGGCCGCCAGGGACGCCCGGGGCTGAAAGTCGGTATTTGCGGCGAGCACGGTGGTGAACCCAGTTCAGTAGAATTCTGCCATACCGTGGGTATGGACTATGTGAGCTGCTCTCCCTTCCGAGTGCCCATCGCTCGTCTGGCTGCTGCACAGGCCGTGGTCCGCGAAAACCTCGCTAAAAAAGGCGCCGCTGGTTACACCACCGCCTAATCATTAGCTTATCACAATAAAAAAGAGGCCGTCTCAAAAGTCGAGACGGCCTCTTTTTTATTTACAAAAAACTGACAAAAATATTGTATAATATCATGTTTATATGCCTGCTAATGTGTAACTTAAGGCATGAAACAAAAGAGACAAGGGCCTGCTGTATATAAGCCTTATGCCACCAATCAGCTGATAATTCTTCC
>LSQX01296865.1_pt1 | contig 13017 bp, 7 predicted proteins | sample 654561 | NCBI WGS metagenome assembly LSQX01 (sample SAMN04489861, study PRJNA283612) | anaerobic digester metagenome | isolation source: 4 biogas reactors fed with cattle manure at either 37C or 55C with and... | place: Denmark: Kongens Lyngby | collected 2014 | reverse complement strand
GCTTTAAGCCTCGCGCACGATATCTGGAGGCTGCTTAGGCTGCGGCCGCCTAAAAATGTCACCCCGTCAGAAGAAATGTAACCTGACCACTGCTGCCAGGGCTGGCTGCCCTCGCTGTCGGTTCCCCAGTGCACTAGCGACAAGGGCCGAGACAAAAGTAGTGGCAAAATGTACATCACCAAAGCCCAAAAGCCTTATTTTAAAGGATTCCTAGCTGATGAACTGTCAAACTCAAGACAACAAAACAAACGATAAGTCTTTTCATTTCAATCCCTCCGTTGATCTAATTTAATATATTTTATTATATCAAAATATTGTACCAGTTCAATCAATAATGTTTATATTCAATAAATATTGCCTATAAAGTCCCTCTTTAGATTGGATTTAACCTTGCCGGTCTTTTGCAGTTTCTATAGGTAGAGGATACTGTTAATCATTGATTGAGGGGAGGAGACAGGAATCTGTTGTCAGGCAATAGAATATTTTAGTATGTCTAAACTATACCTTGGAACAGCGCCACTCCTGGAAAAACAGCTCGCCTCCTGTATCGCTACCGTCAAAAAAGACAATCCGTTTGCCCCGGTGGTGGTGCTGGTGGAGAGCAACCTGGTTGGTGTTCACCTGCGGCGCTCCCTGGCCTACAGGATGGGCAGCCACTGCTCCGTCCGTTTTGTGACGCTGTCCGACCTGGTGTCGCTGCTCCTGCGCGCGCAAGAGGATTCCGGCGGCGAAGCGCTTCCTCCTTTTGGCGAGGAGTGGGCGGCTGTTTTGACCGCCCGCGAGGCGGGATCCGGTTATTTCGCACCGGTAGCGGAGCGGCCCGGTTTTGCCCGGGCGCTGCTCGAGACTTTTCGTAACCTGGTGGAAGCAGGTCTGCCTCAAATTCCCCCCGGCGCTGCGGAAACGGCAGCCCGGCAGGAACTGCAGCGTCTCTATGATTTTTATAATGAATCTACAAAAGATTTTCTGACCAGGCCAAAAGCCCTGGCCTTAGCCCGTCTCGCTTTACCCGCCGTGCGGCCTTTTCATCTCTACATTTACGGCGGCTACCGCTTTACACCGCTCGAACTGACACTGCTTCAAGATTTAATTAAATTTTTAAGTCCTGCGGTTTTCTTAAGGGAAGCGGCACTGCGTTTTAGCGGGTCAAAAAAGCTGCTTGCATTTTACACCGGACACGGTTTGCAGCCCGTACCGCTTCAATCAGAAAAAGGCACTGCCCTTACGAATCTGTTCCGGCTGCAGGAGGGCATATTTAGCCAGGGTAGTCCTAAGGGCGCGGACGCCGCGGACGATTCCCTGCGTTTTAGCTGCGCGCCCGATGAAATCAGCGAAGCGGAATCCATTACCCGGGAAATCGTCACTCTCGCCGGCAGCGGAATCCCCTTTCGGGAGATGGCGGTGGCGGTGAAAGAGCCTGCTTCAGCCGGTCTGCTGCAGGACAAGCTCGCCGAAGCAGGGATCCCGGCCTACCTCGCCGCAGGCATCCCCCTGGCCCAGACCCGGACGGGGAAGAGCCTGCTGCTCTTCCTGGAGCTGTTGGATAGCGATTATGCGCGGCCACGCGTCATGGAGCTTATTGCCTATGCTCCCTGGAACTATAAGGAAATATTTTCTGATGGAGCCCTGCCCAATCCCGCCCTGTGGGATTTGCTGGCCATCGAAGCAGGAGTGGTTGGAGGGCGGGAACAGTGGAGCTCGCGCCTGGAAACTTATCATGTCCATTTAAGCAGGTGGGTGCAGGTGCAAGAGGCCAAAGGTGATGGCGAGATCGATTGGCGCGGCCGCCTGGCAGCCCTGGGGTATTTCCGCCGTTTTTTAGAGAGTCTTTTTGCCGCCGCCGAAGCGGTCCCCCGAAACGGGTGCTGGTCTGAGCTTACCGGCGCGCTGGGCGATTTTGTGCGCCGTTTTTTGCTTCACGCACCGGAACAGCAGGTCCTGTTCCGGCTGCTGCAAAACATGGCCGGCCTGGACAGGTTTGGCGCCTCCGCCCCGCTGCCCGAGGCGCGGGCGCTGCTCCGGCATGCCCTGCAGGTGGTGACCCTGCCAGCAGGCAAGTTTCAGCAGAGCGGGGTCAACATTTTACCGCTCACCGCCCTTGCCGGCCTCAGCTTTCCGGTCCTTTTTTTGCCGGGGGTGACGAGCAACAACTATCCTGTACCGCCCAGGCACGATCCGCTGCTGCCGGAGTTGGAAACGCCCGCCGCCAAAGCGGAAAAGCTCTCGCAGGAAGCCCTCTACTTTACCCTGGCGTTGCAGTCAGCCGTAAAAAAAGCTTTTCTTTCCTGGCCCCGGACCGATGCGGCCGGGGACCGGGAGCTCTTACCCTCGTTTTACCTTTCATGCTGCGGAGAGGCTCTCCTCGGAAAGCGGCCCGGCCTGCAAGAGCTGCACCGTCTGCCTGGTTACCGGCGCTTATCCGCCGGTGCCGTCCCCGCAGCGGAGGAGGCGGTTTATGAATATGACTATGACCTGGCCTGCTGCCGCCGGCCGGATCTGGCTTCAAAAGCTGGGCGCTACCTGCGCCGCCTCTCACCGTTCCTGGAAAGGGTGCTCGACTTTGACGCCTCCGCCAGGACAACGCACTTTACCGCTTACCAGGGGATCGTGGGGGCTGCCAGCGCCGGCAAGGGAAGCAACTCACCGGAGAGCGGCCTGGCTGTAACCGCGCTGGAAGAATACGCGCGCTGCCCCTATTCCTACTTCCTAAAACACCTGCTTCGCTTGCAGCCCCTGGAAGAGCCCGAAGCTGCCCTGGGGCTTAGCCCCGCCCGGCGTGGCCTGCTCATGCACCGGATCCTGGAGCTTTTTTATCGTGAAAGCAACTCCAGGGGTCTGCTGCCGGTGCTTCGTTTTCCCGGGGAAAACGAAGCTCTGCTGGAGGAGATCTGCCGCCGGGAATTGGCCGAATTTGCCCGCTTTAATCCGCCTTACTTCGATTTGCTCTGGGAGCTCGAGCAGCTTGAGCTGGTGGCCATGGCGCAGGCACTGCTGGCCTGGGAGATCGAGGCGGGGGAACCGTTTATTCCGGAGCACTTTGAATTCAACTTTGACCGGGTTAATAACGGTGCCGGTTTTTGCCTGGAACTGCCCGGGGGAGAGCGCCTCTTTTTACGCGGCCGTATCGATCGCATCGACTCTGACGGTAAGCGGCTGCGCGTCATCGATTACAAAACCGGGCGAAAGCGGGGGAAAAATGACAGTTTTGAAGGGGGAACGGCGCTGCAGTTGCCCGTTTACCTGCTGGCGGCGGCGAGGCTGTGCGGGACCGATCCCGCGCAGGCGGAGGCGTGCGCCTACTTCCTCTCGGCCGGCGGGGTCGAACGGGTCGCCTTTTCCGGCCAGGATTGGCCGGAAAAAGAGCAAGCCCTCGTCGAAACGATCGCCGTCATCAACGGCGGTATCAGCGACAGCTTTTTTGCCCCCTTCCCTGGCGCCAACGGCGCGAACTGCCGCAGCTGTCCCTATAAAGCCATCTGCGGTCCCAATGTGGAGGCCCTTTTCCGCCGCAAAGCCGCCGATCCCCGGCTGGCTGACTTTTTAAAGCTTAAGGAGAACAAATGAGAAGTGAGAAGTGAGAGATGAGATGTGAGAAGTAGATATAAAAAACACCTTTTTTAATAAGGTTAATGAATCAAAAGTATCGAATCTAATCTCACTTCCAACCTCTCAGCTCTCACATCCCATTGGGGGCAAGCCGGTTGAACGGTGGAAAGGAATAAAGTTCTTCCTATGGTTTAAGGGAAGATCGGGTTTGCTTGGAGGTAGAGCGATGAAACTGGTGGACGAGGCTGCGCGCCGCCTCGCGAAAGCGGATCTGCAGACAAACTATTGGGTTGAAGCGGGGGCGGGAACCGGCAAAACGACCCTGCTGATCAGCCGCCTGCTCAACATTGTGCTTGCCGGCGAGGCCGGGCTCGACCAGGTGGCAGCGATTACCTTTACCGAGAAAGCGGCGGCTGAATTGAAGGTGCGGCTGCGGGAGGCGCTCGAGGAGCGGCTCCCCGGCGCGGAAAAAGGTCAAAAAGAGCTGATCATCCGGGCCCTTGAAGAAATCGAGACCGCTCCGATAACAACGATCCATTCCTTTGCCGCCGGGATTTTGCGGGAACGCCCGGTGGAAGCGGGCGTTGATCCCGCTTTTACGATTATCAGCGGAGAACTGGATGATTTGCTGGAACAGGCCTGGGAGCAGTGGCTGGCCGGCCAGCTCGCCCAAAAGGCGGCGCCCCTGCAGCGGGCTCTCTTCCTCGGCTGCACCCTGGATCAGTTAAAAGGGCTGTGCTTAACGCTCTACCGGCAGCGCGACCTGGTCCTGGCCGGAACGTGCCCGCGGCCACCCGACCTGCTGCCCGCTTTCCTGATAGATTTCAAACAATACAGCAGCGAGCTGGAAAGCCTGCTCGGCCATTGCTGCGACCCCAGCGATCGGGGTTATCAACTGATCTGCTCTCTCCTGGCCAGCGGCCGGGAGCTAGGGCAAGCCGGCGAGCGCCTGATCCAGGAAAATATTATCCTAAACCGCTTTCCCAGGGTTGCGGTAAGGGGGAATAAGAAGCACTGGCACCCCGCCGATAGCTGCGCCCGGCAAAAGGAGATCTGCGCCAGTCTGGCTGAGCAACTGGAGCGGACCCGGCAATCGATTGCCGGGAACTTGATCGCCGACCTGGTGGAGTGGGCCCGTGGTTTCTTCGCCGCCGTGGAGAAGGCCAAAGGCGGCTCCCTCGATTTTCAGGATCTGCTTTTAAAAGCGCGGGACCTGCTGCGCGATTCGCTCGAGGTGCGCCGCCATTTTCAGAAACGATTCCGCTACATCCTGGTGGACGAATTTCAGGATACCGATCCCCTGCAGGTAGAGCTAGTATTTTTCCTGGCTGAAAAGAGCCCCCGGGCCGCCACCTGGCGCGAGGTTGAACCGGTGCCGGGCAAGCTCTTTCTGGTGGGGGATCCAAAACAGTCGATTTACCGCTTCCGGCGGGCCGATATCGAGATCTACCAGGAGGCGGGGAATATACTGATTGGCCAAGGCAAAAAACTTGAGATTACGCAAAATTTTCGCACCTTGCCCGCCTTGATCCGGTGGGTCAACCGCTGTTTTGCCGGCTTAATCGAAGCCCAGGAAAATTATCAGCCCGCCTATATTCCTCTGCACCCCTACCGCCCGGATCCCGGCGAACCGTCCCTGATCGTCATTAAACCGGCAGAAGACTTCACTGCCGCTTCGGCCGCCGCGGTGCGGAGCGCCGAAGCGGCCGCGGTGGCGCAGTGGATCGCTCAAAATGTTGGCAGCCGCATGATCAGCGGAGAGGGTTCTGAAAGGCGGCCGCTCAGATACTGCGATTTGGCCATCCTCTTTCCCACCTATACCGGGATTGAAGTCTATGAAGAGGCGCTGCGCAGCCGGGGCATCCCCTACCGCCTGGAAGGGGGCAAGCGCTTTTACCTGCGCGAAGAGATTGCCGCGCTAAAGAATTTACTCGCAACCGTCGACAACCCCTATGATGCGGTCTCGCTAGTCGCGGTACTGCGCTACTGGGGCGGCATCTCCGATGCAGAGCTCTATGCTTACAAGCAAAGCGGGGGAGTATTGGACTACCGGGCAGAAGCTGATCCCCGCTTCCCCCGCATCGCCGAGCTGTTTGCGCTGCTCAAGGAGGCGCACGAGGCGCGGCACAGCAGCCCGGTCTCCGCGCTGGTGGAAAGACTGCTGCGGCGGACCTGGTATGCCCAGCGCTGCCTCGCCTTGCCCCACGGAGACCAGGTGCAGGCAAACCTGCGCAAGGCCATCGCCATCATCCGCCAGTGGGAAAGGGAGCGCCCCCTGACCCTGCCGGCTTTTGCCCGCTGGCTGGCAAGGGTGGAAGAACAGGGCCGGGAAGAATCCGAATCGCTAGTCATGGATCCGGACGGTGATGCGGTGCAGTTGTTGACGATTCACAAGGCCAAGGGGCTGGAATTCCCGGCAGTCTGCCTGGTTAACCTGTGCGGCGATCGCAGCGGCCGGGAATATTTTTTAGCCGATCGCATCCAGCAGCGTTTTTTCGTGCGCCTCTCCAGGGATCTGAGCGGAGCAGGCTTTGCAGAGGCCCTGGAGAGAGAAAAAAAGCGGCAGGAAGCCGAGGACCGGCGCCTGCTCTATGTGGCCGCCACCCGGGCGCGCGATTACCTGATCTTGCCGCACTACTACAACGGCCGCTGCAGCGGTTTTTGGAAAGATCTGAAAGCGCTGGAAGAGCAGCTTCCGGGGCTCTGGGCGGAAGCGGAGGAGAGTCACGCTGCTGTAACCGCGGCTTTGTCCTCCCCGGAAGGGGCTGCCGCCGGGGAAGCTGCTGTCTCCCCGGATCCGGTGGCCGAGGCGCTGCAAAAAAGATCCGCCTGGCAGTCGGCATTGCAGCAGACCATCGTCAAGGCTGCCGTCCCCGGGCCTTACCGCAGCGCCGGCAGCCTTGCCGCCCGGGTGGAGATGGCAGCGGCTGAGCCGGCCCTACCAGATTTTGACGAGGGCACGATGGATCCCTACCGGCACGATTTTGAAGCCGGCGGTGCCGCCCTGGGCTCCGCTTTTCACGCGGTCATGGAAGAGCTGGCGCCCGGTCCTGCAGAGCCGCAGTTAATCGAACGCTGCGCCCGCAAGAGCGCCGCCTACTGGGGTCTAAAGAGCAGTGATGAACTGGCCCGCCTGGTCCGCCAGACCCTTGAGCACCCACTCCTGCAGCGGGCGCGCCGCTCGGATCTGGTGCGGCGAGAACTGCCGTTTATGCTCAACCTGGACGGCATCCTGGTGGAAGGGATTATCGACTTGATTTTCAGGGAAAAGGGGGGACTGATCTTGGTTGATTATAAGACGGACGCTGTCACCGGGGCGGAGCTGGAGAGCCGCTTTGCGCACTACCTGAGCCAGGGACAGGTCTACGCCCTCGCCCTGGCCGAGATCACCGGCGAACCGGTCCGGGAAGCCTCGTTTTTATTTGTCCGCACGCAAACCGTGAAGCAGATCGTAGAACTCGATCCGGCCCGGCTGAAAGAGTCCCTCCGCGCACTGATTAGAGAAGGGAATGCTCAGGGGGACGGTTCGCTTAAGCTATCGTGAACGCAGACATAAATACTTGAGGCTCTTGCCGTCCAGCACTTAAGCGGCAAGAGGCATGATTCTTTTCATTCTCCCGATTGACACCCCCCTCACCCTGCCCTCTCCCCCCTGAGGGGGAGAGGGAGTTGGGAAAGGCACTATTTTCCTCATCCAGTTGGTGCCCCCGCTGGCGGGGGCACGGGGTCTACCCTTGTAAATGGCCATCATTGTTTACCGCTCCTTAAATTTGGTTCACGCAGAAGTATCTTTAAAATGTCTCTGGAAAACCGGTAAGCTAGTGATCAATACCTGTTCCGGCTCTTTTTGCTCCGTAACGGCAAATCTTAGTTGTTGTAAAAATGGGGCGGGTAATTTATAATTAGGTAAACGCCATCCAAAACCAATAAGAAGGTTTAAAATAGATGAAAGTAAAAGAGTATTTAAAGAACAAGCTTCTACAGGGTGCTGTGCATATCACCCTCATTGATCCGTCCCGCCAGGTGCCGGAGACCGCTGCCCGTCTCGCCGAAACAGCCCAGGAAGTGGGCAGTGATCTCATTTTCGTCGGCGGCTCCACCAGGGTGACGCAGCATGTGCTGATGGATACGGTTGACGCCGTCAAACAGCGTTCAACGATTCCGGTCCTTTTTTTTCCCACCGGCACCGAGTCTTTAAGCCTTAATCTCGATGCTTTCCTCTTCTTAAGTTTGCTCAATTCGCGCAATTCCCATTTTATCAGCGGCACCCATTCCCGGATTGCGCTGGTTTTAAAGCGCCTCAACGTGGAGACGATCCCGGTCGGCTATATCTTGATTGAGCCGGGAATGAAAATGGGGGAAATCGGTGAGGCCGATCTGGTCGCCAGGGATGATTTCTGGAGGGCAATCGGCTACGCCCTCACCGCTGAATTCATGGGCATGGAGTATGTCTACCTCGATGTGGGCAACGGCGCCGCCCAGCCTGTCCCTGCCGGGATGATCCGGGCGGTCAAGCGCGAAATATCAGTCCCCCTGATCGTTGGCGGTGGCATTCGCACGGCCATCGATGCCCGCCGGGTGCGACAGGCCGGCGCGGACATGGTCGTGACCGGCACGATCATCGAAAACGCCGGCTACCGGGAAAGACTGCGCTCCATCTTAAGCGCGCTTAAGGAATAGCTTCGGCGGGAGCCCGGTATCCGCGCCCGGTTAGCAAAAGGATAGACAAGAAATTTGAGCCAAAACAAAAACCCATCTGCCCTGTGGCAGGGGTTTTTTATTTCTCCTGGATAGCTTCAAGACCAGGTCTCGCACCTGTTTGCCGACACCACGTTGTGATTAGGGTTGGCCGCATTCCCCGCCCCGCCCGGTGAGTATTTCGAGGGCATGTTCGATAACCGGGGTGAAAACGGCGAGGCATTCCCGCACCGCCTTGGCGCTGCCGGGCAGGTTGATGATGAGGGTTTGACCGCTGATCCCGGCCACAGCCCGCGAAAGCATGGCATGCGGTGCCACCCTGGCACTTTCGCGGCGCATTGCTTCGGCGATTCCAGGCGCCGGCCGCTCGATCACCTCCATGGTTGCCTCGGGGGTAATATCACGGGGTGACAAGCCGGTTCCGCCCGTGGTGAAGACGGCGTCCATATTGTCCCGCACCATGGCCCGCAGGGCTGATACCAGGGCAGCCCGGTCATCGGGCACGATCACGTAATTGGCCACATCGCCCCAGGGCAGCAAAGTATCCTTGATCACAAGGCCACTTTTATCTTCCCGCTCGCCGGTGGAGCCCTTGTCGCTGGCCGTGATCACGCCGAAGCGGTATGTGGGCTTAAGCTGCAGGCTATCGCCTACCTGCACCGGCCCGCCCTGCAGCACCTCGGCAAAAATGCCTTCCCTGGGCATGATGCAGTCCCCGGCCTGGTAGTAAATGGCGCAGCGATGGTGGCATTCCTTGCCGATCTGTGTTACCCGCAGGATCGCCTCTTTTCCCACCTTCAGCCTCGTCCCTACCGGCAGGGCTGCCAGGTTGATCCCGGTGGTGGTGAGGTTTTCGGCAAAGTCGCCGGGCCCCACCTGAAGGCCGGCTGCAATCATCTTCTCGATACTTTCCATGGCCAGCAGGCTCACCTGCCGGTGTGCAAAACCGGCATGGGCGTCGCCTTCCAGACCCAAATTTTTAACCAGCATGGAGCGCCCCACGTTCTGCTTGCGCTCGCCTTTTTTTGCACTGGTGCAAACGGCAATTATTTTCCCCATGTTTTTTCACCTTCCCGCCGGTAGTGGCCGGAGCGGCCGCCCTTTTTTTCCACCAGCCTGATGTTTTGAATGACCATGCTTTTATCTACCGCTTTGCACATGTCGTAGATCGTCAGCGCGGCTACGCTGACCCCGGTCAGGGCTTCCATCTCCACCCCGGTGCGGCCGATTAGCTTTACGCGCACGCCGATCTCAATTTTATTCTCTTCTTCCAGATTAAAATCAACCTCCACCCCGGAGACGCCGAGGGGGTGGGCCATGGGAATCAACCGCCCCGTCTCCTTAACCGCCATGATGGCGGCTACCTGCGCCACCGCGAGGACGTCGCCCTTGGCCATGGTGCCGGCTTTTACCTGGGCCAAAGTGGAGGGAGCCATCACGATTTCCCCCCTGGCGTAGGCTTCGCGCATGGTCTCACCTTTTGCCGATATGTCCACCATGCGCGGCCGTCCGGAAGCATCGAAATGGGTCAGCTCGCCGGCATTGCTCCTTGCCGCCGCTGCTTCGCGATCCTTAAAGAAGCGTTCGTAAATGAAGCAGGCCAGACCCCGGCTGTCGTCCAGGCTGAAAACGGGCACCGGTGAATTTAATTCATCCAGGTCGGTCACCACGGCAATCACGTTTTCCGGCAAGAGCGGCTGCCGGTTCACGGCGGCGCGGACCACTTCAATTTTTGGGTTTGGGCTCTCCTTGTCACCCTCCACGAGCACCAGGTCGAAATCGCGCAGCCGCTCCAGGGCTGCAGCCAAGCCGCCGCGGTCCGGGTCGCCGCCAAATAAAAAGTATTTGTCCGGGGTCGTCATCCCGGCGGCGGCGGCGCCGGCCTGGCGAAAACGCCAGGTATCCTTCCCGGGGATGTCCAGATTATAATGGTGAATCTGCCCTTTCAGCACGGCTGTGCGCAAACCCAGCGCCGCCAGCTCAGGCAGCAGCTTCTCCACGCAGGTGGTCTTTCCCGTACCCGACCGGGCTGAAATGATATTGATTGTGACAGGGAGCAATTGCCCATCCCTCCCGCTGAAAAAATTCAACTAGCCGCCCGTTTTCGACATATTGCGCATGAGGCCGGGGCTAACCGGTCCGTGCTGCGCCGAGGCGCTCATGAGGTGCTGCCTGGCCTTGGAGCCCACCATCTGGCGAAAGAGCTCCCGCAAAGCCGCCCGGTCGCCCGCGGCCGGCCGCAGCGGAATTTCCTCCTGCCAGTAAAGGCAGGCCTTCAGCCTCCCATCGGCGGTCAGGCGCAGCCGGTTGCAGGAGTGGCAAAAATGACGGCTAATCGGGTGAATCAGCCCGATGCCGCCTTTGCCGCCGGGCAAAGTAAACGATTCGGCCGGGCCCGCACCTGCGGGGGGGTCCGCCGGAATGAGCGGCAGCCCCATGGACGCGGCTGTTTCTTTAACATAAGAGAGAGGCAGGTAGCGCCGGCCATATTTCCGGTCATGGTCGCCGATGGGCATATATTCAATAAAGCGCACGTAGAGCGGGTATTCCTGCGCCAGCCTTAAGAAGTCCGCCACCTCGGTGTGGTTTATCCCCTTCATGAGCACGGTATTGATTTTGACCGGCTGCAGGCCCACCTCCAGGGAGGCTTTGATCCCTTCCTGGACAGCGCGCAGGTCGCCCCGGCGGGTGATCTTTTTAAAAACTTCTTCGCGCATGGAATCAAGGCTGATGTTGACCCGTTTCAGCCCCGCCTTCTTCAAAGCGGCAGCGTAGTGGGGCAGCAGAATCCCGTTGGTGGTCATGGCGATATCGCTGATGCCCGGAATGCGGGCGATCCCTTCAACCAGGCTGACCACTCCCTTGCGGACAAGGGGCTCCCCGCCGGTGATGCGGATTTTTTTAATGCCCAGTTCGGCTCCGACCGCCACGATCTGCAGGATTTCTTCATAGGTCAGGATTTCCTGGTGCGGGATATGCTTGACCCCTTCCGGGCCCATGCAGTAGATGCAGCGCAGGTTGCAGCGGTCGGTGACCGAGATGCGCAGGTAATCATGTGCCCTCCCAAATCTGTCAATTAGCGGCATTCTTTCTACTCTCCTGGATTTAAAGTACCAACAAATCTAATTGCTTGCCGTTCTTGTCCCTAAAGGCTTCCGCTCCGGTTCACCGTGTCTAAATTTCAATCAGGCGGCCGCTTTCGCGCATGCTGTAGCCGCCCATCGCTTCGACCTGCTTTTGGAAGAGCGGATCCGTGATCACCTCAAGGATAGCCTGTCCCTCGGGCGAGCGGTAGAATTCCGCCTCCATAAGCAGGTCGTATCTTTCCTCGGTGACGGGAATGAAGTCCAGTCCGAATGCGCGGGCAGCGGGAAGAATCCCCAGTCCGGCCCGGCCGGAACCGGCCGCCACCGACGCAGCCACGTTTAAGTGAGTATATTCCTCGCGCTGGTAACCGTAGATGTCGGCGGGCGTTAGCTTCTCCTGCGCGAGCAGGTAGTCAAAAAGCACGCGCGTGCCGGCCCCGCGCTGGCGGTTGACATAACTAATCTTATGCGCCGCAATATCGGCTACCGATTTGATCCCATCGGGGTTGCCGGGCGGCACAATCCAGCCCTGCATCCGGTAAGCCAGGTTGACCAGGCAGAGATCGCAGCCCGGCAGCATCTTCCGGATATAGGGAACATTGTATGCACCGCTTTCAGGGTCGAAAAGGTGCATCCCGGCCAGGTGAGCCTGTCCCTTGCCGATGGCGTTAATCCCGCCCATGCTGCCCAAATGGGCCGAAGAGAGGGAGAGGCGGCTGTCCTTTTCTTTCAGCGCCGTGGCCAGCAGGTCAATGATCAGGTCGTGGCTGCCGGAGACCAGCAGGTTGTGGCGCAGCGCGGCAGCGGGGCGGTAGAGCTCGATCTCCACGGTTTGGCCCTGTTCGAAGCCGAGCGAATTCTCGGGGATAATTAAAAGCCCGTCGGCGCGTACCAGGGACATGGTTACGCCGGCTCCCCGGTCAAGGGGGTTGGCGATAAAACGGCCGTTCACAAAGCCCACGGCCATGCGCACGTGCTCCTCCACCCCGATCTCGGAGACTATGCGCCGCCCCAGCGAAACCATGAGGCGTTCCCGCTCCGGGGGGGCGGTTCCCCGGTAGAGGTAGAGTAGGGGGCGGACAAACCATTCCAGGCTCATGTAGGCAGAGACCGGGTATCCCGGCAGCCCGATTACCGGTTTGCCGGAGATTGTGCCCAGGATCGTCGGTTTGCCCGGGCGGGTGGCCACCCCGTGCAATAAAACGCTGCCCAGCTCGGCGATGATCGAAGCGGTGTAATCCTCCCGCCCGGCTGAAGAACCGGCATTGATGATAACCATGTCTGCGCTGCCAACAGCCCGGGCAAGCGTTTCTTTGAGCAGGGCGCGATCATCAGCAACAATGGGGTAAAGGACGGGGTCTGCGCCCCATTCCTGCAGGTAGGCGCCGATGGCGGTGCTGTTGAAATCGGGGATGCGGCCGGGCTTGCGCGCCGCATCGGCGGGGATCAGCTCCGAGCCGGTCGGGATCACGGCCACGCGAGGCCGCTGCAGCACTTCGACCGCGTTCACCCCCCCGGCCAGAAGCGCGCCCAGGTCTTGGGGGCGCAGCAGGTGGTAGGCCGGCACGATCATTTCCCCGGCGACCACGTCTTCACCGACGGGGCGGACATGCTGCCAGGGAGCGGCCGGGGCCAGGATCTCCACCGCCTTGTCTGCAACTGGCTGGATATCCTCGACCTTGATAAC
>LSQX01178099.1_pt1 | contig 13017 bp, 12 predicted proteins | sample 654561 | NCBI WGS metagenome assembly LSQX01 (sample SAMN04489861, study PRJNA283612) | anaerobic digester metagenome | isolation source: 4 biogas reactors fed with cattle manure at either 37C or 55C with and... | place: Denmark: Kongens Lyngby | collected 2014 | reverse complement strand
ACGGAGAGGACACACCTGTTCCCATCCCGAACACAGAAGTTAAGCTCTCCAGTGCCGATGATACTTGGGCGGAGACGCCTTGGGAAAGTAGGTCGCTGCCAGATTTATATAAAAGCCTTATGGTTAATTACCATAAGGCTTTATTCTGCTTAAAAACAATTTTCCGCATCTGCTATTCCTCCTTCACAATGCCATATAGCATCAAGTCTATGTATTCTTTGATTTCATTCATAATTTCTTTCGTGTTTCTGAAAAAATTATCCGGTTTCAGACCACATTTTTAAATTTATCGCATACCAAAAAATTGACTGATGATGCCCGTTGCTTCCCTTGAAGAAGCAAGCCGGCAAAGCATGGATTAGCATTTTGGGGCTGATGAATGAATTTACTCGGTATCAAAGAGAAAGAAGTTGAGAAACGGCTGAAAATCACAGCCGTTTCTTTTTAGTGTGCGGTATACGCGCGACCTTGACGGTGAAAACACCTTACTGAATACTACTTTATGACCCTTCTGGCGGTATAATAGCACCGGTCATAATACCCGGTTACTAACGATGATGTTTTAACGACATCTCCAGTTGACGGAGCATGCACAAACTGACCGTTACCAACATAAATACCGACATGGTTTACATTCTTCCCATCCCTCGCAAAAAAGACCAGATCACCATACTGAAGATCTTTGCGTGGAATATAGGTTCCGGCGGTTGACTGCGCTGCTGATACTCTTGGCAGAGAGATCCCCAGCTTTCCGTAAAGGGTATAGACCAAACCCGAGCAGTCATAGCTGTTTGGTCCTGTTCCACCCCACTGATAAGGCTTTCCCATTTCCAGGGGAATGAGTTTCTTTAACTGCTCAATCTGATTATTCCTTTCATCACCGCGTGAAACCAATACGCCTGGATCCCAATCCGTTTCCACATAATCATCAGAAAAACCTTTAAACATCCTTTTCACAAGAATGATAGCCTGTTCTCTTGAGGTAGTTCCTTTCGGATAGAATTGGTTACCTCCGATTCCATCGATCACTTCCAGTGCTCGTAAAGCAGTAACAGCTTCTTGCGCCCAGTCTGAAATCACATTATGATCAGAAAACCTGGATTGATTATTAGCTGAAATGTTTATATTTTTGTTTGCTGCCTGCAAGGTACGGTATAACATGACGCTTACTTCTTCCCGTGTTGCCGTGCTGTTTGGAGAGAATCGCCCTTTTCCCGTACCATTTACAATGCCCAATCGATATGCTGCAATGACCTTCCTGTTATTTGTGTCCCAAAAAGGACTGTTATCTTCAACTGGAGCTGCTTTGTCACTTAATTCTTCATAAAGCTTGACTACAAGCTCGCAAAAGTCTTCTCTGGTTATGTTGTTTTTGAAGTTTCCCTGTAGCTTGTCCGTAAGCAAACCATTTTCATGTGCGTTAACAATTTCCACCCTTGCCCAATCGCTTGCGCTGTTCAGGCCGTTAACAGGCAAAGCATGGCCTACTGTTGACATCATGATCCCTAATACGACTACCCCTGTAGCAAGAGAGGTATTTTTCATCCATTTTAACATTGTATCACCATTTCCTTTTCGATCGGTTTTAGACCTCGCTTTATATTTTTATTAGCGTAGAAGCATAGACTGTTTCAAAAAGCGAGCCGTTAGGATAACAATAGCATAACACAGGACATAGTTATGTTAACTAACATGTTCGTGTCAATTTGGTTACAGTTATCTGAAAAGCTTTCTTTTTTCAGAAAAAACGGCTCTGACGGTACTTGGATTCTTATCATCCGCCGCCTGTTGCCATGAGTTACAGGATCCGATAGGTTTGGGTTTATGGTGCATTTCAGTGGAAGTTCCATTATGCACATCTATATCCCATCAGATACCTCTGGACAGTAATCAAGTTCCATAAAAATGTCAAGTTGCGTAAAGGATACATTCTTGTCTCTACCTCTGGACAGTAATGAATCCGTAAAAATGAAGAATACGGGGAACAATGCTTTCCGCCGGCCAATATTTACAGTATAATGAGAGGAGAATTTGGTATACGGAGGGAATCATATGGAAAACAAAAAATATTATGGAAGAACACCTGATGGATTAGAAGTAAGTCTTTTCACGTTGGAAAACAAAAATGGCATGAAGGCTGAAATTACGAACTATGGCGGAATCATTGTATCCTTACATGTGGCGGATAAAGAAGGAAAGCTGGAAGATGTTGTACTTGGCTGCGACAGTCTGGATGACTACATGAAAACGAGCGCCTTTTTCGGAGCAATCATTGGGCGTCATGCAAACCGCATAGAGAATGCCCAGTTCACGTTAAATGGCAAAGAGTACAAGCTGTTAAAGAATGATGGAAATAACCATCTGCATGGCGGTGCAAAAGGTTTCGATAAGGTTGTCTGGGAGGTTCAGGAGAGTAGCAGTGATATGCTAAAGCTTTTTTACCGCAGCCGGGATGGTGAAGAAGGATACCCTGGAAATCTGGATGTAACGGTAACATATACCCTTACACAAGACAATGAACTGAGCATGGATTATCATGCGAAATCCGATCAGGATACGATAATTAATCTGACCAACCATAGCTATTTTAACCTTACCGGGCATGCATCGGGAAGTATTATGAACCATGAGCTGAAAATTTATGCAGACCAATTTACCGTTAATAGCGAAGAATGCATTCCTACCGGTGAAATTCTCGATGTTTCAGGTACGCTAATGGATTTTAGAGAATTCAAGCCCCTAAAGCCCGGATTGATGTCCCAAGACAAAAGTATATTGTGGTTTAATGGTTATGATCACAATTTCATTCTGCGCAGTACTGATAAAAAGCCGGCACTTTGTGCGGAAGCATATGACCCCGCCAGTGGGCGCAGAATGCAGGTATTTACAACAAAACCTGGGATCCAGCTTTACACTGGGAATAGTCTGGAGCCGAGCATCAACGGAAAGGGTGGGGTTCGTTATGAAAAATGGGGAGGCTTTTGCCTGGAAACCCAATTTTTCCCCAATGCTATGAAGCACAAGCATTTTCCTTCACCCATTCTTAAGGCAGGAGACATCTATCATCATACCACGGTCTATAAGTTCCTGTAGCAGGATTTGCGGATTCAACCCTAACTTAACGATACCCGTGCTCCTCCAATTGTATACCAGGGGCACGGGTATATCCATATTCAACGAAACAAAACAAGCAGTCCCCAACCTCTTCAAGTGGTAGGAGTATCAACAGAAAGGAATTAATCGATATCCCAACCGGGCAAATATTCTTTCGTGGCCTTTAGCATATCGCTGAACAATTGCCAGGCATCTTTGATATTGGCTGTCATCAGCGGGTCATTGGCAAAAGCTCTAAAAGCGAGATTCTTATCTTTGTTAAAGGCTGCCCTCAGGGTGGTTTCCTGATTAACAACATGGCGGTATACCAAGCTCTGCACGTCGTCTGGAAGGCTACCGGCCTGAACGGGGATGACCGAATTATGGCTGAATATCGCGTTGGTTTCCACCACAGCCCCTATGGGCAGATTGCTGATTTGACCATAGTTTGGCAGGTTTACATTGGTTACGAAATCACCCAGGCCAGCTATTGCCTTCATCTGAAGAATTCCGTCTTCTCCGGTGGGCGCTAATTCAAAGACTTCTTCCCCGCTTAACAGCCGTTTACTCTTTTCCAATCGGGTGACAAGATTTTCTTTTCTCCAGCTGACAGGTGTTAATCCGAACATCCAAGATTTCGCCGTTTCAGGATCCTTCAGATACCAAGGCGGACAAAACTCAGCCAGATGACGGTCACCGGCAGCTGCGATAATACCATATCTTTTGAACAGATCAAATTTGACTCGGTTAGCAGAGGCAAAGAAATCATTCATCCAGTGCCCTTTTTTTGTTTTCTCAAAACCGGTATCATAGTATTTATCGACAAACTTTTGATACACCGGGAACAGATCACGTCCTTCATAGGAAGCCTTGTCCAACCATGTGAAATGATTTATTCCCAGAACATTTACTTTAATGTTCCGGCGATGGATTGCATCGATTCCATCAATATCGGCCAGCGCAGATTTTAGTAAATCCTGTGTTCCAAAAACCTCATGGCAGCAACCGAATGCCTTAATTTTCGGAAAAACCTCATATAATGTACGAATACATAATGTCATGGGATTTGTGTAATTTATGACCCATGCGTCAGGTGACCAATTCTTTATGGCATTGGCAATTTCCACAACCATCGGAACGGTTCTCAACGCCCTGACCAGACCACCCGGACCAACAGTATCACCGACTGACTGATAAATCCCGTATTTTTCAGGGTAATGAACATCTACTTCCATTTCATCAAAAGTAGCAGGCAAAATGGAAATGACGACAAAGTCAGAACCTTTCAAAGCTTCCTGCAATGAATCGACTGCTCTGTAATCCCAATGGCTCTTCACATCTGCGTTCTTTTGAAGCAATTGTCCGATTTTTTCATTGCGCCTTGCAGCCTCAGAATCAATGTCATATAATCTTACAGTCCCTGATAACTGTTTCTCGGCTGCCAAATCGCTCATCAACCCCCATGCCCAGCCCATTGAACCTCCGCCGATATAGGCTATCTGAATATCTTTTGCTGTGCCATTCTCTCTGATCATTGATGCACCTCCATAATTGTTACATGATATCCGGAAAGAAGAACATTCATACCAAGAAACGATTTCATCCGATATGGAAAGTATATATCAATATTTAGTCAGTTTCTGCACTCCTTTTGATTATACTGATAATATTCAACAAATTTTGTACTATTTCAGCAATACAGTATTGCAGATGATTGCTGAAGTTGCTATGATTAACTTAAGGTATACCGTTTACAAGCATACAATGAAACGTGGTGTTGGGATGATGGGAAAAGAATGCAGTATATATGATGTCAGAAATCAGCAGTTCTATATCGCTCAGGAAAGACAGGATGATGCTTTTGGTATGCTTGAGTGCCATTACCACGATGTCTATGAAATTTACTACTTAGCGGAGGGTAGACGAAACTATTTTATTCAGAACAGAACATATCCCGTTGTGAAGGGAGACATCGTTCTTATAAACAGGTATGATATTCATAAAACAATGAATTCCCATAATGCTACTCACGAGCGTATACTGATATATTTTCAGAAAGAATTCTTATCTTCTGTCATCAACCAGGTTGATGACATCAACCTTCTGGACTGCTTTCAGAGCAACATGAAAGTAATCCGCTTGAAAGTGACAGATCAGGCTTTTGTGCAATCAATTCTTATAAAAATGGTGGAGGAGGTTAAAAGGAAGCAAAGAGGATATATGATATACCAAAGAATACTCCTTGTGGAGCTTTTGCTGTTTATCAACCGATATATTGAACAAAGCGGACAGGATGGTGTTGAGTTTAGTAGCCATCTTCACCGGAATATGTCAGAGGTTGCACTGTACTTGATGGAAAACTATATGAACAGACTTTCTCTGAAACTTGTTGCGGAGAAGTTTTTCATCACCCCCTGCCATCTGAGCCGTGCCTTTAAAAAGGCAACCGGATTCACTTTTATTGAATATCTGAACAGTATACGTATCAAAGAGGCCCAAAAGCTGCTGAAGGAGACGAAAAAAAGTGTAATGCAGATTTCCGAGTTGACGGGCTTTGACAGCCAAACCCATTTCGGAAGAGTGTTTAAAGGAATAACTGGTCTGTCCCCGCTGCAATACCGTAAGCAACCAAGGATATAAAATGGATGGTATTCCAAGACGGAGGCAGTGCACCTTGGAAGTCGTTTTTATATCCGTGTACTTTAGGACTAGGAATCCAGTTCAATTCATGTTCAATGAGCGCTTGCGCGAATTGTGCGCCAAAAGGCAGGCGCTGAAAGTGCCTTGTTTTACTGGTCAAGCCGTGTGGTGCTGTTCGTGGCCCTTAGGTCAGACAGGGGCCCTGGAGAATTTGATAAAGGAATAATACAAGTCAATTTGAAGGAGAAATTACTATGAAAGATATGAAAAGCTTTATCAGAAATTATGTGGTTAGGGGGATTCGCGCAGAAGAACTCAAAAGTGAAGCTGAAAAAGGGTTTGAGCGCTATGGTGTATACCCAAACTCCATTCAAAGCGTTGGAAATACTATTGTCATGATAGCACAGGACGATTCAGGAAAATGCCTTATCGTTGTTGGGGATGATACGAAGCTGAATACATTGGCGGGTTTCGAATGTTTTATGAATAATAAAAGAGTTAAGGTCTGCCCGCTAACCAATGAAAACTGTAAGATTGTACGCGAAGTTTTTCCCTATACAAACCCGCAGCCGCATAAAGGGCATAAGAGTACAATTGGCCTTGGTGACCGCCTTGGTCTGGCATCACCTGGGCATATTGACACCGTCAGACAATCAGACGTTTTCCCGGTTCTGGCGCAGCAATCCATCCGTGAATTGAACCTGACCGAAAGGACTTATGAAGATGTTATCTGTGCAGCAGCATGGGCAGTATTTCAGGAAGGTTATACAAAGGGTTATGGTGCGGACGGTGATCACTTGAAAACATCACAGGAAGTACAAATGGCGCTGGACATCGGAATGACCATGATTACACTGGACTGCTCTGAGCATATCGATAATGAAGCAGTTGATCAGGGCACTGACGTACTGATGGGAAAATATGGCCAATATCCTTCAGAAAAACGAGAAAAATGGGAAAAGTCCTATGCCAACAAGAAGGTTGAAGTAGAAGGATGTAACTTTTTTATATCCCGTGACGATCTGATAAAAATGGCTTGTGTATATGGCGAAGCAATTCATCATACGCTGGATATTTATCACAATCTGATATCAAAACACAACGGGCCTATTGATTTCGAAATGTCTATTGATGAAACATTAACGCCAACGTCTCCTGCTTCTCACTACTTTGTTGCTTCCGAACTGATCGATGCAGGAGTCGAGATTACTAGCCTGGCACCCCGGTTTTGTGGTGAGTTTCAAAAAGGGATTGACTACATTGGGGATCTTGAGCAGTTCAAAAAGGAATTTTCAGATCATGTAGCTATCGCAAATCATTTTGGCTATAAAATCAGTATCCATTCTGGAAGTGATAAGTTTATGGTTTTCCCGATTATAGGTGAAAAGACCGGTGGAAACTATCACCTGAAAACGGCCGGGACGAATTGGCTGGAAGCTGTCAGGGTAATCGCAATCCATAATCCGGGCCTGTATCGGAGGATGCACGCGTTTGCCCTGGAACATCTGAATGAGGCAAAAAAATATTACCATATCAGCGGGAAGCCCGAAAACATTCCCTCCTTGAGCCAATTGAAGGATTCTGAACTGGTGGGTTTGATGGACAGGGACGATTCGAGGCAAGTGATGCATATCACATACGGGCTATTGCTTAAAGCCAAAGATGATAGTGGAAAAGCCTTATTCAGGGATGAAATCTATGCTACGTTGAATACTTATGAAAAAGACTACAGGGGTGTTCTGAAAAAACATATCGGCAGACATCTTGAAGCGCTTGGACTGTAGCGTAGTTTCTGTTATGCACAGCTAATATCTTAAGTATATGGGGTGTGAACAGCCCCTATACAGGAATATTTTGCTTGACATGGACTTGCTCCTATATTATTATTATGGTAATTCAATTGAAGATATGCCTGCGGGAGCCGGTAATGCCGGCTGAGAGGGAGTAGCTAGCTCCGACCGCGCAACCTGATCCGGATCATACCGGCGTAGGGAAGGGTGTTTTTGGTTCAAACCGCCTTATCCCGGCGGTTTTTTTGTTCAAAAGTATCCTGTTGGTACGCAAAACATCCATTTTGGGAAAAATGAATAATAGGAAAGTAGAAAGGTAGTGAATGAAATGCCTGTTGCCAATGTAAGTTTGCAAATATTGCCACGGGTCAGCGACGAAAGAATTTATCCTGTAGTGGACAAGGTGATAGCGCACATTGCGAAAAGTGGCGTTAAATATATCGTCGGACCGATGGAGACAACCATGGAGGGGGAACTTGACCTTCTTCTGGATATCGTAAAAGAAGTACAGGATCTTTGCATCAGAGAAGGCGCGACCCGAGTTTTGTCGGTTGTGAAGATTGATTATAAACCGGAAGGTGTGACTATGGATGAAAAAGTGGGTAAGTACAGATAATTTTAGTCTGCCGGTTTCATTTGTGATCCTATTGCTCTTGTGGGAAATTGCGGTGTATCTGTTGAAAACACCAGAATATCTGATCCCGGCCCCAAGTGCAGTTTACAAGGCTTTCATTGAAGCTTTCCCTGTGCTGATGGACCATACACTGGCCACTTTTCTGGAGGTGGTTTGTGGATTCTCACTGGCTTTAATCCTATCGGCAGGAATATCTTTGCTGATGGCAAGGTTCAAGATGCTGTACAGGATCATCTGGCCATATATGGTCATCAGTCAGACTATACCGCTGTATGTTCTGGCGCCATTGTTTACGATATGGTTTGGGTTCGGTATTCTGCCCAAGATTTTGATCGTTGTTCTGGTTTGCTTCTTCCCGATTACAGCTGGGTTTGTTCAGGGATTGGTATCTACGGAACCCGAATTGGATGAGCTTTTGCAGGTTATGCGAGCTACGCCAGCTCAGATTCTTTGGAAGGTCAGGGTGCCGCAGGCAATGCCTCATTTGTTTTCGGGGCTGAAGATTGCAGCAGCGTATAGTGTTACGGGAGCAGTATTGTCGGAATGGGTTGGCGCACAGAAAGGTCTGGGAATATTTTTGACCCGATCTATGAAAACCTATAAAACCTCAGCTCTGTTTGCGGATGTATTTATCATAATTATTTTGAGCTTGTTCTTGTTCTTTACGATTCATTTATTGGAAAAGAAATTCACAAGGAGGAAAACCACAATATGAAAAAGTACTGTCATCGATTGATGATTATAATAGGAGTTTGTATTCTGCTTAGCGGATGCGGCAACCCGGAAAAGTCAAAAGTAACGGTTGTGCTGGACTGGACACCGAATACAAACCATACTGGTCTTTATGTTGCTGTAAACGAGGGCTATTTTGAACAGGAGGGCCTTCATGTAGAGATTATCCAGCACCAGGAGGGAACCGCAGAACAACTTGTTTCAGCCGGGTCGGCCCAGTTTGGAATTAGTTATCAGGAAAATGTCACCTTTGCAAGAGCAGAGGGAATCCCGATTATATCGCTGGCAGCAGTCATCCAACACAATACCTCGGGTTTTGCTTCGCTGCAAGAAAAAGGAATTGTATCTGCGAAAGATTTTGAAAATAAAAAGTACGGTGGTTGGGGATCACCTATCGAAGAGGCAACCCTGCGTTACCTAATGGAGCAAGAGGGAGCCGACCCGGAAAAAATGCAGATTGTGACAACCGGAGATGCGGATTTTTTCCAGGTTTCCAGTACGGGCGAGATTGATTATGCGTGGATTTTTGAAGGCTGGGCAGGTATTGAAGCACGCCTGAAGGGTATGGAGTTGAACTATATCGATTTGGGGAAGGTCGCCGAAGTGTTTGATTATTATACGCCGGTGATTATTACGAGCGAGAATCAAATCCATGAAAACAGAGGCCTGGTGGAGAAGTTTATGCGTGCTGTGGAAAAGGGATACCAGTTCGCGATAGAAAACCCCGATGCGGCTGCTGAAGTTTTGATGGAACACGCTCCTGAACTGGACAGGGAACTTGTTGTGGAAAGTCAGAGATACCTTGCCGATAAATATCAGGATGATGCACCCTATTGGGGAATGCAGAAGAAGGAAGTCTGGGAGCGGTATATGAATTGGCTTTTTGATAATACATTTATCACAGAAAAGGTGGATGTTTCAAAGGCCTACACAAATGAGTTTCTAAGTGGGGAAGAGTAGAAAGGAACGACTATGAAACGTGCTGTGGAAATTACCGGATTAAGCAAATCATATCAAATGGATAATAGGGAGCTGCTGGTATTGAACGGTGTGAACCTTCAGGTGGAAGCAGGTGAATTTATTTCTATTATCGGACCAAGTGGTTGCGGTAAAAGTACGCTGTTTCGTATCATTGCCGGTTTGGAGAAAGATTTCCTTGGAATGGTTTATATCAATGGATATGATATACAGACAGAAAGGCCACGATTAGCCTATATGCTTCAAAAGGATCTGCTGCTGCCATGGAGAACCGTATGGCAGAATATTGTTCTTCCGCTGGAGTTGGCAGGTACTTTGAAGGATAAGGATACAGCTTTTTTAACCAATATGGCTGAAGAGTTCGGACTGTCTGGTTTTCTGCAGGCCTGGCCGGATGAATTATCCGGAGGTATGAGGCAGCGCACAGCATTGTTAAGAACATGGCTGATGGAAGGGACGGTAATGCTGCTGGATGAGCCCTTTGCTTCGCTGGATGCCCTTACACGCAATCAAATGCAGGATTGGCTGACAGCGGTGTGGGAAAACCATAAAAAAACCGTTTTGTTTATCACCCATGATATTGAAGAAGCGGTTTATCTGTCGGACAGGGTTTACGTCATGCGTTCAAGGCCCGGCAAATTGACCGAAAGCATACCAATATCCTTCAGTAGACCAAGAAAACGAGAAATGCTTTACACCGAAGAATTTCTCGGGTATAAGAAGAAGCTGATGTCTTTGTTGGAGGAGTCATCCAGGGCATAAAAATCGCTACAGGTAATTTCCTCATGCCAACACGAATGATTTGTAGCTATGGCAACAGATTAAAACCGTTATTGGTATTACAATGTAACTATACAAAGTATGAACAACATTAGATGGATATGCAGAGAGGGAGGAAGAAGCGATGAAAAGAAAAGTTATCGAAATAGATCGTGATAAATGTGTTGGCTGCGGCTTATGTGTAAATGCGTGTCAAGAAAGTGCGATAGAACTTGTGGATGGAAAAGCACAGCTAATAAGCGAGGAGTATTGCGACGGTTTGGGAAATTGCCTGCCGGAATGCCCTACCGGTGCGATTCGGTTGGTGGATAGAGAAGCGAAACCGTATAACCAGGAATCGGTCATGGAGAGAATGAAGGATCAGAAGAAATCATCCCAAGCACCAAGCCCGGGAGGATGCCCGGGACGAAGGGCAATGCGCTTGTCCAGACCTGCGGTGGAAGAAAAGACCAGGTCTGGAGAGACTTCCGCAATGCCTTCCGAGTTGAACCAGTGGCCAGTTCAATTGGGTCTTATTCACCCGCATGCACCCTACCTGGATGGCAGTGATCTGCTGATTGCAGCCGATTGCTGTGCCTATGCCTATGGAAGCTTCCATAAAGACTTTATTTCCGGTAAAATTACTGTAATCGGTTGTCCCAAGTTGGATGACAGAGACAGCTATGTTGAAAAACTGACCGAGATGCTGAAAGCAAACGAGATCAGGAGCATTACCGTAACGAGAATGGAAGTGCCCTGCTGTAGCGGTATCATTGGTATCGTAAAAAAATCTATGCTGAATGCCGGAAAAATTATTCCATACAGAGAGGTTACCATTGGAACGGATGGACAAATTGTAAGTGATGTTTAGCAGACGAAACGAGGGGAGTTTTCCCCTCGTTTTAACATCTTGATTACTTTCAATTTCATTTCTATGCACTTCATGTGAGGTTATTTAACTGTTTTTTCGGTTCCCATTCCATTTACGTTTTTGCAATCCAATTGTTTTTGATTCTCGAAAACAATCATCTTTTTGGTAAATAACCCCGACACCTTTTTTACGGGCCGAGCCGCATGGTGCGTTCAAGGTTATCTTGTTTCTTAAATAACCTTGACCCTCAACTCGCGTGCTTTATTGACAACCGTTTTAGGAAGATTGTCATCGCTGATGAGGATGTCAAGATTTGAAAGGTTGCCGAAGGTGAATGCCAGAACCTTGCCAAATTTGCTGGAATCAACCATCATTATCACTTTTTTCGCTTTCTTTATCACAGCCTTTTTAAGCTCACACTCAAAAAAGTTTGAAACCGTAAAGCCATTCTCAAAGGAGAAACCGGATGCCGCCATGAAGGCAATATCAATATTGATGAAATCCAACATCGACATAGAGGTGGGCCCAGAGGAAGACAAAGTGTTCTGGTTTAGCTGCCCGCCAGTGTGATAAATTGTTATTTTCGGTTTCTTTGTGAGTTCCATGGCGATATTAATACCACTGGTCAGGATGGAAAAAGGTTCATCGGGAATTATTCTGGCCAGATACATGATTGTGCTTCCCGCATCAAGATATATGGAACGGCCGTTATCCAGAAATTCAAGCGATTTTTGGGCAATCCACATTTTTGATTCTACATTTTCAGCTGCGCGCAGTGAATAAGCGTCTTCTTCACCATATATTGAAGTTAACTTTTTAATGCTTACAGCTCCTCCGTGTGTTCTTATCAGCAGTCCATTGCTTTCCAGAAGGGATAAGTCGCGACGGAGGGTCATGGTGGAAACCTGCGGAAAAACTATCTTCAGGTCGGATATTTGTATTTCTCCGTTTTCATTCAACAAGCTCAGGATCTTTTCCTGTCTGTCATTATACAAGCCTTTCACTCCAAGCTGGCGGTAAATTTGATGAAGCTTATGCGATAGCATGATAAAAATTCATTCCGGGCAAAATGACATAAACCGCTTCAGGCATATAAGTCTTTATCAGATTTAAGTTACAAAACTGTATCTAAAACCGTATTTGAATTTCATTCAATACGATAGAAAAAGAAATATATGCTATGACTATCATAACTTATTTGAAAAAAAAGTACAATAGAATTTAAAATTATGTTCCTTTTTATCATTTTGAATGTTATAATAAAACATATCTTTGTTCAAACGAACAATGTTCGTCCGTCAAACTGGAAGCTTTTCGAATAGGATGGATGAACGGATGCCAATCCAGCGAGTATTAAAGTTTTAAAATATGGATGTGCTGGCAAAAGGGAGGAAGCAGCAATGAAAACAAAAGCAGTCCGTTTGTCCGGGAAAAACGATTTAAGACTTGAGGAATTTGAACTTGGGAATATTAGCGACGATGAAATTCTGGCGCAGGTTATCTCAGACAGCATATGCATG
>LSQX01307927.1_pt1 | contig 13018 bp, 11 predicted proteins | sample 654561 | NCBI WGS metagenome assembly LSQX01 (sample SAMN04489861, study PRJNA283612) | anaerobic digester metagenome | isolation source: 4 biogas reactors fed with cattle manure at either 37C or 55C with and... | place: Denmark: Kongens Lyngby | collected 2014 | reverse complement strand
TGTTCGTATTCTTCTACGCAGTGCTCTCATCGGTGACTCCACCGGTCTGCGTAGGGGCTTATACCGCAGCCGGCATAGCTGGAGCTGACCCAAACAAAACGGCATTCGCCGCGGTCAAACTGGCCCTGTCCGGGTTTATCGTTCCCTTTATCTTTGTTTTAGCCCCAGAGATTCTGTTGACCAACGTTACCAGTTGGTTTGTGACGTTTCAGGCCATGATCTCAGCTATCGTGGGCGTATTCCTGCTGGCTTCTGCCGCTGAGAACTATATAATGGCGCGCCTTCGCTGGTATGAGCGGCTCCTCGCTTTTGCAGGTGCCTTGGGATTGCTTTATCCAGGCACGGTCACCGACCTCTGTGGCCTGGCAGTACTTGTCGTTCTTTATGTAGTTACAAAAAAGCGAGCGAAAGATTTGCCAGATCTTGCTTAATAGTAATGTTCGGGCTTCCCTCTTGTAGAGGAGACCTTTATACAATATAAGGGGGGTTAAAAAATGATTGTGCATAGTGCACAGGCTGGTTCCGACGGAAAAAGTGACTGCTTTGTCACAGTTAAGCCAGCAGAAACAATGGAATGGAAGTATCAAGGTAGAAATAGCCAGCTTTTTGCCACTCGTACAGACTCGCTGATTCGAGAGACTCTGGATCGTTATGGTTCGCCCAAAGTTTGCCTGATAGTAGAGGATTTTGGGGCCTTGCCCTTTGTGATCCGTGCGCGGGTCGAGGTGGCTCTTGAGCGGGCCTTGAAGGAAAGGGCGTGAAAAAATAGTGAAACTTCGCCGTTCATTGCTTTATATACCAGGAAATAATCCTGCAATGCTGCAAAGCTGCCCATCTCTCGGTGCCGATTGTGTGATCCTTGACCTGGAGGATGCGGTTGCTCCAGCACATAAGGATGAAGCCAGACGCCTGGTGGCCTATGCGTTGCGCTGTCTTTTTTTCGATTGTGTTGAAAAAGTGGTCAGGATCAATGATGTGTCCACCCCTTGGTGGGAGCTGGATTTAGAAGAAATTGTTCCGGCAGGGCCAGATGTGATTCGTTTGCCAAAAGCAGAGTCAGTGGAGAATATTCGCATGGTGGATAACCGCATCACAGAATTAGAGAAGGCAAACGGACTTTCAGAAGGCGGAATAGAGCTTCATATTCTACTAGAATCGGCCCAGGCTGTAGAAAATGTAGCGAATCTGGTAAGAAGTTGTAAACGGGTAAAAGGTGTCGGTCTTGGTGGACAAGACTTGACAGCAGACATGGGAATTCGCAAAACATCCTCAGGAGAAGAACTGGCTTATGCAAACGGTCATATGATCCTGGCTGCCAAAGCAGCGAAGATTGACTGTTTTGACTCAGTTTATACAGATATAAACGATGGAGAAGGATTGTTGACCAATACCCGCAAAGCCGCAACCATGGGTTTCTCGGGCAAGTCGGCGATCCACCCTTCACAGGTCAGGATCATCAATCAGGGATTCTACCCTTCCGAAGACATTCTATCTCATGCTCAGGACGTCATCGCTGCGGCGAAAATTGCCAGAACAGAGGGCAGAGGAGCTTTTAGCGTCAACGGGAAAATGGTTGACGGCCCAGTGATTCGGCAGGCCATGAATGTTCTGGCCCAGGCAGGCATTCCTTGTAACTCTGAGGAGGTGTTACCATGACCATGGTGAGAAATGCGGCAGGGCGCCTTGTTCCCGATGAGATTCCAGGTATTGGTTCAGTTCGTCCCTTCGAAGGAGTAACAGGTGTTGCCCCATCTCCAGCTTTTAACACCATTATGGAGGTCGAGCGCGATGTGGTTCCAATGGGCACCAATAAAATTGCCCCAGACTTGCGCACGGCTATTGAACGTTCAGGCCTCTGCGATGGCATGACCATCGGCTTCCATCATCACCTCCGCAATGGTGATAGAGTGGTTGCTCAGGTTCTTGAAGAGCTTAACTGCATGGGCTTTAAAAACCTCGTATTGATGAGTTCTGCTCTGTTGGAATGCCATAATTTTGTAGTGGATTACATCCGTTCTGGCCTTATTAGCCAGATCTATGCTCCAATTCGTGGTGCCGTAGGCGACTATTTCCAGACTGAGAACGAAAAGCTTCCGCCAGTTATTATCCGTACCCATGGAGGGCGGGCAAGAGCCGTAGAAGAAGGATCCATTGCTGTTGATGTAGCTTTCATAGGTGCTTCGGCCTGCGATATGTCCGGCAATATGACCGGCATGAGCGGCCCATCGGCTTTCGGCTCCCTTGGCTACGGTATGCAGGACGCTCGTTTCTCTCGACATGTTATCGCCGTTACAGACAACCTTGTTGAATATCCACTGAGGCCGCGGGTCTCCATCCCTCAGTATCTTGTTCATCAAGTGGTGGTACTGGATTCCATTGGCGATCCCCAGAAACTGGCTACAGGTTCGATACGTATTACCAAAAGCCCAACGCAGTTGGCACTGGCATATCACGCTTATGAGCTCATAGCCGCATCTGGCGCTATCTGTCCCGGGTTCTCTTACCAGGCAGGCGGTGGCGGAATCTCCATGGCAGTGACCCAGTATGTACGTGAGTATATGCAGCGAAAAGATATTACTGGAAGCTTTGCTCTCGGTGGTATCACTGCTGATATGGTTTCCCTTCTGGAAGAGGGTAGATTCCAGGCCCTCTTTGACGTTCAGAGCTTCGATCCAGCCATGGGGGCATCAATGTTGAGGAACCCCACACACTACGAAATCGACGCTTCCTGGTATGCAAACCCATTAAATGCCGGGTGCATGACCCATCAGCTTGATGTGGCCGTGCTGGGAGCTCTTGATGTGGACGTTGACTTTAATGTCAATCTTCTCACAGGCCATGATGGATATCTTCGCAGCGGAATGGGCGGCCACCCAGATGCAGCAGGGGGTGCAAAGCTGACGGTAGTCGTGTTGCCGAGCTTCCGTCGAGGATTGCCATCCATAAAGAAGAGTGTACAGACTATCTGTACTCCAGGAGCCAGTGTGGACGCAATTGTCACCGAGCGTGGCATTTGTATAAACCCCCGCAGGGAAGATCTTCTAAAACAGGCTTTGGATAGTGGCTTGAATGTGGTGGATATTGAGAAACTCCGCCAGGATACAGAAGCTCTTACCGGGGTGATGGATCCTGTTGAGTTTGACGAATCTCGAGTCGCCGCGGTAGTAGAATATCGCGACGGATCGATTCTTGACGTTGTATATGGAATGAAGCGTTAAAAAGAGAAAGGATAACGGCAGTGCTTGGCTCTACAAAAGAACTACTCTGCAGTTATCCTTCTTTAACGTACTGGACCAAGGGTATTTTTAACTACTTTTGCCATCCATTTAAAAAGACGGAATTGAAATATCCTACTGGACATCACCCTTCATATATGATAGAAATATTGGCGTTGCCGGAGTGGCGGAATGGTAGACGCAGCGGACTCAAAATCCGCCGGGCCTCGGGTCTGTGGGAGTTCGAGTCTCCCCTCCGGCACCATAATAGAAAAGACATTTTCCCCTTTCGATTCTGCTAAAGCAGAACGAAAGGGGATTTTTTATTTTGAAGTTTCGCAAATCCCACATTACTTTATTTGCATTTATAAAATAAAGTGCAATATAAAATTTAACATTTCCAATATTAATATTTTAGTATTTACATACCATGTTATTGGGGCTATAATTTCATTATTAAAATAGAGCAGAAAGGAGCTCCTTCCTAGAGATGAGAATAGATAATGCCTTAAACGTCTTATTCCAGAGGCAGCTATCTTCAAGAGAGCAGTTGCTTAATGAAATGCTTCGGGTAAAAATGACCCAAAAGAAACTCAAAGAGAATTTTGATAAAACAGCTAACATACAAAGAGACAGAGAAGTTTTATTTCAGCTTATGAAAAAAACGACAGAAGATCACTTGGGGTTCTTCCCTACTGATAGAGATGATTTTTTAGAAATTTTTGAAGCCTTAAAAGACATAGACCTTGTCGATTTCACTATTGAAATATACAAAAATGATCGAATGGGCACCGTTATTTCCCCCCAATATCTTACTGAATATATAAGTGAAAGAATACAGCGGCTCTGTCCCCAAAAAGTGCTTATTACAGAAGCTGAAAAGCATCTGTCAGGGCTAGGGGATTTGATAAAACGCTTTCCAAACATAAAAATCACATTAACAACGCATCTTAAGCCAATGCACATTCTTTTACAGTTGGCCTTCGGAGAATACGAACATGTAAAAATCCGATTCGAGTCTATTTATATGCCATGCCTAGAAAATGAAAAATACGATTATGTCTATTCATTGCCAATTTTTAGCAATAGGCCAGAAGGAACGAGCCAAACCTTCTTGACAAGAGATAGTGACGGTATTGCTTTCGAGAACATGTTGAATCATCTTGATGAGAATAGCACTTTAGATATTATTGTTCCTGCAAAAATAACTTTTGCCAGTCTTGGTTATGAAAAGCTACGGTCGTATATAACAGAGAATTTTTATGTGGAAAACATGTATCTTCTTCCAGAAGGAACATTTCGCCCGGCGACAGCTATAAAAACATATCTATTCTCTGTAACTTCCTTACCTAAAGAACAAGTCAATATTGGAACTTTCGAACTTCAAGAAGAGAAAGTTAATATCAGAGATAAACAGACGATATCAATCAAAGATTTTTTATCTCATAAAGATTGGCGAATAGAGCTTCTTTTAGCAAACGACAATGAAAACATCCGATGCTTTAGAGATTCTGATCTCCCAAAAGTAAAACTCAAAAATGTAGCTGAAGTCTTCAGAGGAAAGTCTATATTAAAAAAAGACCTAGGCCCTGGCAACGTAGCTGTGCTTAACATTTCTAATATTAAAGATGGTGAGATAGATTATCACGATTTAGATACTATCGATGAGGAAGAACACAAGATAAAACGTTATGAACTTAGTTCTGGTGACGTTGTTCTTTCTTGTCGAGGAACATCTATTAAATCTGCTGTGTTTGAAGCTCAAGATAAAACAATTATTGCTTCTGCAAACTTGGTCGTAATTCGTCCCAAGGAAAAAGTAAAGGGCGAGTTTATAAAAATCTTTTTAGAAAGCCCAGTTGGTCAGGCCATGATTCAAAGTTTCCAGCGAGGAACAATCCTCATGAATATTAATTATGCTGATATTATGGAGATGGAAATTCCGTTTCTTCCGATATACGAGCAACAAAAAATGATTGAGACGTATTGTCAAGAGTTTAAAACATATAAAGAAGCTATCAACCTTGCGGAATCCCGTTGGTCGAATATAAAAATGAACATTTACAACAACTTGCTATAGGAGGATCAGAGCCATGTCTGTGAACTTGGAATTTGAAGATAAATTATGGGAAATGGCAGATAAACTGCGAGGCAATATTCAGCCTTCAGATTATAAAGATGTTGTTCTTGGTCTTATCTTTTTGAAATATATCTCTGATAGTTTTGAAGAAAAATACAACGAACTGGTAGCAGAAGAAGAAGGTTTCGAAGAAGACAGAGATGCCTACGTAGCAGAAAACATTTTTTATGTTCCACCCAGCGCCAGGTGGGATTTTATTAAAAAGAATGCGAAACAGAGCACCATTGGACAAATTATAGATGATGCCATGATAACTATTGAACGAGAAAATAGAAACCTAAAAGGAGTCCTTCCCAAAAATTACGCGAGGCCTGAGCTTGATAAAGCAAAATTAGGAGAGCTCATTGATTTGTTTTCCTTCAACCTCGGAAACAAAGAAGCCAAAGCTCAAGATATTCTAGGCAGGGTATATGAGTATTTCTTAGGGAAATTCGGTTCCAGCGAAGGTGAATTTTATACGCCGCCTAGCATCGTAAAACTTCTAGTTGGCATGATTGAACCGTATAAAGGAAGAGTTTATGACCCTTGTTGCGGTTCTGGCGGCATGTTTGTGCAGTCATCCCGTTTTGTTGAAGAGCACCAGGGGCGAAAAGATGATATCCACATCTTCGGTCAAGAATATACGGCTACGACCTGGAGACTTTGCAAAATGAATCTGGCTATCAGGGGAATTGATGGAAATCTTGGAGCGCGAGACGCAGATACATTTGGAAATGATCTGCATAAAAATATAAGAGCCGATTATATCTTGGCTAATCCTCCTTTTAATGTTAGCGATTACACCTTAATTCCAGATGATGCCCGTTGGAAATATGGAATTCCGCCAGAAAAGAACGCCAACTACGCCTGGATTGAACATATTATCAGCAAACTTTCTCCTACCGGAGTGGCGGGCTTTGTCTTGGCTAACGGATCTATGAGTACAACCACTAAAGCCGAAGCGGAAATAAGAAAGAACATCATAGAAGCAGGACTTGTAGATTGCATTGTTACTATGCCACCAAACCTTTTTTACAATGTAACCATTCCTGTTTGTCTGTGGTTTATCTCTAAAAAGCGAGAAAACAGGCAAGATAAAATTCTCTTTATTGATGCTCGTAAAATGGGAACAATGGTTACCCGCAAGCATAGAGAATTTTCTGATGGAGAAATAGCAAAGATCTACGACACCTACCACAACTGGCGCGATAATAAAAAAGAATATAAAGACATACAGGGTTTTTGCAAATCTGCCGATATTGAAGAAGTAAGAGAGCACGAATATATACTGACTCCTGGCCGATATGTGGGCATAGAAGAAGTGGAAGACGACGGCGAACCCTTCGAAGAGAAGATGACGCGGCTAACAGGTGAACTGGCAGAGATGTTCGCTAAATCCCACAAACTAGAAGAAGAGATCAAGCAGCGATTAGGAGCGATTGGTTATGAGTTCTAATGAGTGGAGAGAAGTTAAGTTAGGAGAAATCGTAGATATTGAAATGGGACAATCTCCCAAATCCGAATTCTATAATACAGAAGGTTTAGGCGTCCCTTTTTTACAAGGCAATAAAACTTTTGGGATGATATACCCGAAATTTGATGTATTTTGTACAAATGTTAAAAAAATCGCAATCCAAAATGACATTTTAATGAGCGTAAGAGCTCCTGTTGGAGATTTAAACATCGCTCAGGAAAAAATTTGTATTGGGCGTGGTATTTGTGCCATGAGGATGAAAAATAGAAATAACTTGTATTTATTTTATTTGCTAAAGCACAATGTAAAAAATTTAAAGAAAACAGAGAGTGGTACTGTTTTCGGGGGAGTGAATAAAAAAGATATTATGGGGCTTAGTGTTATGTGGACCCCCAATCTGCAGGAGCAAAAAACCATCGCAGCAACTCTTTCTTGCCTTGATGACAAGATAGAGCTCAATAATCGAATTAATAAAACACTTGAGGAAATGGCTCAAGCAATCTTCAAAAGCTGGTTTGTCGATTTTGAACCATTTCAAAATGGCGAATTTATTGATAGCGAATTGGGCAAGATCCCTAAGGGGTGGCGAGTTATTAGCATAGAAGATATCTCGCAAAATATAATCTGCGGTAAAACACCTCCAACAAAAAAGAAAGAAAATTATGGTGACCAAATGCCATTCATTACTATACCCGACATGAATAGTCACGTTTATGTTACAGAAACAAAGCGAAGTTTATCTGAGAAAGGTATAAAAACACAATTACATAAAACACTACCTGCCAATAGTGTGTTAGTTAGTTGTATTGCGACACCCGGTCTGGTTGCTTTAACATCTGAAGAAAGCCAAACTAATCAACAGATAAATAGCATAATTTGTAAGGAAACAATTAGTTGTCTTTACCTTTTTTTGTGTATGAAAAATTATAGTAACGAAATAAAAAACCTGGGGTCTAGTGGAAGTACAATTTTAAATTTAAACAAAACACAGTTTTCCAAGATAAGGTTGATTTTGCCAACTAAAAATATATTAGATAGATTCCATCAAAAAGTAGAACAGTTATTTAATTATATACTGCAATGCCAAAGACAAGCTCAAATGCTCAAGGGTATCCGCGATGCCTTACTGCCTAAACTTATGTCTGGGGAGGTTAGAGTACCTATTGAGGAGGTGCTATAGATGGCTTTTTGCGAGTGCCATTTGGAAGAAGCCGCTCTTGAATGGTTTGAAGAACTAGGTTATGAGGTGGTTTTTGCACCAGATATTGCTCCAGAAGGAACATATCCTGAACGTACCTATTATAGCGATGTAGTACTGACAGAGAGATTAAAAGAGGCTCTTGCACGAATAAATCCAGATCTTCCTGACGATGCGCTGGAAGATGGGTTTAGGCAGATAATGTTTCCTCAGAGCCCTAGCCTCATTATGAACAATAAAACCTTCCAGAAAATGATCACTGATGGCATTGACGTTCAGGTAAAACAGGAAGATGGCGGATATCGTACAGGAAAAGCCTATGTTTTTGATTTAGAAGTACCTTCCAACAATGACTTTTTAGTAGCGAATCAGTTTACTGTTGTAGAGCATGATAAAGAAAAACGACCAGATATAGTTGTATTTGTTAATGGCATTCCATTGGTCGTTATAGAACTGAAAAATGCAAGTGACGAGAATGTGGATATTACTGATGCTTTTAATCAGCTTCAAACCTATAAAAAGACTATTCCTTCCTTGTTTACGTATAATTCCTTTACGGTTATCAGTGATGGTGTAAATGCCAGAGCTGGAACTCTCACATCTAATGAAGACCGCTTTATGGCTTGGCGCACTATTGATGGTGATGATGTGGCACCCCTCTGTATTCCTCAGCTTGAAGTATTGATTAAAGGAATGTTTTTGAAAGACCGCTTCCTTGATATTATCAGGCATTTCGTGTTGTTCCAAAGTGATGGTAAAGAAATCAAAAAGATTTTGGCAGGATATCATCAGTATCATGCCGTAAATAAGGCTCTTCAAAGCACCCAGCGCGCAACGATGGAACAAGGTGATAGAAGAGTAGGCGTTATTTGGCATACTCAGGGCAGCGGTAAAAGCCTTTCTATGGTTTTTTATGCGGGGAAACTGGTTATTGATGAAGAACTTGAAAACCCGACAATTGTAGTTATTACAGATAGAAACGATTTGGACGACCAGTTGTTCAGCACGTTTCTTAAAAGCGAAGAGCTCTTAAGAAATACGCCGGTACAGGCACAAGACAGAGTTCATCTTAGAGAGCTTCTGAATAACCGTACCAGCGGCGGCATTATCTTTACAACCATTCAGAAGTTTGCCCCTTTTACCAATGAGACAAAAGGGAAAGTGATAGATTTTAATAGGTGGGGCAGGGTTGCGGAAAGTTCTTCTCCCTACACTGCAAATACGATGCTTACAGATCGGCGGAATGTGGTTGTTATTGCCGATGAGGCTCACAGAAGTCAATACGGTTTTGGTGCAGAAATTGTAATGGGAAAAACAGAAGCAGATGTAAAGTACGGTTATGCAAAGTATATGCGGGACAGCCTTCCCAACGCTTCTTATATAGGCTTTACAGGAACACCTGTAGAACTGACAGATAAAAATACGAGAGTGGTTTTTGGGGATTATATCGATATCTATGATATGACAAGGGCTGTAGAAGATGGCACAACGGTTAAGATTTTTTATGAAAGCAGAATTGCTAAATTAGACCTGCCGGAAGAAATGAAACCTCAGATTGATTCAGAATACGAAGAAATCACTGAATATCAGGAGTATAGCCAGAAAGAAAGGCTTAAGAGTAAATGGGCCAGGCTTGAAGCTATAGTTGGGACGGAGCAGCGGATAAAGCAGATTGCAAAAGATATCGTAGAGCATTTTGAAAAACGGGATCTGGCTCAGGAAAACGAAGGCGGCAAAGGAATGATTGTTGCCATGAGCCGCAGAATCGCCATAGACCTCTATTAAGAAATAGTTGCTCTGCGTCCCGATTGGCACAGCGATGACTTAATGTCGGGGAAAATCAAAGTTGTTATAACGGGCAGTTCTTCTGACCCATCAGATTGGCAAGCCTTTATTGGCTCGAAAGCGGATCGTGAAACCCTGGCTAAACGGATGAAAGATAGAAATGACGAGCTTAAGCTGGTTATTGTCCGAGATATGTGGCTCACGGGGTTTGATGTGCCGAGCATGCATTCAATGTATGTAGATAAACCTATGAGCGGGCACAACCTTATGCAGGCCATAGCGAGAGTGAATCGGGTTTTTAAAGAAAAACAAGGCGGACTCGTTGTTGATTATATTGGTATTGCAGAAAACTTGAAAAATGCGCTTGCACAATATACAGAAAGCGATAAGAAAACAACCGGAGTAGATACTGAGGTGGCATCTCAGGTTCTTTTGGAGAAATACGACTTAATAAAGGAACTGCTTCACGGGCATAGTTACGAAAAATTTTTCACGGGCAGGCAGAGTGAGAAGATGCAAGCCATTACGGAAACAATGGATTTTATTATTGGACTTCGAGAAGATAGAAAGAACGATTATATTAATCTAGTGACGGAAATGGCCCGGGCGTATTCGCTGTGTGCTACAACAGATACTGCTGAAACACTTAACGTTGAAGTAGGATTTCACAAAGCCGTAAGGGCATGTCTACACAAAATAATGAGTGACGGGAGCAAAAAGAAAACCACATCCCAGCTAGATAACGAACTTAACCAGTTGATTTCAAAGGCGATTTCCTCTAATGAAGTGGTTGATATTTTAAGTTCTGTTGGTCTCTCGAAACCCAATATTGCTATTCTTTCAGATGAATTCTTAGAGGAAGTAAAAGGAATGCGGCAGAAAAACTTGGCAGTGGAGTTGTTGAATCGATTGCTCAAAGGTAGCATCAAAAACTTTTCAAGACGCAACCTTGTTCAATCGAAGAGGTTCTCTGAAATGCTTGAAGCCTCCATAAGAAGATATCAGAACAGAACTATTGAAACCACTCAGGTAATTATGGAATTGATTGAGCTTGCCAAAGAAATTAGTGGCGCGGAAAAACGTGGAGAGAGCACGGGGCTTACCTCGGACGAATTAGCTTTTTATGATGCGCTGGCTGATAATGAGTCGGCCCGGGATGTTATGGGAGACGAGATCTTAATGCAGATAGCAAAAGACCTGACGCTATCTATTAGAAGGAATATCAGCGTAGACTGGGCTATTCGTGAAAATGTACAGGCAAAGATGAAAATGGACATCAAGCGGCTGTTGAAGCGCTATAACTACCCTCCGGATAAAACTCCCCAAGCAGTGGATACTGTGATAGCGCAGGCAAAACTCATGTGCCAAAAAGAAGTTGCATACGGAAGCTAAGTAGGTGTTTTTCGAAAGGCATAAACAGAAATTGATTAATAGGAGAGCCAAAATGGCAGATATAAAGTATGAAATAAAAGAGAGTTATGGCGTGCTCTCAGTGTCGTCAAAAGGGTGGCAAAAAGAATTGAACCTCGTTAGTTGGAACGATAGAGAACCTAAATACGATCTTAGAGATTGGGATTCAACTCATACAAAAATGAGTAAAGGCAATAACGCTGACTGCGAGATAGCAAGATAAAGGGCTCAATTTTGAGGAGCTAAAAAGCTTTAAGAACAGGAAAACACGAGTCTACTCTGTTCGAATTGACCAAGGATACCGACTCATGCCGTTGCTTCCAGTTGAAGTCAATGAGGGGCAGTTTATCGATGATCTTGACATTGAATATGAAAGCCAGAGGGAGTACCATTCAGAACGAAAAGGGGATGTCTCAGAAGTTTGCGGTTTTAGTTTAATCGACGAAGATGCTTCGTAAGGAAATTGGAATTGAAGCAAGAAAACTTGTAATAGTGGTTTTTTTGTGCAATAATAAACTAATATATAATGATTCATATTTGTTTTCAGCGCTAACTAAAATGGTCGGTGGTGACTTGAACGATAAGATTCCTGGTTGAAAGCTGATATTTGAATATCGTATCAAGGTTGTAGCAGCAGAAGTTTAAGATAGGAGTGTTTTTATGAAGGTGGTTCATCGTGCGTATTAGTTGTATTCAAATGAATATGAAACTGGGCAATGTTGATTATAATTTTGCTCATGCACAGAATCTGATAAGAGAGGCGGTAGCAACCGAACAACCGGATGTAGTAGTTCTCCCTGAGACATGGAATATTGGTTTTTTCCCTAAAGACAACCTAACTGCACTTTGTGATAATAACGGGGAACGTACTAAACAGGAGTTGGGCTCGTTAGCGAAAGAGTTAAATATTAATATTGTAGCTGGTTCTGTTGGCAATAGGCGTGAAAACAAGATATACAACACAGCGGTTGTTTTTGATAGAGAGGGTTTGTGTATCGCCGAATATGACAAAATTCACCTGTTCACTCCATTGGGTGAGCATAATTATTTTTCCTGGGGGAATCACATCAGCACCTTTAAACTAGATGGTGTGATTTGCGGAATAGTCATTTGTTACGATATACGCTTCCCTGAACTGGCAAGAACGCTGGCATTACAGGGAACGGATGTAGTGTTTGCTGTTGCTCAATGGCCGTCAGTTAGAATTACACATATAAATGTTCTTGCTGAAGCGAGAGCTATTGAAAACCAGATGTTCTTTGCTTTTACAAATTCTTGTGGTACAGCAGGCGAAATAAAATATGGAGGAAATTCTGCTCTAATAAATCCTTGGGGAAAGGTACTTGTGCGTGCGGGATTACAAGAGGAGATAATTACGGCAGAGTTGGATCTTTCTATAATTGCTGATATTCGTAGTTCAATCAACGTGTTTCGTGACCGTCAACCGACGACATATAAATTAGACTAATAATTTGAAGAAGTGCTTCCTCATAGGCCATATTCCCTCAACGTTGACTGCAGTCAAGTCTCAAGGCCGTTATAAAGTCATTTTCAGTTAAATATAATTTTATTCAAATTGAATCATCGGGGTATCTTTTTCTGTGGCTTGACTGCTGTTTCGCTGAGTTTTCTACAGGAGCGGAATGGCCTCTCTGTATTCCTTCATGTCCGGATATGTTCTTCCGGAACCCCATTCTTCATCCTTTTGGGATGGGGTGACCGTGGTCCCCATTTCCCTAACATCTTTTCCACTGGAAAACCGTCCTTTTTTCTTTTTGCCAAGGTTCTAGCCCACCTACACATTATTCCATTTGTTC
>LSQX01288727.1_pt1 | contig 13018 bp, 13 predicted proteins | sample 654561 | NCBI WGS metagenome assembly LSQX01 (sample SAMN04489861, study PRJNA283612) | anaerobic digester metagenome | isolation source: 4 biogas reactors fed with cattle manure at either 37C or 55C with and... | place: Denmark: Kongens Lyngby | collected 2014 | reverse complement strand
GTATTCGTTTTGTTGTAGGATGCCACAAGAAAACCATCTGAAACTTATAATCAGGTGGTTTTTTTGTGTTTACGGAATTTTCAGGCAGGAAAGACTATCTTTTGGTGCTCATTGTTGGTCTTGATATTTCGACAGCTGACTGGCACAAGCCCCAGCTGATCATTATAATGATAAAATAGCTGTCGGGCATGACCAGTTTAACGGGAAAGAGGTGCTGTAATGAATGGCTTTGCAGCGAGCAGAAAAAGCAGGATACTGTTAGATGAAAAATTCAATGAAGCTTCAGCCAGCCGCTGGGTGTTGGAAACAGATGGGGTAGTGGGTGAAACACGGGTCCTTTTTGGCCAAGGTAAGCTGGATGCACAATCTGAGGCAGGTTACACGCTTTGGTACAGGGGAGAGCTCAGTGGCGACTACTCTATTGAATATAGGGTTTCTTTTGTGCAAAGTGGAGCGGCACACGAGCGGCTGTCAGACTTAAACTGCTTCTGGAGTGCTTATGATCCGCAGCGGCCAGAAGACTTTTTCGCTGATAGTGCCCGAAGAGGCGCATTTGCCAGCTACAATCAATTGCATCTTTACTATGTTGGTTATGGTGGAAACGATAATACAACGACACGGTTCAGGAAGTATTGCGGCTCTCACAAAGATATAATCACTGAATATACGGATAAAGGACACCTGCTGGCAGAAGGGGCTGCTTACAACGTGCGAATTGAGATGCAGGGTGATCAGGTCCGCTTCTTTATCAACGGTGAGCAGATAGTTGACTATCTGGACGAAAACAGATACCGCAAAGGATATTTTGGCTTCCGCTCGATTATGAGCCATGTCCAGATCAGTCATTTAAGGATTGTGCAATGTTTTTGAGCAGGCCTGTTATGATACGCTATGCAGAGCCCGCAATCAATTCAAGGAGTAGGGTGCTAAAAGCAAGCAAGAGCACTTTGCCTGCCATGCTTATCGCTTCCGTGCCGGTTTTGATCATGCTTGCTGCTGCAGAAACATCAGCATACCGGGCAGCTGGTTTTACCAAGAATTAGGGGAGGCTTTGTTAGAACAGTTGAAAAGACCTGTATTATATATTGTCCAGGCGGCAGTCATAGCTGCCTGCTACATAGTTTTGACTTTACCGATGGCCCAGCTCGCTTTTGGCATTGTGCAGCTGCGCCTGGCTGAAGCCCTGACAGTACTGGCAGCTTTACTGCCGGCTGCTGTTCCCGGCCTTTTCCTGGGCTGCCTGATCGCAAACCTTGCCAACCCGGCAAGTCTCGGCCCACTCGATATTCTGGGTGGCAGCCTTGTCACCTTGGTGGCGGCACTTTTAACTTGGCGGCTCAGCCGGAGTTTCAAGCGCCACACAGCACTTTCCCGCCTGATCATGCTTTGTCCGGCAGTTATTTTAAATGGCCTGGTTGTCGGCGGCTATTTACCTTTTTTGATCCCGGACCTGCTTGTCAGTGGCAGGATTATTGCCCTTTCCATCCTTTCCCTGCTGCTTTCCCAGGCCCTGATGGTTTATTTGCTTGGCCTGCCACTTTTGCTTGCCCTGGAGCGGACCAGGATTTTTGAACAGGAGTAGAAGATGGAACACTACTACAATCAGGACCCTCAAGGACCCAGTGACGAGAAAATGATCAAGGTTGAGCTGGCCGGGCAAAAGTTTGCTTTTTTTACTGACAGGGCAGTGTTTGCCCGGGACAGACTGGATTATGGCACCAGGCTGTTGCTGGAAAGCTGTCTTCGGGAATGTGGCGATTGGACTGGCAGGGTGCTTGATCTGGGCTGTGGTTATGGTGCGATTGGCATCATCATCAAGAAGATGTGCAGCCGGCTGCAGGTCACCTTGCTGGACATAAACAAAAGAGCCCTGGGCCTGGCCCGACGTAATCTGGCCCTGAACCAGGTCGGATCACTGGAGCTTATACATGCCGATGGCCTGACCGGCCAGGCAGGCCACTATGATGTGATTGTCACCAATCCACCTGTCAGGACCGGTAAAAAAACGGTCTACAGGTTGTTTAGACAGGCTGAAGCCGGACTTGCGCCCGGTGGGCGCCTTTATCTGGTTATCCAAAAAAAACAAGGAGCTGCCTCAGCCCGGCAGGAGCTGGCCAGCCTCTTCAATGAGGTGGATATTATTGCCCGTTCCGCTGGTTTTCAGGTTATCCGCTGCTGTAAAAACATACCTTTTAGGGACAATCTATGCTAAAATCAGAAAAATACAACAAAGCAGAAGGAGTGGGGCATTGAAAGCCACTTGGTTGAAAGGTCAGCTGCTGGCTCTGCTTGTTATACTGGTCCTGCTGGCCAGTGCCTGTGCAAAAAGACCTGCCCTAGGCGAAATCACTTATGATGCCGGCTTGGCGCTGCTCTCATATGAAACAGTCAGCGATGGCCTGGTGGGTGTTGTTTACAGACGGGTTGAAAGATTGCCAGCCTTTTTGGGAGCCAGCCAGGCGCCTGTCCTCCTGGCATTTTATGACCCCAATGCCCAGGGTAATGTGCTGTTTATTCCTGTATTGGAACAAATGGCAGCAGACTTGCATGGCCAACTGCAGATTGTACTGGTCAACGCCCGGCGGGAGGAGGCGGTTGCTGAATCCTTCCAGGTGCAGGATCTGCCCCATTTTATGGTGGTTGTGGCTGCAGCACCGCAAAAATCCCTGGTTGGCTTTGCTGATGAGGGTAAGATATTATTGGAAGAGTTGATTGCACCATATCTGGACTAGGAGGTAAGTATGGAAACAGTTGTTAAGGAAGTGGGTCAGCGCCTGCGTGAAATGAGACAGATTATGGATATTTCACCAGAAAAAATGGCTGCCAGTTGCGGCGTTTCTGTAAAGAAATATGAAGAGATTGAAGCCGGGCTTTCTGATTTCACTTTTACATTCCTGCACAGGGCTGCCAGGCAGCTGGGTATTGATCTGACCGAGCTGCTGACGGGAGAGGCCCCCCACCGTTCTGGCTACACCCTGATCCGGGCCGGCCAGGGGCTGCCCATAGCTCGCAGGGCTGGATTTTCCTATCTTAATCTGGCACCGTATTTTCGCGGCAGACTGGCTGAACCATTTCATGTCACCGCTCCGGCTGAGCCGGATGGGCGCACCTGCCAGATCACCATGAGCAGCCATTCCGGCCAGGAGATGGACTATATCATAGAAGGCAGCCTCCGGATCAAGATAGGCCAGCACGAAGAAATCCTCCAGGCTGGTGACACCATTTATTATGACTCAAGCACACCGCACGGGATGGTGGCCCTGGACGGGCCCTGTAAATTCCTGGCTTTTGTCATAGGCACCAACAACCAGCAGGAGGAGTAAACATGCGCGATCTTTACCGCCATTATGTTGAAGAAACAACAGACGGCAATGGAAATATTGATTCATACAACTTGATAGTGCCGGATTCTTTTAATTTTGCTTATGATGTTATTGATGAAATAGCCCTGCACGAACCTGACCGGCGGGCCATGTTCTGGTGTAATGAGGCTGGCCAGGAAAAGGTTTTCAGCTTCTTGGACATGAAGCAAAAAAGTGATGCGGCCGCAGCATTTTTCCAGGCTAGTGGGATTAAAAAAGGAGACCGTGTCCTTTTGATTCTCAAGCGCCACTACCAGTTCTGGTTTGCTATCTTGGCCCTGCATAAGATTGGTGCAGTCGCCATACCTGCGACAAACCAGCTCCTGGTGCCGGACCTGCTTTACCGCCTTCAAGCGGCCCGGATCAGTGCTGTGGTTTGCACACCTGATGGCAATATAGCTGAATGTGTGGAAAATGCCGAAGCCCAATCAGGCCAGGCCCTGACCAAGATCATGGTCCGCCAGCCCCGGCCCGGCTGGCTCCAGTTTGATGAGGGACTGGAGTCTGCCCCGCCTTTTGTCCGGCCAGAAGGTGAGGCGGCACCGCAAAACCAGGACATGATGCTGCTTTATTTCACCTCCGGCACGACTGGTATGCCCAAGATGGTCAGCCATGACTACACCTATCCGATCGGGCATCTGCCAACTGCCCGCTACTGGCACAAGGTTGATCCTGATGGCCTGCACCTGACAGTATCAGAGACTGGCTGGGCCAAGTCTGTCTGGGGCAAGCTATACGGCCAGTGGCTTATGGCTGCGGGCATATATGTCTTTGATTATGACCGCTTTGACCCCCATGTCCTGCTCAAGCGGCTCCAGGATGATCAGGTGACCACCTTTTGCGCACCGCCGACCATCTACCGCTTCCTGATCCAGGAAGATCTCAGCCAGTATGACTTAAGCTGCCTGCAGCATTGCACCATAGCTGGTGAGGCGCTCAACCCGGAAGTGTACGAACGTTTCTTGGCAGCCACCGGCCTTGAGCTGAAAGAAGGTTACGGCCAGACTGAAATGACCCTGGCTGTGGTGACCAACTACTGGCAAAAGACAAAACCAGGTTCAATGGGTAAGCCCTCCTGCATGTATGATGTTGTCTTACTGGATGAATCTGGCCAGCCGGCCAGGCATGGCCAGTCCGGGGAGATCTGCATCAAGGCAGAGCCAGGTAAAATTCCCGGCATGTTCAGCGGTTACCTGGAAGACCAGGCCTTGACAGACAGCGTCTGGTCAAATGGTGTTTACCATACGGGGGACCTGGCCTGGCAGGATGAAGACGGCTACCTCTGGTTTGTCGGCCGCACTGATGACATTATAAAAAGTTCCGGTTACCGGATCGGCCCCTTTGAAGTGGAAAGCGTCCTGATGGAACACCCGGCGGTGCTGGAATGTGCCGTAACGGGTGAGCCTGATCCAATCCGTGGCCAGGTGGTCAAGGCGACAGTTGTCCTGACAGCTGACTACAGCCCTGGTGCTGAACTGGCTAAAGAGCTGCAAGATTATGTCAAGACCCATACAGCGCCCTATAAGTACCCGCGCCTGGTTGACTTTGTCCCGGAACTGCCCAAGACAATCAGCGGCAAGATCAGGCGGATTGAGATCCGCCAGGGCGCAGAAAAAGGATGAATTGACTAAGTGGTTTATAAAGATCAAGCAGAGCAATGGCTCTACATAAGTGCAATCGGGCAGGACAGCCACCGTTTCATGTCAGAAGAAGAAGCGGCAGCCAGGCCGGACAGGCAGCTTGTCCTGGCCGGTGTCAGCCTGCCCGGTCAGAGGCCCCTGGCCGGCAACAGTGATGCTGATGTCATCCTCCACGCCCTGACCAATGCTGTTTCAGGGCTGACCGGCAAGAATATCCTAGGTGCCAGGGCTGACTACCTGTGCCTGGAAAAGGGCATCACAGACAGCTCGGTCTACCTGGCTGAAGCTCTGGCCGACTTGGCTGCTGCTGCCGGGGAGCTTTTGCATATCTCAGTGGCGGTCGAGGCTAAAAGGCCGCATCTGGCTGCGGTCATTCCTGACCTCAGGCAAAGCCTGGCCAGCCTGACAGGCCTTGGTCTGGCAAACATAGGCCTGACAGCGACCAGCGGTGAAGGCTTGACAGGCTTTGGTAAAGGCGAGGGAATCCAGGTCTTTTGCCAGGTCAGCGCCCGGCGCAGGCCTTAAAGAAGGCCCTTGGCAATAAGCATGTCCTCTGGTGTGGTCAGCTTGATATTTTTGTAATCACCCTGGACCAGATAAACAATCTGGCCGGCTGCCTCCAGGACAGCCAGGTCATCTGTGGCTAAAAGGCCGCTTTGAGCGGCTTTATCATAAGCAGGGGCGAGCAGATGCCACAGGGCGCCCTGGGGAGTCTGCATAGCCCACAGGCTGCTGCGCTCCGGTGTGGCCAGAACCTGGCCTGAAGGACTGGCCACCTTAATGGTGTCCTTGACAGGAACAGCCGCGCCACATGCCCCGTGGCGCAAAACACCCTCAATGACCCGCTCAATGACCGGCCGGCTGACCAGGCAGCGGGCGCCGTCGTGGACAAGGACAGGGCTGTTGGCGGAAAAGGGAACCAGGCTTGCCAGGCAGGCCAAGCCTCTGGCTACAGATGCCTGGCGGCTAGATCCGCCACTGGTGATGGCCAGCAGCCTGGAAAAAGCAAAGGGCTGCAGCAGATCCCGCATCTGGTCCAGTTCTTCTGCAGCGGCGATAAGGACCAGGCCCGTGATGGCCGGCACTTCCTGCAGGGCCTTTAAGGTGCGGACAATGACAGGCAGGCCGCCAAGGCTGGCGAACTGCTTGTTCTGGTCCAGGCCCATCCTGGAGCCGCTGCCGGCAGCTGCGACGAGCAGGTAGACAGGTGCCTTGCCTGGTTGTGCTGCCGGCCTTTCATATGCCGGGTTAGACCAGGTGACTGGCTTGAGCATCATTTGGCCTCCGTATCAAAAAGCAGGTCAAGTGCTTCACCAACCTTATCGACAAAAAACAGATCACAAGCATCAGGCAGGCGCACCCTGGCCAGGGCTGTCTTGCTGCTGCCTGGTAAAATGAAAGAGGTGAAGCCCTGCCTGGCTGCTTCCAGCACACGTCTTTCCGGCGCAAAGACAGACCTGACCTCACCAGTGAGGCCAACTTCACCGAAGGCCAGGCAGGAGGACCGGACCGGCTTATTTTTAAAGCTGGAGACAACAGCTGCTAAAACGGCCAGGTCTGTGGCAGGCTCAATCAAGCGCAGGCCGCCAACAACACTGACGTATGTGTCCATGTTGCCCAGGCCGAAGGAAAATAATTTATCCAGGACTGCCAGCAGCATGATGATCCTGTTCCGGTCCAGGCCATGGGCCATCCGTTGGGGAGCCGCATATGCGGCAGGATTCAAAAGGGCCTGGATTTCAACCAGCAGGGGCCTGGTTCCCTCCATGCAGGCCGTGATAACAGAGCCTGGCACCTGAAGAGGCCGGCCGGCTAAAAAGGCCATGGAGGCATTATCCACCTCCGCCAGACCCTGGTCAGTCATTTCAAAAAGGGCCAGCTCGTCAGTGGCGCCGAATCTGTTCTTGACAGAACGGACCAGGCGGTAGGCCAGCTGCTTTTCACCTTCAAAGTAAAGCACAGTGTCAACCATATGCTCGAGGACACGCGGGCCGGCCAGGGCGCCTTCCTTGGTCACATGGCCGACCAGAACAACAATGATGCCCAACTCCTTGGCCAGGCGCAGGAGGCCGGCTGTGGCCTCCCTGATCTGGCTGACACTGCCGGGGGCGGAGCTCAGCTCCTCCAGGTAGACAGTCTGGATCGAATCAATGACCGCAAGATCTGGTTTTTCCCGGGCCAGGCTGGCAGCAATAGCCGCGAAGTCTGTCGCTGCCAGGATGTCAATGGGCTGCTTGCTCAGCTTCAGCCTGTCCGCCCGGAGGCGGATCTGGCGTGGTGACTCCTCACCTGAAACATAAAGCACCTTATGTTTTGTGCTCATAGCGGCCAGGCACTGTAACAGCAAGGTTGATTTGCCAACGCCGGGGTCCCCGCCCAGCAGGACCAAAGAACCACGGACAAAACCGCCACCCAGGACCCGGTCCAGCTCGCCGATGCCGCTGGCCAGGCGGGGCTGGTCTTTGGCCGGTACATCTGCCAGACGGACCAGCTGGTCTGTTGCGGCCGCCTGGGTGCTGCTGGCAGCCCAGTTGCCTCTGCCGGGCCGGGCTGGTGCCTGCTGCCTTTCCTGGACCAGGGTGTTCCAGGAACCGCAGCCGGGGCAGCGGCCCAGCCAGCCGGATGACTCGTGGCCGCACTCCTGGCAGACATATTTTGATTTACCCTTGCTCATGCAGATCCTCCAGCAAATTTACTAAATCCAGTATAGCACAGGCGGCTGCAAGGCTTGACAGCCGGCGGCCGGCAAAGGATCATTAGTATTAAGCCGGCCGGGCCGGCTGGAGATTATGCTGGAGGTGCTTATGGCACAATTTACCCTGGGGCTTGATTTTGGCTCTTTATCTGGTCGTGCAGTCCTGCTCGACCTGGCAAGTGGCACTGTTGCAGCTGTGGCTGAAGCGCCCTATAAGCACGGTTTTATCAAAGGGGAGCTGCCGGCCAGCGGGGAAAGGCTGCCACATGGCTGGAGCCTGCAGGATCCGGCTGATTACCTGGCTGTTCTGGAGCAGATTGTGCCGCAGGTCCTGCGCAGGGCCGCAGCACAGCCCGGCTCAATAGCCGGGATTGGCCTGGACTTTACAGCAGCCACGGTTTTGCCTGTGCAAAAAGATGGCACACCGCTTTGTTTCCTGCCCGGGTTCCGGCAGGAAAAACATGCCTATGTCAAAGTCTGGCAGCACCACGCCGCCCAGGCTGAGGCCCTGGCCATGACCCGGGCGGCCCGGCAGGAGTTGCCCGGGTTGCTGGAACGTTATGGCGGCAGCATCTCTGCTGAGTGGCTTATGCCCAAGCTGTGGCAGACCTTGAAAGAGGCACCTGCTGTTTATGAGGCTATGGACCACTATCTTGAGGCTGGTGACTGGCTGGTCTGGCAATTAACCGGCCAGCTGACCCGGGGGAGCTGTGCGGCGGGCTACAAGGCCCTGTGGAATAAGCAGGCAGGCTACCCGCCGGCTAGTTATTTTACAGGGCTGGACAGCCGGTTGGCCGGTGTCCTGGACAAAAAGCTGGCCGGACCTGTTTGCCCTTCCGCCAGCCGGGCCGGCAGACTTAGCCGGCAGGCCGCGGCCAGGCTGGGTCTTAAAGAGGGCATCCCGGTGGCCGCGGCCATGGTTGATGCCCATGTCGCAGTGCCCGGTGCCGGGATCAGCGGGGCTGGCCAGATGCTGATCATCATGGGGACATCCAACTGCCACCTGGTCCTGGCAGAAGAAGAGGCCAGTGTGCCAGGTATTTGTGGTGTTGTGGAAGATGCGGTGGTCCCTGGATATTTTGCCTATGAGGCAGGGCAGAATTGTGTGGGCGATCTTTTTGACTGGTTCATCCGCAATCTGCTGCCGGCCGGGTTAAAAGAGCAGGCCCGCCGGGAAAATGTTTCAGAACACCTGATCCTGCGCCGCCTGGCCCGGGAACTAAAACCAGGCCAGTCAGGCCTGCTGGCCCTGGACTGGTGGAATGGCAACCGTTCCATCCTGAATGATGCTGACCTGAGCGGTCTTATCCTGGGCCTGACAACCAGCAGCACGGCAGCTGAGATCTACAGGGCGCTGCTGGAAGCAACAGCTTTTGGTACAAAAAAGATCATGGAAAACTTCTTGGACCATGGTGTTGGCTTTGACAGCGTGACCGCCTGCGGCGGCATTGCGGCCAAGGATCCTTTCCTGCTCCAGATCTATGCTGATGTGACCGGACGGCCGATCCGCGCCCTGCAAAACAGCCAGCTGGTGGCAACAGGAGCTGCGCTTTATGGTGCTGTGGCAGCAGGTGTCCTGCCTGACCTTACCGCAGCAAGCCAGCTGGTCCAGACCGGTGAAGCTGTGCTTTACCAGCCTGATACAGCAAACAGTCTGATTTATGATAAACTATACGCAGAATATTGCCTGCTGCACGATCTTTTGGGCAAGGAAGGGCCGGCTGTCATGAAAAGGCTGCTGGCAATTCGCCAAGAAAGCTCCCTTTAGGCAGATATAAGATGCGGAGGTGTCCTTATGCCTTGGCAAAGACTTATTCAAGAAACACTGGCAGCAAACCTGGCCCTGCCGGAACAAAAACTGGTCACTTTCACCTGGGGCAATGTCAGCTCCTGTGACAGGAAAGAAGGCCTGGTGGCCATAAAACCGAGCGGAGTGCCTTATGACAAGCTGGAAGCCCGCCATATTGTGGTTGTGGATTTAAACGGCAAAGTCATTCATGGCACCTACAGGCCCAGCAGCGACCTGCTGACCCACCTGGAGCTCTATAAGGCCTTTCCTGAGGCCGGTGGCCTGGTTCACACCCATTCGCGCTGGGCCACGGCCTGGGCCCAGGCTGGCCGGGATCTGCCTGTTTTCGGCACAACCCACGCTGATTATTTTTACGGATCCATTCCCTGCACCCGCCCCATGTCCGAGCAGGAAGTCAAGCAGGACTATGAGAAGAACACGGGTCTTCTGATTGTGGAGACTTTTCGGAAAAGACAGCTGGATGCTGCCAGTATGCCCGGGGTGCTGGTGGCCAGCCATGGCCCTTTCACCTGGGGCCGGGACGCGGCTGAAGCGGTCCATAATGCTGTTGTCCTGGAAGAATGCGCCATGATGGGCTTACACACCCTGGTGCTGGATCCGGACCGCCAGAGTATTCCTGGCTACCTGCTGGAAAAGCACTATAAGAGAAAACATGGTAGCGGTGCCTATTATGGCCAATGAGCCTGGCACTGCCGGAAAGGATTTTATCATGGACCTGCCCTGGGTAAAACATTATGATCCCTGGTTTAAAGCAAAGATCAACTATCCGGAACAGACAATGTATGAAGGGCTGGCTGCTTCAGCAAAAAGATGGCCTGACCTGACCGCCTTGGAGTTCATGGGCAGCCATATTTCCTTCCGGGATCTGGATGCCATGGTCAGCCAGGCCGCGGCAAGCCTGCAAGAGGCTGGCTTTAAAAAAGGTGATGTGGCGGCTATCTGCCTGCCCAACACACCCCATGCAGTGATTTTTTTCTATGCAGTCAATTTTCTTGGCGGCATCTGCAACATGATCCATCCCCTGACACCGGCAGCTGAGCTGGCCCATTACATCCGCACCACCCGCTCCAGTTACCTGTTCATCCTGGATGCCATGCTGGCCCAGCACACACAGATGCTGGATCAGGCGGGCCTGCGCCAGACAGTGGTCTGTTCCATAACTGACTTTTTAAAACCTGTCCTGAAACTGGGCTTTTATGTCACCAAGGGGCGCAAGATAAAAGCTGTCCCGGATAAGCCGCTTTACCGGAAATGGCGTGACTTTTACAAAAGTGCGGCTGCTCCGGCTGTTTACCGGCGCCAGGGCAGCCCCCTTGGCTGCTCTGTTTATCTGCACAGTGGCGGGACCACCGGCACACCCAAGACCATTATGCTGTCAGATCATAATTTCAACATCCTGGCTATCCAGGGGCGGCAGATTGTGGGCTTTTCCCTGGATGACGAAACATATGACCCGTCTGACCTGGCCATGGTCACCATCTTGCCCCTCTTCCACGGATTTGGCCTGTGCATGGGCATGCACACCATGATTTTAAACGGGATCAGGGCCATCCTGGTACCGCAGTTCTCAGCTGCTGTACTGGCCAAAATCATTGTCAAGCAGCGGCCGACATTCATTGCAGCAGTCCCGACCCTGTTTGAAGGGATGCTGCAGAATGAAAAACTGCAAAATGCTGATCTGTCCTGCCTGACAGCTGTCTTTTGCGGTGGGGACACCCTGCCGCGTGAGCTGAAGGAACGCTTTGACAATTTCATACAAAAAAGAGGTGCCAGCTGCACCCTGCGTGAAGGCTACGGCCTGACCGAGACAGTCACTGTCTGCACAGTCAACCCCAGCCTGGACAACAGGGCCGGCTCAGTAGGCCTGCCCCTGGCGGATGTATTGATGAAGGCTGTTGAGACAGGTACGGTAAACCCGCTCCAGACCGGCCAGGACGGTGAGTTCTGCATCCATGCACCAACCATGATGCTGGGCTACCTGGACGATCCTGAAGCAACAGCTGAAACAATCAAGCTGCATGAAGATGGCCTGCTCTGGGTGCACACAGGTGATCTGGGCAACATGGATGAGCATGGCTACTTCTATTTCAAACAGCGGATCAAGAGGATTATCAAAGTATCAGGTATCCCGGTATTTCCATCCCAGATAGAGGACCTGGTCACAGCCGTGCCCGGGGTGCGGCTGGCCTGCGCGATTGGCATTCCGCATCCTTACAAAATGCAGGTTGTCAAAGTTTTCCTTGTGCCGGAGAGCAATGTGACTGACCTGGCTGATCTGGAGGAAAGGGTCCTGGCCCACTGTAAAAAGAATCTGATCCAGTATGCTGTGCCCCAGGAAATTGAGATTCGCCAGGACCTGCCCCGGACCAAGGTGGGTAAAATTGATTTCGTGTCCCTGGAAAGAATTGAACTGGAAAAGCACAGGCCGGCCGGGAAGGGGCAAGAAGATGACAAAGCCTAATGTGCTTTTAATATTTTCTGACCAGCACCGTTACTTTGACCTGGGCTCTTCAGGTAATCCTGAAGTCAAGACACCTAATTTCGATAGATTTGCCAGCACCGCTGTTTGTTTCACCCAGTGTGTCAGCAACTCACCCCTTTGTGTGCCGGCCCGGGGCTCCTTGCTGACCGGTCTTTTGCCCCACCGCCACCGGGCCATCACCAATGACCTGCCCATAGATCCGGCCTGCGCGAGCCTGGCCACTGTGCTGGCCAAAAACGGTTATGCAACGGGCTATATAGGGAAATGGCACCTGGCAGGTATTCCGCGCGACCAGGCCATCCCTCTGGAAAAAAGACTGGGCTTTACCAGCTGGAAAGCTGCCAACTGCAACCATGATTATGCACGCGGCTTCTATTTTGACGAAGATAACCAGCGCCACAGCCTGGCTGGTTATGAACCTGCCGGCCAGGCTGATTTGTGCCTTGACTTCATCGCAAAACACCAGGACAGCCCCTGGTGCTGTGTCTTGAGCTTCGGCCCACCCCATGATCCTTACCAGACAGCACCTGATAGGCATCGCCAGCTTTATGCTCACATGGAGCCGGCCCTGCGCGGCAATGTGCCGGACAAAGTGATGGTGACCAGCCAGATTTCTTACGGCAAGGACCAGGTCAGGCAGAATTACCAGGGCTATTATGCCCATATAACAGCCCTGGATGAGCAGTTTGGCCGTATTTTGGACCGGCTGGAGCAGACAGGCCAGCTGGACAACACTATTCTTGTGTACACTTCAGACCATGGTGATATGCTGGGCAGCCAGGGCCTGGCCAACAAGCAGCTGCCCTACGAGGAATCAATCCGGGTGCCCCTTCTGGCGCGCCTGGGGCAAAAGACCTTTTGCGGCAGCCAGGATGGCCTGATTTCCCTGGTTGACCTGCCAGTGAGCATCCTGGGCCTGGCCGGTTTTTCTTTTCCAGGCCAGGTTGATGGCAAGAACCTGCAAGACCTTTTCACTGACCCCCAGGCTGAAGGCCTGGACCAGGCCTATATCCTGGATACCGTGCCCTG
>LSQX01058324.1_pt1 | contig 13019 bp, 11 predicted proteins | sample 654561 | NCBI WGS metagenome assembly LSQX01 (sample SAMN04489861, study PRJNA283612) | anaerobic digester metagenome | isolation source: 4 biogas reactors fed with cattle manure at either 37C or 55C with and... | place: Denmark: Kongens Lyngby | collected 2014 | reverse complement strand
AATTGATATCTTTAAGTTGCTTGCATAATTTAAAAGCACTATCTTCGATGAGTTTGACAGAATCCGGAAGCTTCACACTCTCAAGAGCGCATCCAGAAAACGAACCGGACGAAATCGTCGTGATTGAAGTCTTTGACAAGTCAATCGACTTTAGACTCTTACAGAATGAAAACGCTTTTTGTTCGATTGTCGTGACAGTCGCCGGTACCTGAACAGATTCCACACCACTCATGGAAAAGCATCCATCAGGAATTGTTGTCAAGTTACCGGGAAGAACTACTGTTTTTAGTGACTCCATACTGTAAAATTGATTATCACAAATTGCAGTATCACCACCTGCAAATGCGAGTGTCTCAAGCTTATCTGCATCATCAAATACACCAGGATTAGATATTTCTGTGCATTTTTCAGGAATCACAAGGGACTTTTGCTTCAGACCCTCTTCGGTCAATCCAGTAATAATTGTCGTGTTCTCAAAAGTTACAGGATCTTCTCGCCATGTAAAATAACTATCCGGACTTTCCTTTGAAACGTCTACCTTCTGCGCATCACCCAAACTTCCCGAATTATCGGTATTCTTCTTATCCTTACAAGCCGTCATACATGAAGCAGCGATAACAATAATTAGTAGCAAAGCAAGTGTTCTCTTCATCACTTATTTCTCCTTATCATTGAGCAAACAGCGTCGCTCTGACTTACATTGACTCCACGTAAATAATTCGCGTTTGGAGCCAAATCACTGGGATAATTATAACAATAAACCCCGTAGATATCAACTCAATTTGTGAAGCCTTCATTCATTTAGCTGATGCTGAAAGCAATTCTGTTTCAAGTTCAAAACCATTTATAACACCGTTTTTAATATAACTAGTACTCTCTAAATTCAAAGGCTTCATTGGCCAACAAAATCCGATCTCCGGGTTCTAACTTTGTCTCGATACTACTTTGAAGCATAGAGCCATTGATATATGTATGATTTGTTGAGTTTGTATCCACAAGGAAATACGCGCCATCTCGAGCAATTATATTCACATGACTGCGGCTAATTGCAGAATTATCACCAATAAAATAATCCACATAACTTCTCTCTTTTCCAATACGAAAAATAGGCTTGCTCAACTGAATCCGCTCGTTATTGCGTTCGCGAACTAAAATAGGACATCGAGCAGTATCCTGAGATTGACTGACACCGAGAACCGTCGTCTCTCCGACACTTCCGCCTCCAAGAATGGTGGTCTCGCCAAAGTTTTCGGCTTTGACTTGAGATGGTGCGATTGAAGTGACCTGAGAATTATCCGCATTTGGTGTCACTGTAGCGACCTTTGGTTGTGACGGAATCGATGTATTAGTTTGTACCGCTGACTGGACTTTCACTGCCGACACATTTTGACCGGGAACAGCAAATCCCGCAGGATTCTTATTGGAAGCATTTACTTCTTTTCCACCGGGTTTTTTGACTTTTGGAGTGGAATCTTTGCTCGCCTTGCCGCTCTTCGCTGCTTCTTTTTGTGCCTTATATAAAGCTGCATTCTCTTTGTTATAATGTTGCAGCAAATAGAATAAGCTCATTTTTTCGGCATTGGAATCGGGATCTGTACTATTACTCTTCGCTTTTGGAACTGATGGATTGACATGGGTATTATTCGCCTGAGGAGATGGCGGAACCATAAACTTCTCCTGCGGCATATTGACTGGCTTAGGTTCAGGCTTTTTCGGGGCAGGAATGTCTTTCAGAACCGGGGCAACAGGAGGAGCAGACAAAAAGGGCGTAGGAGTCACATTCACAGGCTGATTTGAAACAACATGACCTGCAGTTGCCGGTGCGCTAACAGACGAAGCGACTGATTGCTTGCTGTCAGCGCTCGACAATTCATGAAGCATTTTTTTGAAATCTATAACCGATAGAGACTTCGCACTATTGAGAAAGTTGATTATCTGAGCAACATAAGCACAATTTTCACTTTGGTCAAATTGTGTGTTGAACATGATATCTTTAAAAAAAGCAATCAAATCGACGGAAGATGGACGATTTTGTTGGATGGGAACTGTGATCAGAACCGTATCACAACTAGATACATCGGTGAAAATGTAATCTAAATCAAGCATCAACATATCAGGAAGAATCATATAATTTTCTGCATGAAGTATCGCATCAGCGATTCCGGTAAATACGCCGATCAGTTGTTTACGCTTAACGCTTCCGGTAAAGAATTGCCGTATACTGACCTTTGCAGAGATGTTGAACTTAATAAATTTCTGCATTTCATGCTGGCTGAAAATCGTCTGAGCTAACCCTAGTATGTTGTTGTTGGTTAACATCCCCAAAGTAATCGTGTCTAAAACATCTTCAGAAGATAACTCGTACACCAAATATGTTTTTGTGCCATGATTTTCATAGTTAAAAATCATACATACCCCCCTTATATTCCCCACATTTTTACTTTCACACTTTGCTCCATATTCATCTTAACATTGTCCCCGAAATCGAACAAAAATTTCTGTTTATACTTCACAGTTAATGTCAAATATCCATCTTCGACTTCCGAAGCAGAAAAATCAAATCCGTCCAATCCATCGTCAACACCAAAATAGTCGAGCAACTCTTGTGCTTCTTCTTCGGATGGATCGGCACCGACTAAATATCCGATGAATCGATTTGTAATCACTTCTTTCATGAAAAACTTTTGAGTGGAATACCATTTTTTGTCAGTTGAATAATACGGATTACTTGCAAACTTACTGTTTCCCCAAGCATTGGCCATTTCTTCCATAGTAGGATTTTCTCCAGAAACGCCCAACACTTCTAAACTGTAAGAATCAAGCGACAGACTCTGAGCACTTTGAGTCAATGCATGAGATATGATGCTCTGTCCTGCAAACAAGATGAAAAAGCCATAAATAAACATCATAAGCATGATAAATATCGGCAAGACAATACATGCTTCTAATGAAATAACCCCGTCATCAGAAATAAGAGCGCACCTTGATTTACTAGTTGAATATATAATTCATCAACTCCTTAAATAGATAATTAGTAACCGTGTTCTCTGGTTATCGTTCTTGTAAACAACGCGGAATCTCCAACTTCGATGAAATTAAACAGCGAATTAAATGTGAAAGTTGAACTCGTTTCTAAAGTCGTGTATGCTTCATCAAGATCAAAGACTGATCCGTCCTTATTTTTGTAATACATTGCTGCCTCTAACTGGACAATATCTGAAAAACGTTGCAAGATAACATCTTCTTTACGTTCAAAGAAAATAATCAATAGACAGTACGTTCGATAACTCGTATTTAAGAGTTCACTCGGTTCAGTAAAAGGTTCTGCACCCGGAACTGACTCAACCGGAATCTTTCCGAGTGTACTAACTGCAAGTTTTTTCGCTATTGGCGACTCCTCTCCAGCTTTTTTCAATAATTTGCCAAGCCCAATCGGAGTAAGATAACAGCTTTTTTTGATAATAGGAACAGATATTCCATTCACTAATAATATGGTATCAACCAGCGGCTCACCAATAATTACAATAATAAGAATGACCCAACTTGCGACATTGAACAAGGCAGCCATCGAAGTGACGTTGGGATCCCCAAAAACTGCAGGTAGATTCAACACCAAACGAATGAAATATATGTCCATGAATGTAATCGCTTGATTCATCAGCTCGGACTGAGTACCGGCAATAATATACTCCAGTTCAGCGCCCTTGAACATCTCATCACTTCCGCCATTTGCCAAGTCTTTTATTATCTGAATAACAGCTGCCACTCCCTTTACGTCAACCGGAAGAGTAACACCTTCATATTTAGAAAAAGGAATTTGTTTATATGCATATCCCGTTAATGCTGAATCAGAACTCATATTTGAAGTTCGATTCGGCAGATTATACGTCACGTATGTAGACATGAGAAATAAATCGTAGAGTGAAACAGGATCGTCGTTAGCGAAATATCCCACCATTTCCGAAATTTTTGAGATTTTCTGGTCCACCATTTTCACAAGACCTTCGATTGCAGTCTCAACAGCGATAAACAAATCTTTGACTGCTGTAAGCATTTTTAAAAAGTCGAGTCCGATTATTGCCTCTGTAAATGCAGTTGCAGCATCCATTAATGATTTAATCGATTCTAAAATTGTCTGAAAAGGATTAGGTTGTTTATCGTTACCTATATTTGCCATGACTGAATCACTTAAGAATGCATTCATTTCGGGGTTGTAAAAACCATCCAGATTAAACAAGCCCTGAACCGCACCGATAAGTCCATTTAATAAGTCAGTTAACGAAGATTGAATAGATTCTGTAAAATTACTTTGCGCATCATCGACAGTTTTCTGAAAATCACTTTGAATGGCAGAAAGAAAATCACTGATTATTTGAACATTAAAAGTTCCAATAATCTGTGCTTTTATTTTTTGCCTAATATCTTGCTCATCGGTTCCGGTCCATGTATCGGGAGCTATTTCCAAGAATTTGTCAATCATATCTTTAGCTTCCTGAGGCACCGGATAAACAGCGAAAATATCTTGGCCTGAATTGGTATAAAATGTCATGTCCAAATTGCTCATAAATAAGCTGACCCCTTCAAGTAAATCATCAACGGATTTCTCTTGAAATTTTTGAAGGGCCTTCTCGATTGAACTATCCACAGCATCAACAATAGTCTCCAGCGGATCGGCTACTTTCTTTGTTGATTCATCCGCCTTTTCACTCCCGACAGTTTTAGCTTTAGCTTCTTGTGCTGCCTTTTTTGCTGCTGTTGCAGAATCTTTCAACGCATCAATCTGTGTCGGCAAATCTCCCAAAGCAGTAGCTAAGGTATTTATTGATGTATTTAAAATATCTGCATAACTAAGATTATCTTGCAAATAAGTACCATAAATTAACATGAAATCATCATAAGATACATCTCTTTCATTGATATCCGTTGTACTGAGATCATCATCTTCCAAAACAAAACCACTAGAAGATATATCATCAATCAGATCGTACATATTATTATTTAAATCTTTATAACTATCATTTATAGTAGAAATGCTATTTTCTATGCTTTGTAATGTAGCAATAAGTGCATTTACATTATTAACAAGAGTCTCAACAGAAGAGGCAAGCTCAACTACAGCACTGGCCGCATCAGCAATTTTACTCAGACCTGTAAGATCTTCCAACTTCTCAATCAACTCATCAATTTTCAATTCCTTAAAAGCAAATTCACTCAATACAGTCATCTCGCTAAAGTCCGTAATCTGGCTACGAATCACGTCGTACTGACTCTCAGAACCAAAGCCCGAAAGAGGATTTGCCGGAGTCGTTGATAATAAACCGGGCGTGACGGCCTGTCCCATAACACCTAAGTTGTCAGTCATTAGTTGTTGATAGACAGCATTCGGATCACCGTTCTGAGAAAGAGCCAATAGTCCAAACCGTTCTAACAAATAAGGGTCGTAATCCGCCAGCGCGGAAAAGGAAGATAAATCAATTAACTCCTGCACCGATGTTGTCACAGTCTGATATCGGTACATCTCAACAAGGCAAGCCGCAAGTGTTAGAAACGGTGTTATCACCAAACACAACAGAACGGAAATTGATCCCTTAGTCACACGAATTAACTTATTCTTAGTTCTCTTATTCATCACACACTCCTGAATTATCCGAAAAAGGTATTGATTAAATTGGTTACACTATTGTAAATTTTAACTGCACTATCTCCTAAGGTTCCCTCTCCGAAAAATTTCTCGACAAGATATCTCTGCAAATTGACCGTTCCCGTATAAGAAGTTAAATCCATGCATTCGGCCGACGCTGAACCCTTGAACGTTGGCGTTTCGTCAATAATGTCCAACGATTTAAGTAAACCGCTGAAAAGAAAATCGCTTTCCAGAGACACAACAACATCGACTCGCAAGCGACCCACATTATTCATAGAGAATTCCAGAGATTCAATCTGAGGATCGGAAGAATTCAGTCCTAAATTAGTTAAAGCGACGCGATCAACCACATAACTTGATGCAATTTCGTCGTAATCAGACTTCATATAATTCACTCGAAAAGTAGTTCGATATCTTCTTAAACCGTTAATCTCAGCATACGAAATATCTGATACATGATAACTGTCGCCTCGCTCTGAATACTTGTAATTGCTTGCAATGCCTGAAGCAATTTCATTCGCGACCGTCTTGATCATCGCTTGCTGATAAAATAAAAATCCGAGACTTATCATTATGAGCATGAGTGAGATGGTAATGAAAATGACGATGGTCGATTCAATCATTATTTCTCCGCCGTCATCATTAGCAAAAACCGAAAAGAATTTCTTCACCGTTGACTCTCCTTCATCTCAAAATTTGCCGTAGTATAAACTTATTTAATAAACACATGACACCCATGGCCTATGTTCATAATTAATGCATCATTCCCGTTCGACGGTCCAAATAATTGTTTTCCAAACCAGTTTATCTTCTTCTCCATCATTTGGTATTGTCATAAGCACCATACAAGCGCCTTCTTTGTTAAAATAGTCCGCATCATCAAATAAAAAATCGACAACGACTTGATTATCTTCAGTAACAAATCCCCACTTACCGTCTAATTGAACCGCCGCGACGCCATTTGAAAAACTTTTAGCACCATCATACAGGGGTTCAATAACAACTTCCCCTTTAGAAGTGACAAAGCCCCATTTGCCATCTTGCTCGAAAGCGAAAAGATCAGTTCCGGAGTATACATCAATCGAATTGCAGACAAAATCAGAAATCACCTTCCATTCAGAATTATAGAAAGAGTACAGATTATCTTTAGCCGCTACGATGATACCGTCATAAAGATAATATCCATTTCTATCTAGGAGAATATCCGAATATCTCTCATCTGAAACAAACTCACCGGATGAATTTATTATGCCCCACATACCGTCTTGCTTCACTGCGGCCTTACCATCTTGAAACGCACCGGCTTGCTCGAAATTCCCAAATTGTTTCACAGCAAATGAATCATAATAGGCGTATGAGTCATCCGACAAAACCGGCAACAAATCTTCCGAAAAGAGCCCACATTCCATCACTTGAAAATCGAATATTCCCAAGACAACACCTTCACCATCTATCAACCGGCTACTGGATTCATCGGTTCGGACGTAAGCTCCTTCATCATTACATTGGCTCAGATAAACAAGGTCTTCCAATTTACCCATAGAACCATCAAGATTAACGGATGAGTAAAGATCTTTTCTGACTACAGAATAAAAATCACCGGAATACGGAAGAAATGACTGGAATCCGAATCCGGTTAATCTATACCGATATCCACTTATCAGCTTTTTTCGCATCAAGTAGGAATTTGTCAGATCACTTTTTTCAGACATAATAATCAGGTCATAAGCCAATTGATATTTTTCTTTTTCCATATATAAATCGACGAGTTGTTCGACATAATCTTCATTATCAGAAAAAAGTTTAATCGCTTTCGTTAAAGCGTCAACATAATCATTATATATTTCGGAATCCTCTTTGAACCTGGCATCATACGCCGCAAACATACTGTCCCAATTCTCTTCAGAATTATCGTACTCTATGGCGAGTTCGTACTTTTGAATAGCACGTTGATACAAGCCGTCTTCATACCATTGGTTAGCCTGTTTGATATTTCTATTGTATTCTCTTAACGTTGAAGACTTATCGCCGACATATGATGCCCAGCCATAAGCAAGAAATACTGCCAAAACAATTACGATCAGAATACGCTGTATCTTCATACCTGCCCCTTTATTGAAATGTACCAAAAATGACGAGCACGACATAACCGAAATAGAAAAAAGGACCAAACGGAATCACATCTTTGAGTGTCTTCTTCTTAAACAGAACGAAAAAAATCGCTGCGAACATACATAAAAGCATGCCATACAGCATGGAACACATCGTGGGCAACAATCCGATTGAAAAACCGGTAGCGGCGACAATTTTAACGTCGCCCATGCCAAACCCACCCTTTGTAATAATGGAAAAAAACACCAGTATCAATAATCCGATCAGCAGTCCCATAGCACTCGAAATGATAATAGACTTAAATTGCTCTCTTCTGTAAAAAAAATCGAGCATTAATATAGGAAGTCGAAGCGCGATAAGAGAGATTGGTATGAAGTTGGGAATCTTCTTGGTATTCCAATCAACGACAGCAACCACTAAAAGTATCGATAGGACGAGAACAGACGTCAATAGATTGACCCAAAACTCATCCCTGCGAACTTGCAAAAATACAACAAATCCCGTTGTCACAGATAAAATTAAAATTTGTACCCAGTGACTTGCCTTCAGTTCTTTAATAAATGGAAGAACTGCCGCAGGATGATACCGTTTCCGTAATAACACACGTGCTTCGTCATCAGACAGACTGACATTTGAAGATATACCGTCAGCAAGCCCGAAAGACCATATTGAAACGACAATAGACGCTAAAAACAACAATCCTGCGGCAAGAAAATCCATTACATCACTCCTACTCTTCTCAACCTAATGTGTCTAAGAAGCCTCCTACGACTTCATCGAATTTCATTTTCAAATCGTCTTTGAATTTAATAAGAATTGCAGCTATTCCAACCACAATAATCAAAACAATGATGATGGAGATAAAGTTGGTGTCACCATTCTCTTCAGTCATCAGTTTCTTGATACCTTGCTTAATGCGATGTGAAAGGTTCCATGACTCCAGTTGAATTTTTACTGCTAAGTTTTTCATGATATTCCTCCTAAATGATAAGTTTGATAAGATGTATTATAACACATTATAATAAAATGCCAACTGCTGCTGAGACAACCAATCCTAATATACCTGCAAAAATGATAGTAATAGGGATCAGTAATTTCGTTGCCGCAGTCTCCCCCTTTTGAAGCATGTATTGCTTCTTTTCGCTCCACATTTCAACGGATTGAGCGGTCAGAAAATCGCTTAGGTCTTTTCCGCCTTTCTCCATGCTCTGTATCAGCAAACTTGTAAACTTCTTGATCTCCGGTGAGTTCGACATGATGCCAAAGCGATGAATGGCATCAATTTCTGATAGTCCATTATCCATGTCGTCACACGATCGATTCATTAAATCATAAATGACCCCCTCCTTACTCAGAGCAACCTTATTCCAGGCTTCACTTAACACCATTCCCGAGTTAATCAAAAGTGCAAATGTCGAAACCACCTCGGGCAATTCCTCAACACAATGCTCTTGACGAGAATTCAGTTCCGCACCCATTCTTTGGAAAAAATAGTAACCAAAGATTCCGGCAGAAACAATGCCGACAACCACCATAAATACAACATCGAATGCACCGGCTAAGAGAAAACCTAATCCGAGGCAAATGTGCACAAACGAAAGTATTTGTGCCCAAACAACTGAAGCATAATACTCAGAATATCGCGGATCGTATACTAATTTCGCTTGTCCGATTAGTAATTCTTTTGGTTCACCACGGAGCGAGAGACGGCTAATCCGGCTCCAAAGAAAACCAACTTTGTAAATTGATTTCATAGGATAATTTTCCGATGGCAAGTCCTCTACAAGAGAATCGTAATCCGCTTTGACGAGTAACTGAACTGCAAATATCAGCATCAATATTGTTCCGATTAATAAATTTATTAACTGCATGCACTAACTCCCGATGTCCATAATTTTATGTCCGACTTTATACGCGAGCAAAAACATCCCAATGCTAAAAGTGACTGAGATGATTCCGAAGATGCTCGCAAAGCTTTCGGCAAAGTCTGCACTGGAAGATTTGAGCATCAGGACAATAAAAATCGGAATCAAACACATGATATTGAGTTGTAGCTTGTTGGAGGTAATTTTGGTTTCTATTTCCTGCGAAATAACAATCTTTTGACCGATAATATCGGACGTGCGTCGAATAACTTCTTTTAGATTACCACCTGTGCGATAACATGTTGAAAATACAGTAGCGAAATTAGAAATATCATCTACACCGCTTCTCCATCCGAAATTACTAAGTGATTCCTCAATGGATATATTGTTCTTAATGCCGAGCAAGATTTCGTTCACTTCTTTGACGATATATGCATCCTCTGAATACTGAATCATCATATCTTGGTATGCTCCTACAAGGGAATCATTTACATTCATACCTCCCGAAAGAGATGCCGATAGCGAAGACAATAAATCCCGAAATTGTGTCTTAAGCGCATTGTTTCTCCTCTTTTTTAGCACCCCAATGACTTGAGACAAAAACATTTTTCTGGCTGCCAGACCAACCACGATAAATACAACTATGTTGCTAATTGTTGTCGCAAGCGTGGGCTCGCCATTCTGTTTAAACAAACCACCGTAAAATACCAAACCGGATAAACCACCGATCACTAGCAAAAAAAGATTAACGAGAATTTTTTCATTGATAGACAAATAATAGATACGATAGTTCAACACCTGATTATTAATCGGTGAAGTATAGTATTTTGGCTCTTGCTCATTCTTTTTTTCCATAACTACTCCTAAAAAAAGGATTTATATCCAGATATCTGGAGCTTATATGTATTTTGCATCGGATTACTAGTCCGCTTCAGTCCACCGGACACTTTTTCTAATGTACTGTGTTCATCTTCTTCAAAGACATACAATGGATTAAGCAGAATCTTACCATCTTTGTAGCCAACAACCTCAGTAATTTCAAGTGTTTTTCTGGTCTTATCCCGCAACCTTGAAAGATGAATGATGACATCAAGCGCAGAAGCTATTTGCTGTCTAATCGCCTCAAGAGGTAAACCCGGAGCACCTTGCAGAACCATCGTTTCCAGTCGGCTGAGCATATCTTCGGTTGAGTTGGCATGGCCGGTTGATAGCGATCCGTCATGTCCTGTATTCATCGCCTGAAGCATGTCTAATGCCTCTCCGCCACGCACCTCACCGACAACAATTCGTTCCGGCCGCATACGCAAAGAAGACTTAATCAAATCACGAATCGTAACCCCACCCGCTCCTGAGGTATTTGCATTTCTTGTTTCGAGACTGACTAGGTTATCGACTCCATTAATTTGCAATTCTGCAGAATCTTCTATTGTTATAACTCGCTCATCTTTAGGAATAAAGTTAGAAAGTGCATTGAGAAATGTAGTTTTTCCGGAGCCCGTTCCCCCACTGATAAAAATATTGTATTTTGACTTCACCAATGTATGAAGCATTTCTGCAATATCTGCGGTGATTGATCCGTACTTGATTAAGATTTCGACGGTCATCGGCGTTTTTGAAAATTTTCGAATTGTAAGCGTCGGTCCACAGAGAGCAATAGGCGGAAGAACAACATTGACTCGAGATCCATTTTCAAGTCTGGTATCACAAATCGGATTGGCTTGATTCACTTCTCTTCCTGCAAGCGAAACGATACGCTGAATGATGTCCTCCAATCGACGCTGACTATCAAATTTGCTGTCCAGCCGGATGAGGCGACCACTCTTTTCAATAAAAACATTTTCATGACCGTTGATCATAACTTCAGTGATATCATCATCAGCCATAATGGAATCCAAAAATCCAAAACCACGTATTGAGCTATATACTTGTTTTACAATAGCTACCCGTCTGTCAATGGAGCAATAACGATCACCAATTCTATCGAGAACAATCTCCTCGACTTTTTCTTCTAATTCTTGATCACTCAACTGACTCAAAGATAGGTTGTCTGATATGTATTGTCTAATTTCGGTTATAAACTCTTGCTCTTGAAATTCATTCATTATAAATCCCTCTGTCACATCAATGCGTCAAAAAAGCGCATGCCGGACAATTGATCAAGAACCTGTTGTGTCGTAGCTCGATCGTATCTTGGCGCACCACCAATGCTATCCAATTCGATGCCCTTAATTTTGTTACTGGTCTGACTGCTGAATTTGTTGTACATAATTTTGATTCTATTCACCATCGAAAAATCTTGAGACTGACTCAAAATCTCCAGCGCCTTATAAGCGCGAAATACTTTCGTATTGGAGGCATCTGCACCATCACTGACCCAAACTATGTAATCCGCTTGCTTCATAACATTAATTGCGTCTTTAGTTATCTCAAAGTCCATATCTGCGATTATATAGTCAAAAAAGCCGGACATTTTAATTTCATTAATCAGTTGTATTGTCTCATCTAGATTCAGTTCGAGCATATCCAATGCAGTTTTTGCCTGAGAAAAGAAACTAACACCATGCGAGTCTTTTTTAACATAGCTTTCGAGCTTGAGGATAAAATTGGATTTTCGACTCTTTAGCGCAAAAATCAAATCAGTCATATCGAAAGAACCTTCAGCTGAGAAAAACACGTCTGAAGATCCAAACTTTTCAAGGTTTAAGTATAATGTCCTATTACCTTTTATTGTGTGATAGAGTGAACACGATGCTGCAAGAGACGAGGTACCTACACCACCAGCCGGGGAAGTAAAAATAACTAACTTGCTATTGTCATCACTAAGCTTTACGCCGGTCGAATGACTTGCAATATCGGAGTAAATGGCCAATATCTGTTTGTAGATTAGATCAATGCTCTGAAATTTGCATACAACGGGCTGATCCTTTATTGTCTCAATGCCCTGAGAATCTACAAAATATGCAAATCCACAACGCTTGGGAATATCAGAAATGTTGATATCGTAGGACTCTCCTGCTAAAAAAACATCAATTTTTGATGATTCCAACGTCGACATTGCGACGCTTTGATCCGTAAACGAATAAACCTCAACCTTGTCAGCATAACGATTATTGAAAAAAGCTAAAATGCGATCTAAATACGAACGATCATTTTCGAGAATCGCCAATTTAATTCTCATATACCCCCCACAAGAACTTGCTCTAACCTATTCAATAATCAATCGAAATGCAATTATTTATGTCACAAGAACACAATCTATTTTTGCATTCTAAAACAACTTAGTTAGAACATTAGACACGGATACTAAATTTATAGAATATGACTTTAAGAAATTCTATCAGTCTAAACAAATATTGTCAACCGATATATTTACCGGGCTCTTCACTTATTTCCGTGAA
>LSQX01151695.1_pt3 | contig 13020 bp, 10 predicted proteins | sample 654561 | NCBI WGS metagenome assembly LSQX01 (sample SAMN04489861, study PRJNA283612) | anaerobic digester metagenome | isolation source: 4 biogas reactors fed with cattle manure at either 37C or 55C with and... | place: Denmark: Kongens Lyngby | collected 2014 | reverse complement strand
GGAGCCCCAATAAGTTATCGTCCATAATGCCACTCTCCTTTTTCTCATTCCGAATTACCTTTCTACTACCAGAAAAAAAATCCTCCTTTTCCCGACAGCCAGGAGGATTTTTTCCACAGAATAACTATTTTCGCCCCTAAATATTTCCTGCCAGAGCCAGGCGGATTTCCCTTTGCACCTGGGGATCCCCTTCCCCGGCCAGGGCCCTTTCCAGTGCCTCCCTGGCCCGCCTGCCTCCCAGCCGTCCCAGGGCCCAGGCCCCATGGCCGCGGATAATGGGCCGGGAATCCTGGAGGCAGTTTTTCAACAGGGGTAGAAAATCGGGTTCACCCAGGTTCCCTACAGCCAACAGGGCATTGCGCTGGAGGACAGTCCTTCCCCGCCAGCCGGCGGCACTGGCGCCAAAGGCCCCTTTAAACTCCCGGTTGTTCATGACCAAAAGCTCTGCCAGCTGGGGTCGGTGTTCCTGCCCCCGGGGGAAAAAGGCCGGCTCTGACGTAACGGGAGCATGGCGATTGTGGGGGCACACCTCCTGGCAGGTATCACAGCCATAGAGGCGAAGACCCAGGGCCCGCCGCAGCTCCAGGGGGAAGAAGCCTTTCTGTTGGGTGAGGCAGGAAAGGCAGCGGTCGGGATCCAGTACCCCGGGAGCCAGCAGGGCGCCAGTGGGACAGGCCCGCAGGCAGAGGTCACAAGCTCCACAATCCTTCCCCTGGGGAGAAGTGGGTGGAAGCTCAATTGTAGTCAGTATTCCCCCCAGGACCACCCAGGAGCCCAACCGGGTTAGGAGAAGGGTATTCTTGCCGAACCAGCCCAGGCCGGCCCGCCTGGCAACCTCCTTGTCCAAGAGGGGTCCGGTATCAACGAAGGCAAGATTCCGGGAGCCGGGCACCTCCCGCTGTAAAAAGTCCTGGAGCAGGGTCAGTTTTGCCCCCACTACCCGGTGATAATCCTCCCCCCAGGCGATCCGGGCAAGCTTCCCCCGGTGACCAGGGGGAGGAGACAGCTTGCCCTGGTAGTAGCCCAGGCCCACGGCAATGATACTCCTGGCTCCGGGCAAACTAAGGGCAGGGTCGCAAGCCCGGACCAGATCCCGGGGAGCAAAGGGGGCATAAAGGCCCTGCCGGCGCCGGTCCGCCAAAGTCTGCCGGGCTGCCGGGAAGGCCTCGGCGCCGGTAATCCCCATGAGGTCGATGCCTATCTCCCGGGCATAACAAAAAAGTGCTTCTTTCAGCCTCATGCCCCTTCCTCCTCCGCCTGCCCCGCTGGGCAGTATTCCTGCAGGGGACATTCATCGCAGCGGGGCCTCTGGGCCCGGCACACCTGGCGGCCGTGCCAGATGAGCCAGAGATGGGCCTGGGACCATTGGGAACGGGGAATAACCTGCTGCAATTCCCGCTCTGTGGCCAGGGGAGTCTTGCCCCGGGCCAGGCCCAGCCGGTGGCTGACCCGGAAAACATGGGTATCGACGGCCAGGGCATCCTGGCCGAAGGCCTGGCTGAGGATTACATTGGCCGACTTTCGCCCCACTCCCGGCAAAGACATGAGCTCCTCCCGGGCAGAGGGTACCTGGCCCCCATATTTTTCCACTAAAATGGCACAGGTCTCCCTGATATTCTTCGCCTTATTCCGGAAGAGGCCGCACTCCCGGATCTCCTCTTCAAGTTCAGCCTGCTCGAGTTTCACAAAATCTTCAGGAGTCTTATATTTGGCAAACAAGCGGGACGTCACCTTGTTCACCCGCACATCGGTGCACTGGGCCGAGAGGATGACGGCGATGAGGAGCTGAAAGGGGCTTTCATAGGTCAGCCCCGGCTTCAGGTCCCCATATTCTTTTTCTAGTATGGCAAGGATCTTCTTTGTCCTCTGGTCCATTTAATTCACTCCAGTACATTACCTTATTCTTACAATCCTTGGGCTACCCCATAATTTAATTTGGGGATATGATATACGGCAAAGCTATATTGTGGCACAAAACATTCCACAGGACAGTAGGGTTGTGCACCCATGGTACACCACATTGCGCATTACCGGAAGTAACCCGGAACAGCATTGAGACACAGGATAAAAGAGCGCAGGCGAGGGGTTCTGAGGACCGAAATGCATGAACCTCACTTAATAAATGGCCCAACCAAAAGGCCAGGCCATTTAACAAGGGGAAGCCTGTCTGCGGCTTCCCCCATACTTCTATCCCTTACCCTTAAACCCTCTTCTTGGCCAGGGAAAAGCTCTTTCTACCTGCAGCAGCAGTTGTCATCAAAAATAATGGCAAAGGCCCTGGTAAAGCCGCCATCGGCCTTGTCGATCAGGATGGGCGGGGCGGCGAAAAATACCCTGGGCACATCGATCTCTTTGAGATTGGCCAGGTTTTCAATGATAATGATGTTATTCTCCATGAGAATGTGATGGACGGGGGAGGTGGTGCTGTCCACCCGGTCGGGGGAGAGGAAATCCATACCCACCGCCTTCACCTTCAGTTCCGCCAATTTGCGAGCCAGTTCTTCCGTTAGATAGGGGGCATCCTCCACATAGGCCGGATCCTCCCAGTACTTGCAGTAGCCCGTCCGGATCAGGACAATATCCCCTTCCTTGATATCGTGCCCTTTCAGGACCTCAACCCCGATCTCCCTGCTTTCATCGACACAGGCATCGACGATGACGGCTTCCCCAATGAAGGTGTCAATGGGGAAGGCCTCCATGGTGGGGGCACCGGGTACACAATGGGCCGGGGCATCGCAGTGGGTGCCCACATGGACGATGGCATGGAAGTCTGTTATCCGGAAACCGCCATCCTCTATCTTGGCAATCTGCTTCACATCGAGATCCGGCGTGCCAGGAAACTGGGCCATTCCCATCTTATACGGTTGGGACAGGTCGATAATCCTCATTATTCATCACCCCTGGATAGTTTTTAGTTCAATAATTCACCCACTGCCGAAAAATTCCTTCTTTGTAATGAATATTCTTTCCTGTCAGGCATCGGCTGCACCGGGGGCAATCAGATTATTGGCGGTCAAATCCCGCTCCAGGTTCTTCATGGCTAAATGAAAGAATATACCCGTCAGCAGTACAGCACAAAAATCGGCAAAGGGAGCAGCATAGACCAGCCCCTTTAGGCCCCAGAATTTTGGGAAAATGAGGAGGGCCGGAATAAGAAAGATCACCTGCCTGGTCAGGGTCAAAAACATGGCCATCAAGGCTTTTCCAATGCATTGGAAATAACTGGAGGCAATAATTTGAAAGCCGACTATGGGCAGGCAGAAGGTCCAGGCCAGGAGGGCCGTGCTGGTAAACTCAACCAGTTCCGGGGTATCGTTAAAGAGGCGAACCAGCTGTTCCGGAAACAGCCTGATCATGGCATAACCGGCAATGACAATGGCCGATGCCGCCATGATGGCCAGTTTGACGGCTGTTTTTACCCTGGTGGGCCTTCTCGCCCCATAATTAAAACCGATAATCGGCTGCACTCCCTGCCTGATCCCTATTACGGGCATCAGTATTATGGTCATAATACTGTTTATTATCCCCATTCCCGATACGGCCAGATCGCCACCGTAGAGGAAAAGGCTCTTGTTTAGAATCACATTCAAAAGACTGTTAGCCAGCTGAAGGGAAAAACCCGGAATGCCCACGGAAGTTATACCCACTACAATGGGCAGTTTAAGCTTCATATACCTGAGCCGCAGCTTGTTGGTGCTCCGCGGACCAAGAAAGTATGCCACCACCCAGCCTGCCGAGACACACTGGGCCAGGATAGTGGCCAGAGCAGCGCCGGCCATCCCCATTTCAAAGACAATGATAAATAAAGCGTCCAGCACAGTATTGAGGCCCGCACCCAAAAACATGGTGTACATGGCCATCTTAGGATTCCCATCGGCCCGGATAAAATTATTCATCCCCATGCCGACTACCTGGAATACTGCCCCATAGAAAATAATCTCCATGTACTCCATGGAGTAGGGTAAAACTGCCTCACTGGCACCGAAGGCGCTCAGCAGGGGTCGCAAATAGATTTGTCCTAGAATCATAAAAAGAATCCCGGCAATAACCAAGAGGATAAAGGCATTGCCCAGAATCTCCTCAGCCTCCTCGACCTTTCCCTCCCCCAATCTTATGGAAAAGAGGGTGGCCCCACCGACGCCAAAGAGAAGACCCATGGACATCAGGATAATCATAATGGGAAAGCCGATGGTGATCCCCGCTATTCCATAGGGTCCCACATAGTTGCCAATAAAGATTCTGTCGACGACATTGTATAAGGAATTCACCACCATGCCCACTATGGCCGGCAGTGAAAATTTGAACAAGAGCCTGGAAACCCTTTCTTGTCCCAATGGGTTGACTTCATTATTCACGCTAGCAGCCCTCCATCCCCTTTATGTTTGTCCCTTCAACTTTGGCAACCATCTTCTCCAGGACAGACAAGACCGTTGCAGCATCCCTTTTATCGATACCGGCACTGAGAAACTCATTCCAGCCCTTCACCCTCTGCCTGATTTGCTTCCTGTGTTCCCTGGCCTTTGCAGTAAGGTAGATCCTGTACCGCCTGTCGGTACTGTCCTTGCTCTTTATGACCCAGCCCTTGGCTGCCAGGGATTTGATGGCCCGGGCCGTCGCCGCTCTATCTATGAATAAATAGGAGGACAATTCCTCCTGGGTAGCCCCATCCTTCTGATAAAGGTAGAGCAAAAAGGCAGCCTCGGCGGAAGTGATATTAAATGTCTTCAAAGAGTGATTAATATAAACCTGGGATTGCCGGTGTAAGATGGACAGCAGATGTCCAAGACTCCGTTGCATAGGCTCACCGCCCTAGTTGACTTATCAATTATTCCATTATAATTGCCGTAAGGGGGGAAGTCAACCGGCGACAAAATTAGGCCAATCTTCTGATGGCAAGGGTGAATTATATATAGCATTTTTGTAAAAATTGCCGCCGGGAGAAGGATAATAGGCCCAATAGGCGTATATATAAAGCCTAAGGGCCTAGATTCCCTACCCAAAGTAGAGATTTTCCACTCCATTTCCCTTATTCTAGGGACTTCTATGAAAATGCTAATTCCGGTAAGGAAAATGATTAATTGCATGTATATTCCAGCCAGACAGTAACTATTTATAAATACAGGGATCCGTCATGGGCCGGGGAGGTGGTATAATTACCTTGAGACACCGCAATCAATAAATCGAGGAGGGAAAAGCGAGTGGAACAAGGACGACTTAAGAGCAGCTGGGAATCCTACAAATTTCCCATTATCCTGTTAGGGTCCATTGTAATTGGTTGTATCCTCGGTCTGATTATGGGGGAAAATGCCGATATTCTAAAACCCTTTGGCGATATTTTCATCAACTTAATGTTTACCATTGTAGTTCCCCTTGTCTTTCTCACCATCAGCAGTGCCGTCGCCTGCATGGCCAGCCTGCACAGGCTGGGTAAAATTTTAGGAGCCCTGCTTGGAGTTTTTGTCGTTACAGGACTTATAGCTTCGGTCCTCATGATTTTCGTGGTTAATGTTTTCCCGCCCGCCCAGGGGGTACACCTGGACATTCCTGAAGCCGAAGAGCTGCAACCCCTGAGTACTGCCGATCAAATCGTGGCCGCGATAACAGTAACCGATTTCCCCGATCTTATATCCAGGCGCAACATGATGCCCCTAATCATCTTTTCCATTTTCTTCGGTATTACCATCATCATGCTGGGGGAAAAGGGGCAGCCCCTTGTTAATCTCCTCAATGCACTGTCGGAAGCAATGATTAAAATGATATCCTTGATCATGTACTATGCTCCCATAGGTCTGGGAGCCTACTTCGCCTCCCTGGTCGGCACCTTTGGTCCCCAGCTCATCGGCTCCTATGGCCGGGCAATGCTGATCTACTACCCCATTTGTGGCCTCTACTTTTTCATCGCCTTTGCCGCCTATGCCTACTATGCCGCCGGGAAAAAGGGCGTGACAAGCTTTTTTAGACACATAATACCCCCGGCAATAACATCCCTGGCTACCCAGAGCAGTATCGCCACGTTACCGGTAAACCTGGCCGCAGCAGAAAGAATTGGCATTCCCAAGGATATCCGGGAGATTGTCCTTCCCTTCGGCGCAACGGCCCACATGGACGGCTCCTGCCTCAGTGCCATACTAAAGATTTCCTTCCTGTTTGGCATCTTCGGCATACCCTTCAGCGGCCTGGGGACCTTTGTCACTGCCACTATCATCGCCGTGCTCAGCGGTGTAGTCATGTCCGGCGTTCCCGGTGGCGGTTTAATCGGGGAAATGCTCATCGTCAGCATGTACGGCTTTCCCCCCGAAGCCTTCCCCATCATTGCCACCATCGGCTATCTGGTTGACCCGCCAGCCACCCTCATAAATGCTACCGGCGATACCGTTGCCGCAATGATGGTGACAAAGATTGTGGAAGGTAAGGACTGGATGGATAAGGTAAACGAAAGCTGTTAATCTGTATTTCCAACTCTAATAATAACCAATGCGGTTCAGGACAATTTCGCTGAACCGCATTTTGTCTGTCAAGAATACAGGACTTCCCGCAAATAAAGCACCAGACCTCAGCGGAAAAATATGCTTATTAGAACAACAGCAGGGAAAAGAATGTCCCGTATGCAATTTTTTACGGAAGGAAAATGGTTCACAGGTATATGTATGTAAGCCCGCCAAAGAGGCGGGATTTCAGCTCCTAGATGCTGCTCAATCGGCTCTATCCAATAGCACGGCCAGTTTAGGTGCCTTGCTCTTCCAATGCATTTTTCACTGCTGTAGTGAACTTCTCATGGGTTTTGTTGCCCCGGTGATCACATCAACTTCTTCAATGTCCTGCTTTTCAATGAGGGCCTCCTCATACTGGGAGAAAGCTTCTTCAGCACTTATACCCGCTTCCCTTTCCCAAAGGGCATTGTAATCTTCAGATGCCGACTTGGGATTATCGTCTTCATCATATTCTTCATACCTTACCTCTTTTATTTTCCCACCATCTACGACTATTTCCACTTCACCCCGCCAGCCATGATCATCGGGTTCTGTCTCTCCTGTATAGGTTCCATCTTCAATTTTGTCCATGGGTATCTGCTGCTCGGGTGATTCCTCGGGAGCAGGGGCAGGTGTTTTTTGCGGCCGCAATAAACTACAGCCAAGGACCGAAAAGATAACTATAGTTGCAGTGCTGAGAAATACAAAGACTTTACCAACCCTCACTCCATCACCTCCTCATCTTGCTCTTATTTTGATGTTTCGTATGCTGATTATCACCCCTGTTATCCAGTCCTGGCGGAGGATTTCTTAACCAGAAGCGCTAGCATACTGATTAAGAGCCAAAGAGCATAATAGAAAAACTTGTTAGCTAGAATACGGGCTTTCCATCTGCATAGCAAACTTTGCTGCCCCGGATACGAACAATACTTATCCCCCGGCATAATCTAGAACGGGGGTGATATTATGGAATACCAGGGAAATATCAGTTTTTCCCCTGGAGCAAAGGATTTTAAGAAAATAACTCCGGTCCGGGGTTTTGATAGGGTAGATCCAAATAATGCCAGGCAAAATAATTATGTCTGGTCAATGGAAGAAATGGGCGATTATATCTATGTAGGAACCGCCAGGAATATTGTCCACTCTCTGCTGCGGTACATCAGTGAAATCCTTGGCAGTGAAATACCTGTACCTCCAGAGCTGGAACCGGAAGTTGTCGACGATAGTGGTGAAATCTGGCGCTATCATAAAAGCGGCCGCCAAGGCTGGGAAAGGGTTTACAAAGCACCTCCGGAGTCAATGAATATCGGTTTTCGGTTTATGAAGCGCTATACTACTCCTAAAGGAGAAACAGCCCTTTATGCCGCTGCCCTTACTCCCTTAAACCCCAACCTGCTTATTCTAAAATCAACCGATGGAACAAATTGGTATCCGCTGGATTCAGGCATAACCGGATACTCAGCCCGATATATGACTGAACACAAGGGTAAGCTCTACATGGGGGCTTTACCCTTTTTGGGTATGGGGGAAACCCTCTTATTTGCCAGCGAGGATCCAGAGGGGGAAGGATGGCAGCTGGTGGATGTGGCCGGCGAGCCAGGTAAAAACCCCCGGGGCAGCATAGATCTTATCCTCAGTTATAATGATCATCTCTACGTGGGAACTGTCCAACCCAATGGTTTTGAAATATGGCGAACACTGGGGGAGCTGCCGGAAAAGGATAACTGGAAATTGGTGGTCGATCAGGGAGCCGGTGATGCCCGCAATGAACACCCCTGGTCCATAGCCGTTTTTCGTGATCATATTTATGTGGGAACGGCCATTGAAGCTGCCGTATTCAGCGCCAATCCCGAACAGGATATTGTACCACCCAAGGGTTTTGATCTGATCAGAATCGATAAAGATGACAACTGGGAGCTGGTCGTGGGGGGACCACCTGTAGTGCCTACCAATCCCACCACCGGTACCAGGGGGCAACCGCTAAGCGGTTACCCTTCCGGCTTTGGCAATATATCCAATGCCTACTGCTGGCAGCTGCAGCCCTTTGGAAACCAGCTATATCTGGGTACCTTTAGCTGGTCGGTGTTAATACCGCCCTTCCTGCCCCTGCTGCCGGATATTTTGCAGATTTTGCTGCCCATGCTAGGTAGAACCGGAGCAGATAATATTGACTTGGGCAGGGAAGAACTGGCCGAAATGAAAGGTATCCTGAAAAAGCCCAATGTCAGGAAGTTATTGGAATATCTCGCCTGTTTCGTAATGAAATTGGGTTATAGGGTCTTCGGTTTTGACCTCTGGAAAACCCAGGATGGTGTCCATTGGGAGGCGGTATCCCTAAACGGTTTGGGAAATCCCTATAACTACGGCATCAGGATGCTGTTTGTGTCTGAAGAAGAAAAGCTATATCTTGGTACCGCCAATCCCTTCCAAGGCTGTGAAGTGTGGGTAAAGGGCAGGCCATAGGAATTGTGAGGTTTAGGAGTTGACAGCAAACCCGTCCCACCGCCCGGCCCCGGGTTGTCCTGTACCCGGGGCCAGTATGTTAATACTACTATTATCGGTTATACTAGAACTGAAGTATCCACTTTACCCTGAGGAGGGTCGCTATGACAACCGGTACCAAAGGAGCCAATAGATTAATAAAGGAAAAGTCCCCCTACCTCCTCCAACATGCCTATAACCCGGTAGATTGGTACCCCTGGGGAGAAGAGGCCTTTGCCAGGGCCAGAGCGGAAGATAAACCCATTTTCCTTTCTATCGGCTATTCTACCTGCCACTGGTGCCATGTGATGGAAAGGGAATCCTTCGAAAACAGAGAAGTAGCAGAGCTTCTGAACGAGTACTTTGTCTCCATCAAGGTGGACCGGGAGGAGCGGCCGGATATCGACCAGATCTATATGCAGGCCTGCCAGCTGCTAACGGGCCAGGGGGGCTGGCCCCTGACCATCTTTATGACCCCAGAGAAAAAGCCCTTCTTCGCCGGCACCTATTTCCCCAAAGAGAGCAAGTTCGGAAGGCCGGGACTGCTGGATATCCTGGCAGCCATCCATGACCAGTGGAGCAGCAACCGGGCAGAACTTGTCCAGGCCGGTGAGGAGTTGACCAGAGTCCTCCAGGCCCAAACCCAGGGCAGGGACCGGGGAGAACTGGATGAGGATATCTTACACACAGCCTATACTTTCCTCAAGGAGAACTATGATGAAACCTACGGTGGTTTTGGCGGGGCCCCCAAATTTCCTACCCCCCACAACCTCCACTTCCTCCTCCGCTACTGGCACTGGACCGGGGCGGAAGATGCCCTTTCTATGGTGAAAAACACCCTGGAGGCCATGCACCGGGGCGGCATCTATGATCATCTCGGTTACGGCTTTGCCCGCTACTCCGTCGATGGGAAATGGCTTGTGCCCCACTTTGAAAAAATGCTCTACGACAACGCCCTCCTGGCCATGGCTTATCTAGAGGGATACCAGGTTACCGGCAAGGAGCGCTTTGCCCGCATTGCCCGGGAGATCTTCACCTATGTCCTGCGGGATATGACCTCCCCTGCCGGAGCCTTCTACACGGCAGAAGATGCCGATTCCGAAGGGGAGGAGGGGAAGTTCTATACCTGGACCCCGGCCGAAATCAAGGGAATCCTGGGCACAGAGCTGGGGGAAGAGTTCTGCCGCTGGTACGGGGTTACCGAAGCTGGGAATTTCGCCGAGAAAAATATCTTAAACCGGGTCCGGGGTGAGGTATTGGAGGCAGAGGGGGACCCGCGGGAAGAAGACCACCTGGCCGCCGCCTACCAGAGGCTCTTTGCCGCCCGGGAGAAACGCATCCACCCCCACAAGGACGACAAGATCCTTACTTCCTGGAACGGCCTCATGATTGCTGCTCTGGCCATGGGGGCCCGGATTCTTTCTGAGCCCCAATACCTGGAAGGGGCCGTCCAGGCCATGGAGTTTATCTGGACTCACCTGCGCAGCAAGGAAGGCCGCCTCCTGGCCCGGTACCGGGACGGGGAAGCAGCCTACCCGGCCTATCTTGATGATTACGCCACCCTCATCTGGGCCCTGCTGGAGCTTTACCAGGCAGACCAGAAGGCAGCCTGGCTCCGGCGGGCCCTAAAACTACAGGAAGAACAGGACCGGCTCTTTTGGGACAAAGGAGAAGGTGGATACTTTTTCACCGGCCATGACAGTGAGGAAATCTTGACCCGGTCCAAAGAGGTCTACGATGGTGCCATCCCCTCGGGCAACTCCATGGCCGCCCTCAACCTCCTCCGCCTGGGCCGCCTCACCGGCCGGGAGGAATTCACCGACCGTGCGGAGACCTTGTTCCGAACCTTTTCCGGCACCGTCAGCCGCTACCCCGCCGGCTATACCTTCTTCCTGTCTGCCCTGCACTTGTCCCTCGCCGCCCCTCGGGAAGTAGTTATAGCAGCAGAACAAGGAGGAGAAAAGCTGCGGCAGGAGCTGGCCCCCATAACCCGCCCCTTTGCCCCCACCACCACCTTCCTCTACCGGCTGGAGGGTAAAGACGCGGAAGAATTAAAGGCCCTTGCCCCCTTTACTGCCGAAATGCGTCCTCTACAAGGAAAAACCACCTACTACCTCTGCGAAAACTTCGCCTGCCGGCAGCCGACAACTAATCGCCAAGAACTTATAAGGGTTTTGGCAGAAAACCAGGTTTGTTGTGAATAACTCCGTAATCCGGTGATATCAGGCGCATTTGGCATTTACAAATTTAAGAACCGTCTAAATTCTCTTTGACTTACCGCAGTTGTGAAATGTTATACTGGCGCTACATTAACAATTAAGTGGACTATAGATATAAGAATTCACAATAGCCTCTAATGAAAAAGAATAATCACTCCGATTTTTAGGAACTAAAATCAGTTCCTAAAAACGTCAGGGTATAAAGAGCGATCTTTATGCCTGCCAGTGTGCAAAGGAGTTCATCCCTTGGATTTAAACCAAAGGATGTGCTCCTTGTTTTTTTAGCAACAAAAAATAAAAACAGGAGGGAGAGGGAGATGATCGGTGGTTATGCTGGCAAGATGTTGTTTGTGGACCTCACCAGAGGAGAACTGGTGGAAAGAAGCCTTTCCGAAGATTTAGCCCGCAGTTTTCTCGGTGGTTATGGAATCGGCGCCAAGGTTCTGTATGAAATGATGCAGCCTGGTGTAGATCCCCTGGGCCCGGACAATGTTATCGGCTTTCTCCCCGGACCGGCTACGGGTACAAGGGCCCTCTTCTGCGGCCGCTATACCATTGTCCACAAATCGCCAATAACCGGGGGCTGGAACGACGCCAATTCCGGCGGCTATTTTGGCCCGGAATTGAAAAAGGCCGGCTATGACGCCGTCTTTGTTTCTGGGATTTCCCCAAAACCGGTGTATTTATGGATTAAAGACGGTACAGCAGAAATCAGAGACGCCTCCCACCTGTGGGGCCTGGATACCAAGGAAACCTGGGCTGCCCTGCAGGAGGAACTCGGGGATGAAAAGATACGAGTCGCCGCCATCGGGCCTTCCGGGGAAAGGGTGTCCCTCCTGGCCTGCCCCATCAATGACGGCCACCGGGCCCCCGGTCGGGGCGGTGGTGGCGCCGTAATGGGTGCCAAGAGGCTGAAAGCCATTGCCGTGCGAGGTACCGGTACAGTACCCGTCGCCAACCCGGAAAAAATATTGGCAATCAACAAGGCTGTAGTTAAGATGATGCAGGAACATCCCGCCACACCGGCCTGGTCGGAATACGGCACTACTTCTATAACGGCAGGCTCTATCTTAAGCGGCGACTGTGCCGTTAAAAACTGGGCTGGGGCCGGCATCGTAGATTTTGGGGAGGAAAGGGCCCAAAAGCTGTCGGGGGAAGCCTTAGACAAGTACAAGGTGAAGAAGTATGGTTGCTACAACTGCCCCCTGGGCTGTGGGGCCGAATATGAGGTTAACGCCGGCCGCTGGCCCCTGGGGCCGACGGAGCGGCCCGAATATGAAACCAGCGGCGCCTTCGGACCCGCCCTCCTCTGCGATGAAGAGGACGCCCTCCTCAAGGCCAATGAAGTCTGCAACCGCTACGGCCTGGATACCATCTCCGCCGGCATGACCATCGCCTGGGCCATGGAATGTTACGAGCGGGGTATCCTCACCAAGGAAGACCTGGATGGAATTGAGTTGACCTGGGGCAACGGGGAGGCCATCGTAGCCCTGCTGCAGAAAATGGCCGACGGCGAAGGCTGTGGTGCCGTGCTGGCCAACGGTTCCGCCTATGCCGCCAGGGTGTGGAACAAAGGGGCAGAATACTTGCAGACGGCATCGGGTATTGAAATCCCCATGCACGACCCCCGCCTGGGCCCTGGTCTGGCACGCACCTACCAGTTCGACCCCACCCCCGGCCGGCACGTTAAGGGGGGAATTGGCATAGGTCAATTGGGACTGCCGCCGGAGGAAAAGTATGTGTACGAAGGGACCGGAGAAGCAGATCTCAAGGCGACCACCTTCCAGGAGGTCCTCAACAGCCTGGGCTTCTGCATGTTTGCCCTCAGTGTGGGGGTTACACCCCAGGCC
>LSQX01274956.1_pt1 | contig 13021 bp, 14 predicted proteins | sample 654561 | NCBI WGS metagenome assembly LSQX01 (sample SAMN04489861, study PRJNA283612) | anaerobic digester metagenome | isolation source: 4 biogas reactors fed with cattle manure at either 37C or 55C with and... | place: Denmark: Kongens Lyngby | collected 2014 | reverse complement strand
ATTAAATAAAGAATTGGCAATACCAAATGCAATTACTGGCAAAATAATTAAATGAATAAAAATAACAATAATAAATTTTAATAAATTACCAAAAAGTTTCATTATTCATCATTCCTTACTGAACAAATATAGCATAATATTTATTTTATAGCAATTAACTAAAAAGTATGTAAAAATCATCTTCTAATTCTTGACTAGAAGATGTTAACAAAGTATAATTGTTATTAAGACTAGGATATGTTATCCAGAAAGTTTTTTTAGAAAGAGTGATTAAATGAAAGCAAGTGTTTGGGGATATTGGTTAATAGCGTTAGGGATTTTTGTTTTAGTAATCATGATGTTACTACAAAGCTACACGACAACCGATACTCAAGACTACTATCTTGTTAAGGAGGTAACATATGCTGCACTTCATGATGCGGTTGACTTATCTCATTATCGTGCGACGGGTGAATTAAAAATTAACCGTGAGAAGTTTGTTGAAAATTTTGTGAGAAGATTTGCAGAAAGTATTACGATGGCTGCGAATGAATACAAAATTGACTTCTTTGAATTATACGAAACGCCACCAAAGGTTAGTGTAAGGGTTGCGACTAAGTCTGCAACGTATAATGTTGCTGGTGATTCATCAAGTTTTAATGTTGTAAATACAATCGATGCAATATTAGAACTGCCACCGAAGGTTTAGGAAAGAAAAGGAGAATAGAATGGGAAATTTAACAAATTCATTAAAAAGATTTATTTCAAACAAAAACACAGTAACAATTATAGGAGTTTTAGCAGGAATATTAGTTCTATATTTTGGTTATAGATATAGAATAGAATCTGCAACAACACCGATAACTGTACCAATTGCTAAAGAAACAATTGATGCTAAGGCTACTATTACCGAAGATTTAATCACAAGTATTACAATGCCAAAAGATCAAGTTGGAAAGTTAGATAACTTGATTGTTAACCGTGCTCAAGTAAGAGGAATGTGTGTTAAATATAACACAGTTATTCCAAAGAACGGTCTATTTTATAAAGACAATGTTATAAGTTGTGATGAACAACCTAATAGTAATGCCGCTAATATGCCAGATGGTTATAAAAACTTTAAATTAAATGTTAGTACTTTATCTGATACTGGTGCTCCTGTTGGAAATTCAGTAATGCCTGGAGATTATATTGATCTTTATTTAAAAATAATTTTTAGAACTGGGGAAAATGCTACGAAAGTTTTCTTTGGACCATTTATTAATAGTATTAAAGTGCTAGATGTATTGGATAGTACTGGTGAAAGAGCGTTTGAAGGCAATACAGTTAAGCGTGCAGCTTATTATGAATTTGCGGTTGATGATGAAATGAACTATGTTTTAGAGTTGGCTGCGACTGTTAAGAATAAAGGATTTGCAGATATAAACTTAGTTCCAGTTGTTAGAAACAAAAAATATACTACAGATGCAGCGCCTACAGAATTTGCTAATGGTGCTTTAGTTGAAAGAATTAAACAATACGGAATAAACATTGGTGAATAATTAAAAGAATAAAATAGGAGGGGTAATCTTGAATGAAGCAATTTTCTCACAATTAGATTTTGGCCCCCTGAAAGAATTTTTAGAAAACGATGATATAACGGATATTTCAATTAGCAATGGGGCTAATGTTTATTTGAAGACATTATCTAAAGGTGTATTTCAAGTTAAAAGGCCAGATGTTAATAATGCTTTAATGGAAAAGTTGGCTTTTCAGTGTGCCAACGTTATGGGAAAAACATTCAATATGGCTCATCCTTTTTTGGATGCTGAGAGTACTGAACTTCGTTTAAACTTTGTTCATGACTCGATTGCTACCAATGGTATAGCTTGTGTTATTCGTAAAACGCCAGCTAAAATTCGATTAAACAAAGATAAGTTACTAAATGAAAAATATGTAATATTAGAGATCCATGATTTTTTAATGAAATGCATTGAAGGTCATTGTAATGTTATCGTTAGTGGAGAAACTGGTTCTGGTAAAACAGAATTAGTTAAGTATTTAGCTAGTCATACAAAGGATAATGAGAAAATTATTACAATTGAAGATACTTTAGAACTTCACTTAGATAGAATATTTCCTCATCGTGATATAGTCGCGATGAAAACAAATAATATTGCTTCATATTCAGATGTTTTAGTTACTTGTATGAGACAGAATCCAAGATGGATTTTGCTATCAGAGGTTAGAAGTGATGAAGCTGTATTAGCAGTTAGAAACTCGATTTCTTCTGGTCATAATATTATTTCAACAATTCACTCTGACAAAGCTGAAAGCATTCCAATGCGTATGTACTCACTTCTTGAAAGTGAACAAGATACAGAACAATTTTTAAGAACAATTCATCGTTATGTTCAACTTGGTGTTCATGTTAAAGGATATATGAGTAAAGAATTAAACCGTTTTCAAAGAGAAATAGTTGAAGTTTGTGAGTTTTTTGTAAGTGAAGATAATACACCAGACAAAAACATTATTTATAGAAAAACGATGGATGGGAAAATATCTTTAAAAAATCCAACAAAACATTTATTAGATTATTTAAGTATTCAAGGTGTATTTTTACCAGAGGATACATTTAGATTAGAAAGTAACGTAGAACAAACTACATAGGAGAGGTGAAATAATGGAGTTAATTATTTTATTAGTAATTGCAGCTTATGTAATATCTTACCGAAGAAATGATGGTGAGAATGTTTATAAGTTTTTTGCTGGACAGGTTAATACTGCCTACGAGAAATATGCTCCATATAGTTTTAGAGTTGTTAGAGAGAAAGCTAAAGAATTAGGACAAGAGTATTCGGCAAAGAAATATGCTACTCAAGTTTTTATCTTTGCTGGATTTGCGGGAGTTGTTGCTTATTTATATTTCTTTAGTATTATTTGGGCAATAATATATGCTTCCATTGCTGTTTCATTTATTCCTTATTTAGCTTATTTACGTTTACATAGAGTTTATAGTGAATATATTTTTGAACAAGTTCAAATTTATACAACAAACGTTATTATGGAATTTAATACAACTCAAAGTTTTGTTAAATCTCTTGAAGGTGTAAGAGATTCAGGTGTTTTAGAGGATCCTATTTTAAGTGATGTGAAAAAAATGATTGAAATGTCTTATACTAATGGGACTATTGATCAATCGATTGCTTACATGAATAATAAGTATCCTTTTTATATTGTAAAAAATATGAATCAGTTATTTTTACAAATCACTAAAGAAGGTGCAAGAGATTCAGGTGAATCTTTAGAAAATATGCTATTAGATATCGACTCATTAGTTGAAGGGGTATATAGAGACAGAATTGATCGAGCAAATTTCCATAAGAAGTTTGTTCAATATGGCTTAATGTTGTACTTCTTAGTTTTAACAATGATTTTCTTACTGGGGGCTGATACTTATGCTCGGATGTCAGAAGAATTATTAGTTCAACTATTATTGCATGCGATTATTATTGTTAATTCATATTTCTTAATAACTGGTGAGAAATATTATAATGAAAATGTAGGAGCTGAGTAATATGATAGGTGGAATGTACATTGAAGTCCTTGTTTTAGCGGGGATAATAATAGGAGTACTGATTGTTAATGGTAAAATAGATAAAGGGGTATTCTTTATGAATAATCCTGAGATTTATTCCAGATTTAAAGAAAGCGATTACGATTTTTATGTAAGAGCCAAATACGGCGATCAAGTAGATCCGGATGTATTATTTAGTAAGAGAATTCAAAATGGAGCTTTAGTTGTATTTTTAATACTATTCATCTCACTTGCAAATCTTAAATATACAACAGTTATTGCTTCATTGATCGCTGGTTACTTTACATTTAAGATGCAATATTCTTCTTTGAAGAAAAGTTATAAAGCAAAACTACATGAATATGACACAATGCTTCCTTATTATTTAAAAAATCTAGAAATTTTAGTACAGCACTATACAGTACCTGTTGCACTTGGTAAATCAATTGATGAAGCACCTCCTATTTTTAAAAAAGGATTAGAAGAGCTAATTAATACAATAAATGCAGGGGACTCGACAATTGAGCCTTATATGGAATTTGCAAGGACATATCCCGTAAGAGATTCAATGCGAATGATGAGACTATTGTATCGTTTGAGTTTAGGTACCAGTGAAGGTAAGCAAGAACAATTACTAAATTTCTCAAAAACTATTTCTAATTTACAGGCAAAAGCAAGAGAAATAAAGTATAAAAATAGACTTGAGAAAATGGAAGGTAAAACAATGATTATGTTAACTGCAACTGGATTTGGCGTGATGGTTTTACTATTAATAGCAATAGTTAATATGATGAGTATGTAAAGTTTTTAATAATTGATTGCAATTAACACTAATATAAAATATAATTAAAATAGAAAAGGAGTGAGTTAAATGAAAGAAGCATCAGGAGAGTTAAATATGACAGCAATTACTATTTTAGCGATTGCCGCGGTAGGGGCATTCTTCTACTTAGTAATTTGGCCAGGGTTAAGAAACAACATTGAAAGATCACAACAATGTTCATCAGCTGTATGCGGAGTGTGTACTAATGGAAAACAAACTTGCAGCTACACAAATAAAGATGGAAAAATCGTTACTGATTTAGAATGTCCTTGTAAAGAAGAAATCCATGGTCCACAATAATAAAATAATAAAGGAATGATATAGATGAGAGAGGCCGTAGGTGGAACCTGGTTATTTCAAATTGCAATAGTTTTTATTATACTTTTTTCTGGGTATTTGGCTCTCTCAGTCAATTATTCAAGGGCATTTAAAGTAAAAAATGAAATACTTGCAATTATTGAGAGAAATGAAGGGCTAAGAGAAAAGTCGGTTTTAGAAATCAATAATTATTTAGTAACAGTTAACCACACAGTTGTTGGTAACTGTGCTAAGGACTTTACTGGCTTTGGACAAAACGGAACTGCTAGTAATAATAAAACTGGTATATATTGTATCAGAAAAACATGTGTTACTGGTGATGTAGTCCCTAAAGCTTATTATAAAGTAACTGTATTTTTTAAATTTGATTTACCAGTAATCGGTGATATTTTTACATTTAATGTCGATGGTGAAACAAAGACGATACATAATACACCAGATCCGGCTGATGACAACATAGAATGTTTAGGAAGTGATATTTAATGAATGTAATTATTGCTAATAAATTGAAGGATAATCTTTCAACAGTTAATATACCACTTGGTAAAACACTAATTGGTTATTATTTAATTGATGATATTGTTAATTCTTTTGTTAATTTTGAATATTCAAAGTTAATAATCGATATGAGTGCGATTAAAGACAAAGATAACTTAGTTGGATTCCAAAAAATGGCCGCTTCATTGGATATGCAAAATGTGATTTTTGTTGTTGGTGATAATAATGATAATGAACTGATTACAAAAATCATTCCATTTGGAATATATAATTTTGCAAATAATCCTAGTGGTGTTGTTGAATTAGTTAACAAACCAAATACATATAAAGATGTTGCTCATTATCATGATTTATCAAATATTAAAAATCCTGCTACTACTGCGATGAGAGCTGTTGGCAGTACAAGAATTATTGGTTTTAAGAATATAACTAAAAGTGCTGGAGCAACAACCCTTATTTATTTATCTAAGTTATATTTAGAAAAAATGTATAAAGTCTTGGTTGTTGAAGTAGGTAAAAATGATTTTTCTGCTTATAGAGTAGATAATGTTGTTAGTACCACAGAGGATAATTTTACAAATACAATAAATGAAGCATCTGATTATGATATTATATTAGTTGATATTAATACATTTAATGTTGAAGCTTATTGTAGTGATGTATTATATTTAATTGAACCAAGTATTGTAAAATTAGGTATTTTAGAAAGAACTATGCATAACTTTGCTGAAAAACTAAGAGGACAAAAGATAGTCCTTAATAAGAGTTTTTTAAGGAGCAGTGAGTTATCTAGCTTTGAATTTGAAGGTAAAATAAAAGTATATTTTAACTTACCAACTATGAATGATCGAGCTAATAAAAATGAGCATATAGTTGCTTTATATAATAAACTAGGTTTTAATAAACGAGATGCGAGAAAAACAAAACGTTCATAGTCCTTGACAATAGGGAAGTAAAACTAATTGACATATATAGTTTTATAATTTAAAATGATATTAGAGAGAGGGAGAGATTATTAATGGAATTATTTTTTGCAATAGATGTATCTGAAGTCTGTGGTGAAACTGGAATAGGACCAATTTTGGATGTTATCGGAGTTTTTGTTACGATTCTTAAGTGGGCAATTCCTGTAGCTCTTATTATCTGGGGAACACTTGACCTTGGAAAAGCAGTTACTGAACAAGATGAGAAAAACATTAAAAAAGCATATGGGAAATTAGGACAAAGAGCTTTAGCTGCTGTGTTAGTATTCTTTTTACCAGGGATCGTAGTTTTCCTAGTAAATCAATTTTCTAAAAATGATAGTCAAATTGGAAAAGGTAATGCAGCTGTGTGTGTTGAAAAAGTATTAGGAAAACCTTTATTTGATACAAATTAATAAAAATAGTTCTTCATTGAACTTTTTTTTTGAAATAATTTTGTAATAGTTGACAAAAATGATTGATATAGCAACTAATTATGGTATACTAATAATATAGATAATAGAGGTAGATAGTAATGAAAAGTATTAAATATTCCATATCATTTTTAACTGTATTATTGTTATTTTATATTCAAGATGTTTTTGCTTTGAACAATGGTATGTACTTGTTAAATGGTGGTTGCCTTGGTTTTGGAGTGAAGACTAATGAAATAATGGAAACAATTCTTACTATTATTTTTTGGGGAGTACCTACATTAGCAATTATATATACTATGATGGATATTTTTAAAGCTGTCACTAGTGGTGATGTAAAAGACGTAAGTGCTACTTTTAAAAAATTTGGTTTAAGGGGAATAATTATTGTACTGACTTTATTAACCCCGTCTCTTCTTAAATTTTTATTTGAAATATTCGGTTTAAAATTTTGCTTTTTTTAATAGGGAGTTGGAGTAGTGTTTACATTTTTATCAACATTAAATTTGGGTAGATGTGGAGCCTCATGGGGAAACCCGTTCTTCACTATTAATTGGCCAAGTTTTCCAGAAATTTTATGGAGGCTGGGTGCTTTAGTATTTAGTAGTGTGGCTTTTTTAATTGGTGTAGTCTATCAACTTTTTGCAGCAATGGCTGGTGCAAGAATTTTTGATGTGGAAGTTATAGAAGATTTTGCTCAGCGAATCCATGTAATATTAGGTATTGTTATGGTTTTTGTTGTATTAATTAACTTTTTTAGAATGGTAGCCGATCCTGAGAAACTAATTTCTTCATCTTCATCAGGGAAATCTGTTTCAAATACTGGGAAAGGCTTATTAACAAAAATTATAACAACACTTATTTTACTTGTATCAATCAATTATATCTTTAGTTTTGCATTTAAACTTCAAGAAGCAGTCATTGATGATAACGTTATAGGAAAATTATTTCTTGGTGGTTATGAAAACCAAAGTCAAGACGGTGAAACTGCAAACTTAAATACCGAAATGCGAAAAGGCGGGAATGAAGTTGCACTTAGCATTTTAAGAGGATTCTTTTTTGCAAGAGAAGCAGAAAGAGCATCAGAAATGGTTATTGGTAATCAAGAATATCGAAATAAATTGTTAGTTGGTCATATTAATAGTGATGATTATATCGATAGGAGAGTTCAAGGAACACCAATGACAATTGATGCATTTTTGGCAGTTGTTGAAAATAATGGTTTTAATGAATTGTATCGAGTCGATTGTGACACAATTGAAAAAACGATTAGTTTCACATGGCCTCTTGCAACAATTGCGGGTTTATTAGTTGTTTGGATGTTATTTGTTTATTCGATTGATTTAGGGATTAGGGTTGTCAAATTGGGCTTTTATCAATTAATTGCACCGATACCTATCGCAATGCGAGTGGTACCTGGCCGTGAAAAAACATTTGATAATTGGTTAAAAGAAACAACCTCAACATTCTTCGATGTATTTGTTAGATTAGTTATTATTTTCTTCTCAGTTATGGCAATTAGAGTGGTTAGTAAAACTACGGATTTGAACTTTTGGGCTAATCAAACAAATCAACCACAACTTATGATTGCAGGTTTTGCTTATGTTTTAATAATTTTAGGAATAATTTTATTTATGAAGTCAGCACCAAAAATTATCTCTAGTGTATTAGGACTAGGAGATGGTTCGGGTGGCGACTATGGAATTGGCTTTGGTAAAGTCAAATCTGGATATAAAACTCTTGAGTCTGCTGCTAAGAGTACTAAAGAAGCAGCTGCCCAAGCAAGAAAACCATTATCAGCTGCTCGAAAACAGGCTCAACTTGCAAGGCAGGCTTCATTACAAAAAACTAATAATCTAGGCAATAGAAGAAATGTTGCAGTTAGAAATGCTGCCGCTTTAGGTACAGGTTTTGTTGGTGCACTTATGGGTGCTGCAAAAGGTGTATCTGGAGCTATGAAAGGTAAAAGTCGTCAACAAATTCTCGGAGAAATTGCAGGAGCTCATGATAGAAAAACTAGAAAAATGCAAGCGGCAGGTGGAAGATATAGTACATATTTAGCCCAATCTGCAAGAGATGCGATGGAATCAATTAAGAGTAAAAGAGCAGAAAAAAGAGCTCAGGAAAAAAGAGAATATCAAAATGCAGAACAAATTGCTAGCAGATATCGTTCAAAAACGGTTACTGCTGATCAAGAAATCCTTGGCAATATGACATCTTCTATTAATAATATTGCTTCTAAAATTGCTGGAAATAATAATGTTAGAGATTCAGAAAAAGCAGTTCTATCATCAAGTGCTGCCTTAACAGCTGCTATAAATGCAACTAGATCAACTGAAGGTGCATTCAATCTTGCTAGTGGTGAGAATGCAACATTAAAAGTTAAACAAGGTGATTTAGATGTTGCAAGAGTAAGAGCGGCAGATTTATTCCAAACCAATGCAGCTGAAAAATTAGCAGAAAAAACAGAACTTGAAAATGATTTAAGAGCAAAATATGGAGTACCAACTTTTACTCCAAGCGATGTTGATGCTAAAAAAGGTGAAGTTAATAGAGAAATTTCTAAAGTTCAACAAAATATTAGTGATTTGCAGCAGCAACGAGATCAAGAAACTGATCCAGCGATGAAACAAGCATATACTGACAGGATTGCTGAAGAAAGTCAAAAACTAGTTGATTTACGTTCTGATATTGGTCAATTAGATAAATTACAATCGATTACTAATGAGGTCGAAATTCAAAATAAGATGGCAGCAAACATAGGAGACTTTGTTAGTGCAACTGGTACTATTGATATTAGTAAAGCCCAAGTAGAGGTTGATAATCAACGTAGTTTACTACCGACAACCGCTACAAACAAGGATGAAGAAACACAAATTAAAATATTAGGAGAATTTAAGAAAACACTAAAAGCCATGGAAACTGCAAAGGCGGAAAATCCAAGCATAGTATTTAATACAAATTCTATAGCTTCAGAAATGTCTAATTTACACGATGCCATTTCTGCTCAAGTCGCAAGTAATGATCGAGTAATCGCAAATCATAATGAAAATCAAGAAAAAGAAAAAGATGCTCGTGAAAAATTAGCAGAATCTATTAATAATACTAGACAAATTCAAGATGTATTTGTTAAATCAAATGAAGCAGAATTTACCAAAAATATTGAGTCAATGGTTAAAAATCTTCAAAAAATTGGTACACAAGAACTGCATAATGAAATTCGAACAAAGGGTGTCGATCTTTCTAGAGATTCAGCGGTTCTTGCAAAAGAAATTTTTGAAAACGATTTAACTACTAAATTTATTCAAAATCCAGATGGATCCGTTTCTAAGGCGGCATCTACGCTTGATATGTTAGTTGATATTGGAGAGAAGTTTAGTAAATTGAAACAGTTTGAACCAAAAAAAACTGAGGCTAAACCAGATAATAAGGATGGTGGTAAGAAATGAATGAATACTTAGTTCCAGCAAATACTAAAAAGTCTATGCTAATACTAGGATTATTTAGAGCTAAAGATATTTGGGTAATTATCATCGGATTTGGATTATTTTTGTTCATTGCCTTTACTCTTAGTTTAAATACATTTGGGGAAGTAATAACTGCAATAATCCCATTACTAGTAACAGCGACTTTAGTATCGCCGATGCCTAATTATCATAATGTAATGCAATTTTTAGTTAATATGTATACCTTTTTGACAGGTAGAAGAAGGTATTTATGGAAAGGATGGACTTATAAATCAGATGAAAACGATAAATAAAAAGGGAAAAGCCGATCAACAATACTCTGAAACATGGGTTCCGATTAAAGAAATCGCTAATGGAATGATAAAGTTAGATAATGATTTCTTTGTTACCGGGGTAAAAATTGAACCAAAAAATATCTTCATAATGGATATTGATTCAGAAAATAATGTTATAATGAATTTTCGAAATTTATATAATACAATTGATTTTGAATTTTGGTTAATTATTGCTGATCGACCAGTTGACATTGGAGTTTATATATCTCAATTACAAGTTGAGATGGGTAAACAACAAAATCCAGCTATTAGAAAATTGATCATTCAAGATATTCAAAAAGCTGAAGCTTTTATGGGACCACAATACAATGTAGTTGATACAGAATATTATTTTCTATTTAGAGAGAAAAAACCAGAAATTATACAAAAAAGATTATCTTCTTTGATGACTGGTCTTGCTAATTGTGGAATGAATTCCGTGCAAACTTCTAATGAAGATTTAAGAATGATTATTGATAATTTCTATAATGGAAATTCAGGGGTAGAATTTGGAGTAGTGATGCCACAATGAGAATAAAAAGTGAATTAGCCCCAAAGGGTATAATGTTTAAAACAACTGATTTTATTATTAGTGATAAACATGCTACTATTTTAACTGTAATTGGGTTTCCAAGAACTGTCTATCATGGTTTCTTATCTGGAATTGCCAATTTATCTGGAGTTAAAATAGTTGTTAAGCATGTTCCAATTGCTTTTAGTGTTTTATCAAAAATGATAAATAAGGAAGTTGCTGATTTAAAAGATCGTTATCAAAAAGAAAAAGATCAAACTCAGCAAGAATCATACCGTCAAGACTATGAATCTTTAGAATCTTTCGTACAAATGCTCGCAGCTACTCAAGCAAGAATATTTGATTATCAAATGCATGTAATGATTACAGCGGGCTCAAAAGAAGAATTAGATAATAAAAAAATTCAAGTTAAAACTTATTTAGATTCTATTGGTATTAAAGCAATTGCTTTAATGTTTGAACAAGAAAAAGCCTTGAAGTCTATTGTTCCATTATTTCCAAAACAAGATATAGAAGATAGAATCGGGACACCAATGCCTTCTGTTACTATGGCAGCGATGTATCCATTTATTTTTGATAGTATTAAAGATCCAGGATTATCAACTTTACTTGGTGTGGATTTTTCTGGGGGAGTTGTATTATTTAATCAATTTTTATATCAAATTAAAAAAGAACATAACAGAAATAATGCCAACCTTATTATATTAGGTACGAGTGGTTCTGGTAAATCAACCGCGGCTAAACTACTTCTAAGAGCGCATATTCGTAATGATTATAAACTAGTAGTTGTCGACCCTGAAGGCGAGTTAGAAGAAATGACTAAAGCATTGGGTGGAGATTTCATCGACCTTGGTAAAGGTGGAGAATTCGGAATGATCAACCCACTAGAAATAGTAGTAGATGCCGATGATGAAGAATTAGCTCAAGGATTAGGATATACAGTCTTAACCAGAACTCTTCAATCAGTTAAAGCATTTTTAAAGTACTATAATCCATCGATTGAAGAAGATGTTTTAACAATGTTTAGTGAAGTTCTTCAAGATACATATAAGAGATTTCAAATAGATTTTAATACTGATTTCTCTAAATTTACATCGAAGGATTTCCCAACATTTGATGATGTATATGCAACTATAAAGGGAAGAATTTTATCGATGCCAGAACATTCTCAAGAACGAGATATAATGGAAAGATTAGAACTTAAAATTAGACCGTTAATTAAAGAATTAAGATATTACTTTACAGGACATACAACACTTGATGCCCAAACAGACTTTATCGTCTTTAACATCCGTGAAGTAATGAATACTGATGAAAATATTCGTAATGCCTTATTCTTCAACATCTTAAAATATGCTTGGAGTTTATGTTTAGATAAATCGAGAAATACAATTTTATCTGTAGATGAGGCCCATGTCTTGTTAAGCAGTAGAAATGAATTAGGAGCTGAATTCTTAGCGCAAATTCAAAGAAGAAGTCGTAAGTATAATACAGGAACAATAATTATTACTCAACAACCTACAGACTTTGCTGCCCCTAACTTAATAATGCATGGTAAAGCGATATTTGATAATGCTTCTTATTATTTAGTAATGGGTCTTAAGAAACAAGCAGCAGAAGACTTAGCCTTATTAATCGATCTTAACGACAATGAAAAAGATAGCGTTAAGAAATTTAATCAAGGAGAAGCGTTGTTTGTTTGTGGTAGTAGACGAATGCAAATTGATGTCGTCTTAACTCAAGATGAACTGGATTCATTAGGCTCAGGTGGCGGATTATAATAGTCTTAGTAATATAATTAAAAATGCCTTTTTGGTGTTTTTGATTGATTGTTAATACATTGAGGAATGATTTATAATGAAAAAAGAAAGAAATATTTTAAAATTAGTTGGAGTATTATTTACTTTAATTATTGCAATCCCTATATTTACCGCAATAATTAATGGTGTTTTTTTTAAAGAAGAGACAAAATATATGGAACTAATATTTTTTGGTGTATCGTCTATTTTTGGTGTAATTCTTTTCTATATAAATAGAGAAGAATTAAAAAAAAGTTTCAAAAAAATTAATAAAAAAAGTTTATTAAATGTATTGTTTATTTATGTTATATTAATGATTATATCAGTAGTCTATTCTTT
>LSQX01006623.1_pt1 | contig 13021 bp, 13 predicted proteins | sample 654561 | NCBI WGS metagenome assembly LSQX01 (sample SAMN04489861, study PRJNA283612) | anaerobic digester metagenome | isolation source: 4 biogas reactors fed with cattle manure at either 37C or 55C with and... | place: Denmark: Kongens Lyngby | collected 2014 | reverse complement strand
ATACGATTTTATACCGACGGCCAAGCTGCGTATGGCATGTATACTCCGTTAGAGCTTTACCAAGGGTATGATGGTATGGTTCATGGAGGTATCTTAGCTACCTTATTGGATGAAGTGATGGCCAAAGCCCTTGCCGTCCACGGTGTAAACGGGGTGACCGGCAAATTGGAGGTTCGTTTTCGGAAGCCGGTACCTACTGGTGCTCAGCTGGTGCTAAAGGGTTGGGTCAAATCTCAGCGCAAGAATAGTTTCATAGTCGCCGCCGAGATTAGGGCCCAGGGCGGAGAGTTGTTGGTGGAGGCTGAAGGTATCTTCTTTGAGAAGACGCGCTAGAAATAGCCAAGAATATTTCTATATTTTCTAGTTAAAGTCGAGATGCTCTTATTCATGAGACCCCTCCTAGATACACGCAGCCAAGCGCACGGCATTATATGGGCGCTAGTTCTCAATTACACCAATCCTATAGGAATGCTGATTTGTGCAGTTCAAGAGGTGTCTAATATAAAAATAACAGGTTTGTGCCACAGCGTTCAAGGTACAGCCGCAATGCTGGCGAGGTGGATCGGCACTCCTATGGAAGAAATCACCTATTTCTGCGCCGATATAAACCATCTAGGCGTGGGGTAGACCCACTTTATGTTGGCAAGCTGCCTGACCACTTAGCTATTTTGTCGCATAAGAAACTAGAGCCCTTGCTTAACGGCAGGGGCTCTTTTTTCTGCATAATCTTCGCCGAGTAAAATATTGCCTAACCTGGAAGGAAACTTAAGACAATGAGAGAATATCTAACATATAAGCGCACATATGTGATGCACAAATGTGCATATCCGGCAATCGATGACCAACCTTCGTAGAAGGAGAATCTCTTATCTTTGGTAGGAAGGATTCTTTTGTATATGACCACTGTTAACGACAAGCTGTTGTATCTCATCGCTAAATTATATTATGAGCAGGAACTGACCCAGCAAGAGATTGGGGATCAGCTGGGGCTAAGCAGGTTTAAGATCCAGCGGCTCCTAACCAAGGCTAGAGAGCAGGGCATTGTAAGGATTGAGCTGGTGCCTCCCACTGACGAAAGGTGCAAACGCTTGGAAGCGGAGTTGCAGAGAACCTTTGGACTCAAGGGTGCCGTTGTAGTACCAGGAGAGTACCGATCTGAGCAGGTCCTTAGAAAGGTCCTGGGCCTTACTGCTGCCGAGCTCCTACCGCATTTAATAGACGGCAAGCGGAATATCGGTCTAGGCTGCGGCAGGACTATTCTGGAAATGCTTAATCATATTGATATAGAAGAGCCGCAGGCCGTTACCGTTGTGCCTTTGTTTGGTGGGATGGAAAATATCGAACCTGAGTTTCAAGTAAACGCTTTAGTTCAGAGGCTAGCCGCCGCTTTGGGCGGTGAGTACCGGGCTATTTATGCTCCGGTTATAGCAGGCAGTGCTGAGGCCAGGGTGACCATTACATCTGACCCCATGATTAAGCCGGTTGTTGATCTGTGGGACTCTTTGGACCTGGCCATAGTTGGGATCGGGCATTCAATCGCAACGTATGGCTCAGCCTTCATGAGGGCTATTAGTGAGAAGGATAAAGCTGACATTGAAAACTCGGAATCGGCGGGAGATGTCTGCAGGCAGATGTTCAGCATCACCGGCGAGCCTTGCAAGCTGGTTCTCAATTCAAGGCTTATAGCAATGAGTCTTGAACAACTGAAGCGGGTTCCTATGGTAGTTGCTATAGCTGGAGGAAAGGTAAAGGCCAGGGCTATTCTGGGGGCTCTTAGAGGAGGATATACCAAGTTTCTCATTTCGGATGAAGCAACAGTGCGGTATGTCTTGGAGCTTCACCGGAAAAATGCTTCATATGCCTAGAGGGTGAGCTTATAGGCCAGGCAAGGCATTATACGAATCGGAAGGCTAACGGATGACCTATGGAGGTCGCGGGATTTCGTGATCTCAGCAAACCCATCGGGGAGGTGCGCACCATGGAACGGGATATCCTTATCGGAATTGATATTGGAACATCGGGATGCAAAACTGCCGCTTATACCATCGATGGTTCAGTGCTGGGGACTGTTACAGAAGCCTATAATGTTAATCGGCGAACAGCACTGGAGGCGGAACAGGACGCGGAAGACTGGTGGAATGCCGTTTGCCTTAATATCCAGAGACTCATCAATGAGAGCGGTGTGGATCCAAAGAGAGTAATGGCCATAGGGGTGGTTGGCCACAGCTGGGCCACCCTGCCGGTAAATCGCGACGGGCGTCCCCTGCACCCTGCCATGCTGTGGCTGGATCGCCGTGCCTTAAGTGAGTGTGAGAAGATCAGGGAAGATATCGGTGAAGATTATGTGCTCTCAGTCAGCGGCAACCGCATCGATCCAGCCTACTGCGTTCCCAAGATGATGTGGCTGCAGAATCACAAGCCAGATGTGTATAAGAGTGCATACAAATTCCTGCAGTCCAACAGCTATATCGTACATCGGCTGACTGGGGAGTTTACCCAGGATGCTTCTCAAGGTTACGGATACTATGTCTTTGATATCAAGAAGCGGGATTGGTCAGAGGAGGCACTGGAAAAACTCCAGATTGACCCCGACCTTTTACCCGCTGTTTTTGAATCCGATACTGTCGTTGGCCAGTTGACCCGTCAGGCGGCTGAAGCGACGGGACTGGTTCCAGGGATTCCGGTTATTGCCGGCGGTGTTGACTGTGCCGCGGCGTGCTTAGGTGCCGACATCACGGAGCATTTGGAGACCCAGGAACAGGCGGGTCAAGCAGGGGGAATGACTATCTGTACCGATCGCCCCTACCGGGATTCTCGCCTGATCAGCGGCTGCCATGTTCTACGGGAGCGGTGGCACTTATCCGGTGGAACGGTAAGCGGTGGGGTCTTGAACTGGATCTATCAGCAGGTACTTGGAACCGGGTTTTACGATTCCAGCCTACTAGAGGAGAGAGGTCCCTTTGAACTCTTAAGTGAAGAGGCAGCGCAGGCGGATCCCGGCTCTGGCGGTCTGATCTTTCTGCCGTATATGGCTGGTGAACGTACTCCCATTTGGGATCCCCTTGCCAAGGGAGTCTTTGTGGGGCTTTCTTATGAAAAGCGGCGGAGTGAGATCATCCGGGCTCTGATGGAGGGTGCTGCACTGGCCCTACGGCACAACTTGGAAGTGGCTGCCGCTGCCGGTGCTGAGCCGGCGAGCCTTGTCAGTGTTGGTGGCGGGTCCAAGAGTGCTGTTTGGTGTCAAATCAAAGCTGATGTTACAGGTGTACCGCTGGGAGTTCCCAATATGCAGGATGGAACCGTATTTGGAGCCGCATTCTTAGCCGGCATTGGCGTCGGCGCCTTTGACGATTACAAGGCTGCACTGAAGAGGATAGTGAAGGTGGAAAAATGGTATGAACCCCGGTCAGAATTTAGGGGATTGTACGATGACCTTTATGAAGCATACTTGCTGTCATATCAATCCCTCAAGCCTATTATGCATAAACTGGCCAAGATTACGGACTAGATGAAGGGAAGCGATATCTATGAGAGCAGCGATGATTTACGGTCCAGGTGATATTAGAATCGAGGATATACCTCATCCAAAACCTGAACCGGGAGAAGTCATAGTAAGGATTCGAGCTTGTGGGATCTGCGGGTCTGATCTGCCCAGAGCCCTGGATGGCAAAGCGCATTTCTATCCCACGGTGGTTGGTCATGAAGCTGCCGGAGAAATCGTCGAAATAGGCTCAAAGGTTACCAAGTTTAGCCCTGGAGATAGGGTGGCTGTTGCCCCCTTAGTGCCCTGCATGGAATGCGAAGCCTGCCAGCTGGGCCGCTATTCCCTGTGCGGTCAATACAGTTTTGTCGGCTCCCGCCGGCAGGGATGTATGGCTGAGTATGTTGCCATCCCTGAACGCTCACTGGTTCCCATTCCTAAGGATCTCTCCTTTGAACAAGCTGCAATGCTGGAACCGGCTACAGTGCCTTTATACGGCTTACTGAAAGTAGGTTCATTGGCAGGACTTAGCGTCGCGGTTTTAGGTGTAGGCACTATCGGCCTGTTTGCCGTGATGTGGGCCAAGTTTCTCGGTGCAAGCCAAGTGATAGCTGTGGACATAAGTGACTGGAAATTAGAAAGGGCCCGGGAACTGGGGGCCGATGAAGTGATTAACTCCAACGGCCTCGGGTCCGCTGAAGGCGGTCTAGTCGGTGCCATAAAGTCGGTCACCTCTGGGGCTGGATGTGATTTAGCCGTTGAGACTGCAGGACATCCCATAACTCAAGTGCAGGCTGTTGAAATCTGTGCAAATGGGGGCAAGGTGCTTTATGTAGGCACAGCCCATGAACCGGTGCATTTTGAGCCAAAGGCCTTTGAAGCCATAGTCAGAAAAGAGCTTGTCATCTACGGCTCGTGGATGTCTTATTCAGCTCCCTTCCCTGGTAGAGAGTGGCAGATAGCTACCAAGGCGTTATCTGATGGTGCCCTCGACCCGTCGGCAATGATAACCCACCGCTTTGAGCTGTCAGATGCCAGGGAAGCCTTTGAAACCTTACGTTCCTGTGATAAGGCAATCAAAGTTATGCTGTTCATGGATGATATTCAAGCATAGAAGGGGATTCATCATGACAAGAGAGCACATTATGAGGCAGATTGTCAAACAGCAGAAGGCAGGTGTGCCAAAGGGGATCTGTTCTATCTGCAGTGCTAACAGTTATGTCTTGGAGGCAGCCCTGGAGCACGGCCTTGAGACAGGCGGCCATGTTCTCATTGAAGCTACCTGCAATCAGGTAAATCAATTTGGCGGATACACAGGGATGAAGCCGGCAGATTTTCAAAGGTCTGTCCTGGGTTTAGCAGACAAGGTGGGGTTTCCTCGGGAGCGGATGGTCCTAGGAGGCGACCACCTTGGCCCCAATCCTTGGAAAAACGAACCTGCTGAAGCTGCCATGGAGAAGTCAGCGGAGCTTATCAGGCAATATGTGATGGCAGGCTTCACCAAGCTGCACATAGATTGCAGTATGGCACTGGGTGATGATGTATGTAAAGACGGGGCTTTAGATCCGGCAGTAATTGCTGAACGGACCGCTGAGCTGTGCCAAGTTGCTGAAGAGGCCTATAAGGAGCTGCTTTGTTCCAATCCCGATGCGGTTCCGCCGGTATATGTAATTGGTACGGAAGTTCCAGTTCCGGGGGGGATGCAGGAGGAAGAGGATGGTTTGCAGGTAACCCGTCCCGAGGACCTAAAGGAGACTGTACGCCTGTCCCGTGAGGCTTTCTTAAGGCGGAATCTCCATGAAGCTTGGGAGCGGGTTGTTGCAGTAGTTGTCCAGCCCGGAGTTGAGTTTGGGAGCAGCACCATCTGTGAATATGACAGGGAAAAAGCAAAGGGTCTTACTGCAGCATTAGCTGAGCTGCCAAGCCTGGTGTTTGAAGGACATTCTACTGATTACCAGACCCAGGAAGCCTTGAAAGGCTTGGTGGAGGACGGTGTTGCAATTCTAAAGGTTGGACCGGCCCTTACCTTTGCTCTCCGGGAAGGTCTGCTGGCACTCAGCTTAATAGAGAAGGAGCTATTGGGTAGTGATTGTGGAGCCAAGCTAAGTAATCTAATGGAGAAGTTAGATGCAGCCATGTTGAGCAACCCGGCACATTGGAGGAACTACTACCGGGGGTCGGAGGCAGACATCGCTTTGGCCCGCAAATACAGTTTTTCTGATCGCTGTCGCTATTATTGGGCTGTACCCGAAGTAAAGGAAGCCGTAGAGATTTTAATGGCAAATCTAAGCACAACACCTATTCCCATTACCTTGATCAGTCAGTATTTGCCGGTGCAGTACAAGCGGATTCGGGCAGGGTTAGTGAAAATAGAGCCCGAGGCACTGGTTAAAGACAAGATCAAAGAGATCCTCGAAGACTATGAGTCGGCGATTAACCCTTGATTAATATGAGAAGTTGACCTCATCAAATAACGCACCACTTACGACCAAGTGTGATCTGTACCCATATTCAGAAAAAGTTTCCCAAAATGTCAAAATCGGGAAGGAGATCCCGGGACAGGTGCCGAATTCCGAGAATGAAAACGAGTACATTTCACAGCTGAGTTTCTGAGGTAACGTTTTCATGACTGAAAGGGAATAGGAATATGCCCACAATTAAAGATGTTGCTGCTGTAGCAGGTGTTTCTACAGCGACGGTTTCACGAGTTTTGAATGGGGAAAGAGTCAGAGAAGAAACAAAGCAAAAGGTTATATCTGCCGTCAAGGCCTTAGGATATCGGCCGAACCAGATCGCCAGGAGTCTTAAAACACAGAAGACCTTTTCTGTAGGGTTTGTAGTTCCAAAATTCGATCCCTTCTTCATGCAAGTTGCTCAAGCGATAGAATACGTGCTTAACGAAAAAGGCTACAGCCTGATAGTCTGCAACAGTGATGAGAATCTAGAAAGGGAAATAGGCCGAGTAAAGATGCTCTCTCAACAGCAGGTTGACGGGTTGTTGGTAGTTCCCACCAGTGGAACTGCTTCACACCTGGTTGAGCTTCAGCAGAAGGGGAGACCAATAGTCTTGGTTGACCGGATGGTACGTGACATGGTAGTTGATTGTGTATTGGTAGACAACGTCAACGGAGCATACCAGGCTGTAGAGCATTTGGTTACTCTGGGCCATCAGCGTATTGGTCTTATTAATGGACGGCTTGAAGTCACAACAGGAGAAGAACGATATCGCGGTTATCAGCGGGTTTTTGAAGATTACAATATGCCGGTAGATGAAGAGCTAATAGGCATTGGGGATTTTACTATCGAGAGCGGCTATTTGCTGACCAAGAAGCTGCTTGGTCTAAGTGAGCCTCCCACAGCAGTATTTGTGGCGAATTATGAAATGACAATTGGGGCGTTGACGGCTATCCATGAATTAGGAATAAGAATGCCCTACGACTTGGCGCTGGTAGGCTTTGACGATATGGAGCTTACAAGGCTGGCTGCTCCGCCGTTAACTACAGTGATACAACCAATGCGGGAAATAGGAGAGACTGCAGCTAGACTGCTTTGCAAGAGAATGGACGGCGACCACAGCGATTATCCGCAGATGTATAGGCTCAAACCAGAACTAGCTGTGCGGGGTTCTTCTGATCCCGCTTGGCGCTCGGTGTGACAGCTAGTGCAGAAAAAATCGTGCTGAGAGTCGCTCACGCTTGGGAATCGACTTTCCTCGATGTGCAGAAAGAATTTGACAAGAAATTCATGGAGCGTTATCCACACATCGAGATACGATTGGAGAACTTCGCTTGGGAAAACATTCTGGAGAAATATCAGACACAGGCTGCAGCCGGTACGCTTCCAGATGTGTTCTATGTACACTGCAGCTGGGCTCAGCAGTTTATTCGCCAGGGCCTGTTAATGCCTTTGAACAGCTACATTGAGAGCACACCGAACTTCAATATGGATGACATGTTCCCTGTAGGACTTACTCCATATAGGGCCAATGGAACTCTGTATGGTCTTCCATACGATGCAGGCCCCATGGCACTGTTCTATAATAAGGACATGTTCGATGAGGCAGGCTTGCCTTATCCAACTGACGATTGGGTCCTAGATGATCTCCTGGACAACGCGAAAAAACTGACCAAGGATCTCAATGGCGATGGACGTGTAGACCAGTGGGGTATATCCGGTACACTAACCCATGAAACCATTAATGCTCCGGTATTAGCTGGTTTCGGCGCCCGGTTGGTAAATGAAGATGAGACCGAGACCCTGGTAACTACACCAGAGGCAGCTGAAGCCTTTAAGTGGTGGATTGCCCTGGATACTGAGCACAAGGTGGCACCCAGCCCGGCACAGGTCAGTGCCATTGTAGAACCCTTTACCTTCGGGCGAGTGGGTATGACCTTCGGCGGCTCTTGGATGATGGAACGCTGGCTGCGCTACGGCACCTTTGATGCTGATGTAGCCCATGTGCCTGCAGGTCCGGCCGGCCGCTACACCACCGTTGCTGGCAGCGGTTACGGTATATCCGCCAGCACGAAACATGCTGAAGCCGCATGGCTGTATTTGAGCGAATATCTCTCCGAAGAAGGCGTCAAGTTCATGTGGGGTAGGACTGGACGCGGTTCACCTTCCCGTCTCTCTGCTTGGCCGGATTTCATCCAGGCTTGGGAAGGCAAGAATGTTCGAGTCTTTGAAGAAATGCTGAACTACGGACTCTTCCAGCGGCCGATATCCCCCGCTGCTCCACAGGCCTTCAACATCATCAATCGAGAGATTGAACTGATGCAGCTTGGCAGAAAGTCTGTGGAAGAGGGACTGCAGCAGATCAAGAAGGAAGTCGATGCGGTCTTAGCTGAGTATACTCAGTAAATTGCTTCGGTGGGGGCGGGCGGCTAGAGCTTGCCCCCACCTGCCTAGTGGGTTGAGCCTCATTTGGTTCAGCAGTCTATCGTGTAGTGGTGGATACCTGCCATGACACGCTTTGGGAGGGAGTTTGTTGCAAAGTAAATCCATATCTCAACCTGTTGGTCTCTTTCAAAGACTGCCGAAGAGTTGGCGAAAAGAGCTGCAGTTTTTTGCGTTTATTTCGCCGTGGCTAATTGGTTTTATAGCCTTTTCCGGGGGTCCTATAATAGCTTCTGCTATTATCAGCTTCACCGAGTGAAGCATCCTCGGGACACCTAAGTTCTTGGGACTGGAGAATTACAGGCGCCTTGCAGCTGATCCTAATTTCTGGACAGCTCTAGGCAACACTATCTATTACACAATCGGCAGCGTGGTCCTTATCACCATAGCTTCGCTGTTAGCAGCCCTGCTGTTAAATCAGAAGCTTCGGGGCGTTAGGTTCTTCCGCACCCTATATTTTCTACCGTCAGTTACATCAGGGGTGGCAATAGCAATTCTATTTTCTTGGATGTACAATCCCGAGTTCGGTGTGATCAATTACATGCTGCATAAAGTCGGTATTATAGGCCCTAACTGGCTCTTTGATGAGTTCTGGGCTATGCCGGCCATTATCTTCATGAGTCTTTGGACCATCGGCAGCAATATGATGATTATTCTAGCAGGGCTGCAGGACATCCCTCAGAGTCTGGTGGAAGCTTCGCGGTTGGATGGTGCTAACTGGTGGCAGGAATTTCGCTATGTGATGGTCCCGATGCTCTCTCCGGTGCTTTTCTTGGTGATTATAACTTCAACAATCAACTCCTTTCAGGTATTCATCCAGCCGTATGTGATGACCGACGGAGGGCCCGGCAACGCCACTTTGGTGCTGGTGCTTTATCTGTACCAGAATGCCTTTTTGTGGTGGAAAATGGGTTACGGTGCCTCCATGGCTTGGGTCTTAGCTATTATCATCCTGATTCTTACCCTCGTCCAGTTTCGCTTGGCTGGCCATTGGGTCTACTATGAGGGCGAAAGGAGGAGCTAGCGGTGACTACTAACGCAGCAGCAACTAAGAAGATGCACATTGGGGGCATTGCTAAGAAAACGGGACTTTATGTATTATTGATTGCCGGAGCATTACTGTTTACCTTTCCGTTCTTGTGGATGCTCTCAACCTCACTCAAACCGGAAATGGAAGTCTTTAGGTTCCCACCACAGTGGATTCCCAGACCACCGAAATGGTCCAATTACGTGGAAGCCCTGACGATTCTTCCATTTGACTTGTTCTTCCGCAACACCTTGACAATTACTGTCAACAACGTTATCGGCAACCTGATCTCGTGTTCGCTGGTGGCCTTCGGGTTTGCCAGGTTGGAGAGCCGCTTTTCCAACTTCCTATTTATTCTTCTCCTAAGTACCATGATGGTGCCGTATCAGGTGACCATTATCCCGATGTTTGTGCTGTTTCATCATTTGGGTTGGGTAGATACCTTCAAACCCTTGATGATTCCGCCGTGGTTTGGATATCCGTTTTTCATCTTCATACTCCGGCAGTTTTTCATGACAATCCCCCTGGAGCTTGACGATGCCGCACGCATTGATGGATGTTCCACCTGGAGAATCTACTGGAACGTCATACTGCCGCTGGCCAAACCAGCAATGACTACGGTGGCTGTACTCGGATTTTTGGGCAACTGGAACGATTTCATGGGCCCATTGATTTACATTAGTTCGCAGGAGAAGTACACGCTGGCCATTGGCCTCACCTTGTTCAGAGGACAGTATATGTCCAATATTGCTTACCTAATGGCTGCTTCCGTTGCCACGGTACTGCCGGTAATTCTCATATTCTTCTTTGCCCAGAGATACTTCATTGAAGGAATGACTTTGACAGGCATAAAAGGATAGTCAAGTTTTTCAGCTAGTTGGTTCGGGTTAGTTGGATGGGAGGTAGGGACAATTGTCGTACCAGGATGGCTGGGCAGCGCTGAACCTCGAAATGCCGCCAAGGGTGCCCCGTACCGAGTTTTCAGCAGAGATGCATTGGGACCTAATCAATGCCGTCATCGGCTCTAATGTATCCTGGGAGAGCGATGAAGAGGAACAGCGTCGGGCTTCAGCGGAGTTTATTAAGGCCTGGAATTATGATTTTGTGTGGAGTACATTGATAAACGAAGAACATCTCCACGGCAGGAAAACAGACATGGGTCATGCCGTTTACGCTGCCGGGGGGGTGGATCGCCGGGAGGCGAAGGAGAGTCCCTTTAAAGATGTAGAGGATGTTTACGCCTTTGACCCGGAGGAAGAATATGGAGTTTTTCCCCGAGAGCAATTGATCAGGAAGTTTGAAGAAGCCTATGCCGTTAATTGCAGTCGATATCCCGATGCCGTAAACAGCTCAGGAGTTTATATCACTATGTTTTCGGGGTTCATAGCTGTTTTCGGCTGGGAGATGCTCCTATTAGCTGCTGGATATGATCCACAGCGATTTGGAGAAGTAGCAAGACGATGGGAGAAATGGATTTCGCAGTTTTACGAGGCATTCGCGGAGAGTGACATACCAGTTTTTATGTGTCATGACGATATCACCTGGAGTAGCGGAGCTGTAGTGGCACCTGCCTGGTATCGAGAGTTTATATTCCCAGCCTATCGGCGTTTATGGCAGTCGCTCCGTGATGCCGGTAAGATTGTCTTGTTTACTTCAGACGGCAATTATACAGAGTTTATCGATGATATTGTTGCCGCGGGAGCCCATGGATTTGTCATGGAACCTATGACTGACATGGAGTATGTTGCCGAGCGCTACGGCAAGACCCACGTGTTTATGGGTAACGCCGATACCCGCATCCTGCTAAACGGGACTAAGGAGCAGATTCGGAGCGAGGTTGAGCGGTGCATGCGGATCGGCAGAAATTGCCCCGGTTTCTTCATGGCGGTAGGAAACCACATTCCACCTAACACTCCGGTGGAAAATGCTCTGTATTACAACGAAGTATATGAAGAGCTATCAAGACGATAAAGCGAAAAAGACAGGGAGGGGTCAGGTGTGGTACAAGAGAGGAGTTACACGTTTAGGATAGCAAAAGACGGTATCGATCCCGAAATGGTTCCCAAACGCACACTGTACACCGGTGCACAGATACCGGCTATTGGTCTGGGGACATTTGGATCCGACCGCTTTTCCGGTGAGTCAATTGCCGCGGCGGTGCTTGGTGCTGCCGAGGTAGGGTATCGGCATTTCGACTGTGCCGCTGTATACGGCAATGAACACTTGGTTGGGGAATCTTTGCAGGCCATCATGCGAGGGGGCGTAAAGCGGGAAGATCTTTGGATAACTTCTAAACTGTGGAATGATAAGCACGCTCCAGAGGACGTTATCCCTGCATGCAAGCAGTCTCTACGGGATCTTAAACTGGACTATCTAGATCTTTACCTAATACATTGGCCGTTTAGAAACTACCATCGGCCGGGGGCGTCAGGCACCGAACGAGATCCCAATGCTAAGCCATATTCCCATGATGAGTACATGGAGACATGGCAGCAGCTAGAGCGGCTGGTGGAATTGGGGTTGGTCAGGCATATCGGTACATCCAATATGACCATACCCAAGCTGAAGCTGCTCCTCCGGGATGCCCGCATCAAGCCTGCCTGTAACGAGATGGAGCTGCATCCCCATTTTCAGCAGCCGGAACTCTTTAATTTCTGTCTAGAGAACGACATATTGCCCATCGGGTTCTGCCCCATCGGCTCGCCCAATAGGCCGGATAGAGACAGGACTCCTGAAGATACGGTGGATATTGAGGATCCGGTGATTGTAGAAATTGCCGAAAGGTTAAATGTCCACCCCGCGGTGGTGTGCGTCAAGTGGGCGGTCCAGCGGGGCCAAGTTCCCATTCCCTTTGCTGTGGACCGGGAGCATTATTTAGCTAACATCGCCTGCACCGTGTCTGAACCGCTCACTGATAAAGATATGGAGGCTATCGCAAAGATAGACAAGAACTGCCGCTTGATCAAGGGACAGGTATTTCTCTGGGAAGGAGCCCGAGGTTGGGAGGACCTGTGGGATCCCGATGGGGTCATAGTGGACATGAGATAGCGGATATTTTGGGTCACATAGTGCTGGTACATCGTTTGACCCATCTTTAAATGGAAAAGAAAGGCTGTGTAGAAAACCGCCCGTTGTGGGGCGGTTTTTTACATAGGTCAGGTTTTGTGAAGGCTGTTACCTGTATCTAGAGAAACTCTACCCAGAAGACGCTTACTTAGAGATAAAGGAGTATATACGGGGAATAATTCATTTGAGGAAACCGCTGAATAGAAGGAACACAGCCATTTTCTGAGAATTAAATGACTGAAGCGCCTCAGTGCCGACGGAGGGAGCCGAAATAATGCTAGATGTCAAACTTACTATGATTAGGCAGGAATTTGAGTCCAAGAAGCTAGATGACGTTGGGAGGCATCTGGAACAAGAGTTGGAGGGCGTACAACTAGACCTAAAGCCGGGGGCTTCAGTGGCCATAGCCGTTGGCAGTAGAGGTATAAGTAATCTTGAGGAAATAGTCCATTCCACAGTGAAATGGGTCGTAGGCCAAGGTTGGAAACCGTTCATCATCCCAGCTATGGGGAGCCATGGAGGAGCAACACCAGAAGGGCAGCGGGCCGTCT
>LSQX01258357.1_pt1 | contig 13022 bp, 14 predicted proteins | sample 654561 | NCBI WGS metagenome assembly LSQX01 (sample SAMN04489861, study PRJNA283612) | anaerobic digester metagenome | isolation source: 4 biogas reactors fed with cattle manure at either 37C or 55C with and... | place: Denmark: Kongens Lyngby | collected 2014 | reverse complement strand
AGATGTGTATGAGAGAGAGGTGTAGAATATGAAAGGCTCCCTATTGGGAAGTGGATCAATGTGAGAAAAGAGGGTGACAAGCTATTTGGGGATCTTGAGTTTGATATGGATGATCCATACGCTGTTAAGTTAGGTAAAAAAGCTCAAAAGGGAATTTTGTCGGCATGTTCAATGGGCATTCTTGTTGTTGAAGAATCGATTGATCCCAAATACATATTGCCCGGACAGCAATTTGCTACTGTAACTAAGTGTGAACTCGAGGAGGTTTCTTTGGTTGATATTCCTGCCAATAGAAATGCAGTAAAGCTAAGATTTTCAGGCGGTAAAACTGTAGGATTAAACGAGGATAGTGATGAGCTACCTTTACAATTAATAAATAATCAAAATGAGAAAAGTATGAAAGAAGTCGCATTGGCTCTCGGTTTAGATTCCGGAGCAGATCAAGGTCAAATTCTGACAAAAGTAAAAGAGATTGTAAACGAGAACACTCAGTTAAAAGCTTCAAAAGGAGATCTTGAAAAACAGCTTGCCTCTGTTGGTAAGTCTGAGATCACTCGATTGGTTGATGGGGCTATAGCTGAAGAAAAATTGACAGCTTCTCAAAAAGCCGAATATATTGAGCTTGGAGAACAAATTGGAGCTGAAAAGTTAACCAAAATTTTATCGGCTATCGGTGGTCCTCAAAGACCTACTGACATGATCAATGGAAAGAGTGGCAATCCGGTTGAGAAAAAGTTCAGCGAGTTGAGTGATGAGGAAGTAAAAGAACTCAAGGCAAACAATTTTGATGAGTACAAGAGATTGTACAAACTCGAATATGGTATTGAACTGAAACAGAGTAAGTGAGGTTAATCGATGTAGTGGTCTCACGATTAAAAATTTTAATAATAATAAAAAAAAGAGAAGAGATGAAAAGATTAGTAGCGATTTTGTTTAATTTTATGATGGGTGTAATGTTAGCCACTATCATTGGAGCTCCGGCTTTTGTTGGTGGTGCTGTTGTTACCTTATGTGGCTTGTTGTTTACGCAAGTTACACCTGTCGGTTCATTAATGGCAGGGATTTTCACAGAAGTATGGACCGGTGAGATGGTTAAGAAATTTAGAAACTCCGATGAGAGCGTTGGGTGGTATTCTCGTATCAAAGCTTATGATAAATATGTAGAGAACGATGTGATACACTTTACCGTTTTGGGGGGAGATCCAACTGTATTGGTTAATAATACTACGTATCCGCTAGGAGTAGAAAAACTAGAAGATGCAGATAAACCTATTGGATTGGACAAATTCCAGACAAAAGCAACAGAAATTACAGATGACGAATTACACGGTGCTTCTTATGATAAGATTGGAAGTGTTATAGAACGCCATGAAGGGGCTATTTCAGATTCTAAGTATAAAAAGGCTATTCATGGGTTGGCACCTAATGAGAATACGACCGGTACACCTGTTTTAACCACATCCGGACCAGTTGTGGATGGTAGAAAAACACTTGTAAGAGTTGATATTATAAAATTGAAGAAAGCATACGACAAAGCTAAGGTTCCTTTGAAAGGTCGTGTGTTAGTATTGTGTGCGGATCACGTTAATGACTTATTAAATAACGATCAAAAGTTTGCAGATCAATACTACAAATATGATAGCGGTAAAATTTTGAACATGTATGGATTTGATGTTTATGAGTTCGTTGAAACACCTTATTACAATGTTACCACTCTTGGAAAGGTTGCATATGGTGAAGACCTTACAGCAAATGATTTACAGGCATCCGTGTCATTTTATGATAAGAGAGCAATGAGAGCGGATGGTTCAACCAAACCATATTTGTCTCCTGCATCTCAAGACACTCAAAATCAACGCAATTTATGTAACTTCAGACACTATTCAATTTGTTTACCACTCAAGGGAGAAGGTACCGGTGCAATAGTATCTGCACTTCCTGATGCTGCGCCATCAATTTTATCTGCGGAATTAATTGATGCAGTGCCAGCAGCCGGAGCAACATATAATAGAACTGTATCTGCACCTTCTGCATGGGCTATTTCTACTGAAACATCTTGGTTGACAGTTTCAATTGTTTCAGGTAAAGCTAGAATTGTAGTTGCGGCCAATACCGGAGTAGCTCGTTCAGGATCTTACTTGTTATCTCTTGTGGCAGATCCAACCGTTACATTAGAAGTTACCGTTAACCAAGTCGCAGCTGAGTAACCATTAAACAATAAGTGCCATGAGTTCAAGAGGAATAAGAAACAACAACCCATTGAATCTCCGGAAGTCGAGTGATCGATTTCTAGGTGAGGTTCTTGTAAGCTCGGATAAAGCATTCAAGCAGTTTACTGCAATGGCATACGGTTACCGGGCTGCATTTGTTGTTTTAGGCACCTACCTTGATAAGGGGATCAATACAATTGATGGAATCATATCAAGGTGGGCTCCTCCATCTGAAAATAACACACAGCAATACATCAGCTCGGTAGAGATGCGTAGTGGTGTAAACAGATACAAACGCCTATCTTACCACTCAGGACAAGATTATATTAAGATAGTGGCTGCTATGTGCTTTAGTGAGAACGGCATACCCGCCAGTATGCCGGATGTTATTGCCGGGTTTAATATGCAATCAAAAATCAGGAGGATGTAATCATGGGTGAATGGATTTGGTATGTAGTTGGTCCTGTTATTGGTACTATTGTAGGTTCATTTTCCGGTTGGTTTTTTGGTCGGAGAAAACAACGCATCGAAGAAATCGATGCTGCCAATTCAACTTATAACAAAATCATTGCATCGCTCAGGGAGAACATAGAGACATTATTAAAACATAACTACGAATCATTAGCCAAAGTTAAAGACTTAACAAATCAAGTACTTGACTATCAACGACAAATTGAGGGTTTGATTGATAAAAACAAAAAGCAAATCAGTGAAATCCAAATATTAACGATTGAGGTCAATGGACTTCGTAGTAAAGCTGAAGCTTTGAAAAAAATATCACAAGAAAACGAAAAATTAAAGAAAACTATAGTCAGATATGAGAACCTACTTAATGCTAACAATATTAGCTATTAGCCTATTGGGATGCCGGCAAACTAAAGAGGTGCCATTGCGAAGTGAGACAGTGGTGCGTGACCGGGTTGTTACCATTCCGATAGTGCAGGACTCAGCCTCTATTGTTACTTTGTTGTCTTGGGATCCTGTCGGCAACAAAGTAATTGTATCTGACTATTTAGAAGTAAAATCTGAGAACGTTGAAACGCGGTTTAAAGTAGATAGCAACCGTGTTCAAATGACATTTAAAACCATGCGGGAAGATGCAAAGGTTATTGTAAGGGATTCTATAGTTGAAAGAGAAGTCCCTGTTTATGTGGAGAAGGAAAAGAAGGGGGGATGGTGGAGAGAATGGCAACGGCGCCTCGAATTTGTAGGTGCTGTTGTATTGCTCTCTGCTTTTTTAGTATTAATTTTAAAAACAATTAAAAAGATTTGAAATGGGAACAGTAATTAAAGGTTTACAAGAAATTAAAATCGGAGAAGCACAGGAATCAGGTGCAGATCTAGAAGTATCGACATTGATCAAAATAGGTATGGTTTACAAGGAAACTTGTGAATTTTTGCAAGATGATCCATCTGTCACAGAGTTTTATGAAGAGGGAGAATCATTTCCTTTTGAAAGCACAGAGGAGTTTGGTCCGGTTGGTTTGAAGGCAGAGATCGTTGTAGATAAACCGGATGTACTCTCATTAATCGGCGGAATCGTTGAAGATGGTAACTGGAGTATCGCAGAAGGAAAGTCCGTTAAAAAGTATGTAAGATTCGTTACAGCACAGGGCAAAGATTTTGTTGCTCCCAACTGTAAAATGTATGGCAAGATCGTAGGTAAATTAACCTCAAAAGATATATTGAGGGTGTTGGTTACTTTCACCCCCAATAGTGTAGAAAATGGCAAACCATTCCGCACAATTGATAAGGAGGTTGCAGGTGGTGGAGAAGGATAAGATCAATAAAGAACGTGAGGAACTGAACCTGCTGAACAACGATGGGGTTAAGTTCACAATAGAAGTGGATCAGTGGCGTTGGTTCCGCAGGATCAGGAAACCTCGTGTTTTTGAAATTAAGCAACCTACACTGGCAGTATTGGATCTGTTATCGGCAGAAGCTATCGAGGTGGTAATTGATGAGGAGGCAGTAGCTAAAAACCCCATTGGTGAATCTAAAAAGATATTAGCCAGGTCTATAGTTCCTGTGAGTAGGTATATCGCAATAGCCATACTGGGAAGATCCGCAGAGCATGTTACACCATTTGGGTATTGTCGAAATGATTTAAAAATCAATAAACTTGCATCTTTAATCCGCCGTTCAATGACACCAAAGCAAATCAAAGAGTTAATGATTTGCATCATTAATGAAAGCAACTTGGTGGATTTTATTTACTCTATTCGATTAATCGCCGAAGGGCGAAGCACGGCACCGAGTCGAATAGAGGAATGAGGAGTACATACGGACAGCGTGCCATGATGTGTGAGTATTTTGGCTGGTCCTATGATCAATTAGTGAGAGAGGTGCCGTGGGCTGTCTTATTGCGTATGATTATAGATGCCCCGCAATATGGAGACAGCAAAGACGATGAGGAGGAGCTAATTTTAACAGATGATAACGCTGAAATATTTGCGAATTTCATTAGCAGTAAAATATGAGAGAAGAAATAGGATTTGAATTAACGTTTGAGGCTGATAGCTCCGGTGTTTTAAAAGAGACAGAGGACAGGATCAAAGGGATCTCCAAAGCATCTGTAGAAGCAGGGGATGGAATGGAAATGTTTTTTGATGCTACCAAAGAAAATCTTTTGATTCAAAAAGAGTATATTGCAGGTTTAGAGAAACAATTAAAAGAATTAGAAAAAACCATTTCAGATACTGCTCCAGGCAAAGCAAAACATGATCTTTTAAAAGAGCGGCGTTCAATTGTCGAGGATTTAGAAGCTGAGAAAGAACAACTTGTAAGATTAGAATTCGCTTTAAAAAACAATAAAGAGAGTTATGAAAAGTTAACCACTTCATTAAGGAACGTGCAGGATGAGATGGCACGATTGGAGATGGAAGGTGATCGTAACAGCGATACCTATCAGAAACTAAGAGATAAAGCCGGAGAATATGCCAATGCTTTAACACGTGTTAGGAAAGAAACACAGGTGTTAGCTCGAGATGAACGTTTTTTTCAGGGGATGGTGCAAGGTGTTAGTGCGCTTGCCGGAGGGTTCTCTGCCGTGCAAGGCGCTATTGGTTTGTTCTCAACTAAGAGTGAGAACTTATCTAAGATCATGCTCCGAGTACAGTCATTAATGGCAGTGACTATAGGATTACAGCAGATCTCTCAAACAGTTAATAAATCAAGCGCATTCTCAGTAGCTGTTTTAACCCGTGCCAAAGAGATGTGGGCTAATGTAAATAATCGGGTTGCAGTATCATTAGGGATTACCACAGCAGCTTCTAAAGCGTTGATGACTACTTTAACACTGGGATTAGCAGTTGTGATCACCGGTGTCATTGCATTAGTTAGCAAGTTTGTATCTAATTTACGTGAATCAAAAGAAGCGATCAAAGAGTTTAATAAGAGCGTTGCCGATGGTGCTGCACCCTCAATTATTTCATTACAAAAATTGAGTGCAGCATACCGCTCTTTGGGGAATGATTTGAAAGATAAAGAGGTTTTTATTTATCGCAATCAAAAGGCGTTTAATGATCTTGGGCTATCAATCAATGATGTTCACGATGCAGAGCGTGTCTTTGTAACTCATACAGGGAGTGTTATCAATGCAATTATATCCAGAGCAAAAGCGACTGCTACTGCTGAAATGTTGCAAAAAAAAGCTAAGGAGTACGTAGAAAAACAGATGGAGTTGGATGCTATGATCTCTCCATCTAGTGGATATTATTTGCCTAAACCATACCTACAAAAAAGACAAAAGTTAAGCGAAGAGATTAATTCTATAGCTACCGAGATGGCAAGGTTGGAGAAATATATTAAAAGTTATGAGCAACAAGCATCAAATACTTTTAATAAATTTTCCTCGTCAGCTGATTCGTCAATAAGTGCATTACGAGACAAATTATCACAGTTGAATAGTGCCTATGAATTTGCCGGCGATTCAGTGCAACGCAAAAAGTTATTAGATGAGATCCGGGAAGTTGAGAAAGAGATTGATCGAATTGACCAAAGAAAGAAAAAAACAACAACCACTATAAAGGTTGGAGATTCATTAGATGAATTCAAAAAAGAGGTGGAAGAGGAACTATCCACCTATCAGAATGCAATTGAAAGATTAACTTATTTGCGTGATCGATACAATTCATCCGGAGAGTCAGTTGAAAAACGCTCTTTTATTGCAGATTTAATAGACCACGAAAGGGATGAGATTGATAAGAGAGTAGAGGAACTGTCAAGGAGTTATTTAGATCACGTTGAGGGGCGTAGCAGACTTATACAAAAGTACGTTGACAATTTAACTGCTATAGATGACGCAATTGAAATAGAACCTGATATTGCTAACCGGGAGTACCTTCAATCCATGAGAGATTTATACTCTCAGATGTATGAATTGGGAGTGGATGGGTTTGATGCCATTAACCAATTATATGAACGAAGTTTGTTTGATTTTGGCAGCTTTAATGACAAGAAGTTAGCTATTTCAAAAAAATATGATGCTCTGATTTATGCGGCAGAATTAAAGGGAAATGAGGAGTTATCAGCAAGATTAAAAGAAGCGAGAGAGAAAGAAATTGACAACCTTGTAGTGCAAGCATTAGAGTCATCTAAAGCATTAAATAGCCTTTTTACCGATCTAAAAATATTATCAGATGAACATCGTAAAGCATTAGCTTCTAATCTTCGTATATTAATTGACTGGGTAGAACAGCACCAGATGGATGAAACAAAGTGGAATGGACCGTTTCAATTGGATGCTGAAGCTGTGGAGAGATTAAAAGCCGCTCCAGACTTATTAGAAGAGATTAAAAGGATTTACAATCAGCTTATGAGCACCCCTGACTCTGATAGTCCATTAACAAAATTATTAAACGCTTTTAAGGCACTTAAAAAAGCGAAACTTGATGGCGACTTTGAGGCAATTGAAGAGGCATCTAGGGTAATTAAAGAAAATCTTGTAGAAGGGATTTTGGAGTTTACAATCGGTATGGATTTGGTGTCCAGGCTGATGGGAGCATTAGGTGTAGATCCACAACTTACAAGAATAGTTTCACAATTTACTACGTTTTATGAAAACCTTCGCAACGAAGGTTTTTATGATAAATTAACTTTTAGTTCTCTTATCAATTTAGCAATATCAGCAATAGGTGCTATATTGACATTTTACAAAAAAGAACAGGAAAAAATTTATTTGGAATGGGAAGGCAAAATTCGATTATTAGAAAATGAGGCAGCTAAGTTGAAAGAGCTATATGGATCACTTCACTTCACACCAACTGTAATTTTAAGTTATAAAAAGTTTGACTCTGGTGCCCTTGCTGGCTTTGGTCCCTTTCTTGTAGATGTAGAAATAAATACAAGAGGGGACGCTTTTGAAGCTTATAAACATAATCTCTTATATCAGTTGGAGATGGAGAAAAATGCATTAAATGCATATATGGATAGCAAAGGAGATCGTACTGATCCTGAAAAAATTAAAGAATATCTCAATAGAATAAATGATTTGCAAAATCAAATAGCCTCTATGTACAGTGATTTTGCATCTACTTTTGGACAGATGGGGCAGTTGGGAGAAGAGTTGGCTGATTCACTGATTGATCCATTTCTTGATGGAGTTTCTGCTGTTGAGGATTGGGGTGATGCGTTTAATCGTGTTATTAGTAGCGCTATAAAAGATGCTTTTAAAAGTCATATAATAGCAACGTATCTACAGGACACTCTCGACTTTATTGATTGGGCAATTGCAGATACCGGTAGTGAAGCTCTGACAGATGTTAATTGGTTAAATTACTTTCAGGAGCTTATTATGAATGCCTATTCCAATATCGAGGCAAATATGGGACAATGGGAGGGATTGTTTAATTTTTTAAATACAGCGCTTGGTGATGGTCCCAATACACAGGGTTTACAATCCGCAATTAAACAGATTACAAGTCAGGAGGCTGGTGCTTTAATCGGACAGATCAATGCCATGAGAATAATTGGATATGATCAAGTTGCAATACTTCGAGAACAATTGTCAGTTTTATTCGGAGTTAAAAGCGATACGGCATATATCCGGAAGATATATGATCGGATCGTTTTAGGAAATAACGAAAATAACAGAGGGATCGGACTATGAGTGGATTGATAAGATATTCTATAGATGGTGTTTTTTTTAGTGACTATTCAATACGTGTGAGTAAGAGTAGTGGTTTAATTGATCCATTAAAGCAAAAGGATCGATTTTCTCGCTCTTTTCAGGATAGTCCGGGTATTTATACCGATACTCGTAAATCGACCGTTGGGGAGCGTGTAATTGAATTAGAGTGCTTTGTTGTTGCAGATACTCCTGCTGATTTACATTCAAAGTTGAGTGCTGTTACCGGGTTGTTTCAAAAGAGTGGATATTTGCGGCTCATGGTGGAGATTGGAAATATTTAACCGCTTGTATATGAAGCGTATAGTAGTAATATTACACTCTATAAGTTTAAATGGAAGTCCGGAAGGAATGTAGCAACCTTCACTGTTACGTTGGTAGATCCAATGCCTACAAAAAGGGTGTATATGTTTAAGTTGACTGAAAACAAACAGGTAGATTTGGAATTTCTTTCAAATATTGCGGCAAGGATCTATTGGGGGGATGGAAAATATAATGATTGGTTGAAAGGTGGGATCATACATGAATACGAGGAGTTTGGTGAATATTATGTTGCTATATGTGGTGATTTTGATTTATTAGATTTCAATATAGAGTCGGTGGATTTTTTTGAATTAATATGGAGCTTACAATAACAAGGAGAGACGGTAGTAGTTATGTTTTGGGAGGGACTAAAGAACCCTGCCTATTTATTGACACTGCAACTCAATACATGAAATTGATGACAGAGGATAAGTTGCAACTGCGAGTTGTCTCCCCCCTTTATTTTGAATTTAAAATAGGAGATTATACCGTTTTACGTTCAAGAACTTATAAAATGAATAGGCTCCCAACGGTTCGCAAAGATGGATCGAGCTATGTGTATGATTTGGAATTTGAAGGGGTTCAGTATGATTTATTGTCCGTTTCATTTAATCTAAATATTGATACCACTACTTTTGAACTTCAAAATTTACAAGGTGACTATTTAACCGGGAATGTAGGTACATTTCTCAATGTGATTGTGGCTAATGCTAATCGTGTTTTTCCAGGAGAATGGATTGCCGGTTCTATTGGTACGGGTGGTGTACAGGTTAAGACTTTAGGCTTTTCTGAAGATGATAATTGCTTATCTGCATTGAATATGATAGCAGATGAGTTTGATTGTGAATTTCATATCACAGAGCTGTATGGTGTTAAGACGATTCACATGTTCCCTTATCAACAGCAAGTTCAATGTGGTGTTTTGGAATATGGTGCTTTAAAAGGAATTGCATCAATGCACCGGGAGAATGTTAATGCCGATAATCTTTGCACGAGATTGTTTGCTTATGGTGGAGAGGGTGTACCAAATCGATACAGAAACGACAGATTGTGTTTGCCAAATAAGGGCAAAGGGGACTCTTATATTGAACATCCATCAAAGGTGAACAATTTTGGAATTTATGAAAAGAAGCGTTATTTTGATGTGCCATTAGCGAGAACCGGTGTGGTAACTTCTTTAGGTGGATCTGTCGTGGAGTTTGTTGATTCCGAAATGTTTGACCTGAATGCAAAATGGAGCTCCTGGACAGGAGATTATACAGAGTGGTTAACTCTCACAAATCAGGAGGATAACTACGAGAACTCACAATTATATACAAATTCTGTAGTCGGCACATGGAAGTATAGACTACAAGATAGCCCCATGATAACGTTTGTAAGCGGACAGCTGAATGGTTATAGTTTTTTGGTTCAACAGTATGACACAGCATCAAAAAGCTTTAAAATCGTTCCAATTACAGAGCGTGATATTACTATTCCGAACGAGGAGTATAGTGTGTTTCAATTTGCTGTTGGAGACAAATATCAATTGTCATCAATAAATTTGCCGTTGTCTTTTGTTTTAGCAGCTGAGAACGAATTATTGAACGTTGCTACCGCATATTATAATGATTATTCAGTGCCATTTGTTCAATATAGGATTGTTTTAGACGAGTTTTCAATGGCGTTTAAAGAGCCTTTAACAGAGAGTTTAAATCTGTTTATTCCGGGAGCATCTATTTATATTAAAGATAGTGCTTACATGGTGGATAGATGGGTTAGAATACAAGAGGTTCAACGTGATCTATTGTATCCACTATCATACGAGTTGTTAACTGTAGATATTAGCTACAGATATGGCAGACGTAGGAGAATTGCCAGGATGATCGAAAAACAGCCTGAAATTAACCAACACTTTACCGGCGAACTACAGGTAGCTCAGAAAGAACTCCGGGAGATCCCCCCCAAAATTCCGAGATTGAGTGATAAAATGACTTGGATAATTGATGGAGTTGACACAGAGATACCGGTTGTAAGTGGGTTGGAACCTACATTTTTAGAAACTACTGATGACTTACCGGCTATAGGTAGTGAAGGTGTATTATATGTAAATAAAGCGACAGAAGAGCCATTTGTTTGGAGTGATGTTGCTATGAGATATTACCAGATAGGGTATAATTATAAACAAATTAACCTGATAAGGTCAACAAAAATAAAGTAATATGAGTATTCATTCGTTAAATGTAAGAAGTCAAGAATGGTTTGACACAAAGGCGAACCTTCAAACTGCTAACCCTGTTCCATTACAAGGTGAAATGGTGTTTGAAAAAGATGGTGATTTTTATAGATTAAAACTAGGTGATGGTGTAAGAGCATATAACAGCCTTCCATACGTTGGCTGTTATGTTGTTGAATCTATGACATCTCCAACCATATCGGATTATAAACATCCAATTGGAACGCTTTGGATCCGTACAAATGAATCGGACTCACCTAATCGTTGCTATTATTTAGAGTCTGTTGTAGACAGCATTGCAACTTGGCGCAAAATTATAACTGATTTGGATTTGAGTGATTTTGCCGCTATTAATCACGTTCATGGCAATATTACAAGAGATGGGAAAATTGGCAGTGTAGCCGGTAATGTTATTGTTACCGGTACAGGTGGAGTATTAATAGGAGAATCACAAAAGAGTGCATTTAACACTAATTTTGGTAATGCAAGTCAATTACGTCAAAATGGAACGGCATTTGCAGGGACAGCTTCTGAAGCTGCGAGAATTGACCACGTACACCCCAGTGATTCGTCAAAAATAAGCACATCCATGATGGGTGTACCTAATGGGGTGGCTACATTAGGTGAAAATGGGAAGATTTCGGTTAGTCAGATACCCGGATCTGTTAATGAGTTTCAAGAAGTTCAGGCATTTGTTGCCACACTCCCTACAAGTGGACTCACAATAGATCATGTGTACTATAACACATCTGACAAGAAATTATACACAGCTAAAAGTTCGACTCAATTCCATCCGGGTGTGTCCCCTATTGGTGATACAATGTATATTGATAGATCGACAAAATTCCAATACATCTGGACAGGAACTGATATGCTAAATATTGCTCAACCATTACAATTTGCTACTGATTCTGATTGTAACGGTTTGACAGAAAACACAAAGGTTATATCTGTATTGGGTGTAACAAAAGTGATCCTCCAATGGTTAAAAACCAAAGCAATAAGTTTACTCGGCACATTTTCTCCATTAAACAGTGCGATTACCGGCAATGATACTCTATTAACTGCACTAAGAAAAGCACAAGGTCAAATTAACAATAAAGAGGGGCTATTGTATAATAGTGGAGTAATTGAAACATTTGCTAGTAACGATTATGCAGTAATAATTGTTAATGGTGTAACTAGAAAAATTGAGAAATTAAAACTTATCGAAGAACTGGAAATATTTGGTTATGACAACGATAGTATTACAGTTACAGGTAATAAATTTCTTATAAAAGAAGGCGGTGTACAAAACAACCATCTAGCCGGAGGAATTACACATGATAAGCTGGAAAGTGTAGCTGTTAGATCATTAATATTAGATGGTGATACTTTGGTACTGAAAGGAGGTCCACAATGAGTATAAAAGAAATTAATGCAAGAGTAACTAATTGGAATAAAACATTAGGAGATTTTGTAACAGATCAAAATGGTTCTTTGAGAGGTGAGTTAATGATTGCCATTGACAATGGTGAGGTTGTCGATGCTCGTGTAGGGTTGGGTGATAGGTTTATAAACTCACCACAGATGCTATTTAAAAGGAGAGAGAGGTTGATGTTTGCACCTGACGTAAACTTATTTAATCCGTATAGTTCCACTCTATATCAGGTGGATGGTGATCCAATAGAACAGGGCGGTATTATGGAAGTTCGTGTCTTTCCTTTTGTTAACGACACTCTGGATGTAGATAGCTCCATACTACCGATCACGCACTATCTCTTATATAATAATACCACACAAGAAGAAATTTTTTTTAAATTTGCAAGCTTTAACTTTACTTTTGGTTCATCTCCAACCAGAAGAGTATTTGTGGTGGGTAGTGGTAATTTTATAGCTAAGCCTGGTGAACCTTTTTTAATGTGCTTTAATATATTAGCTATGGAAGAGGATCCACGCTCAGATCTCTTAGTTTTTGCCAGAGAGCTAAGTTAGGCAATACGTGTGGGCAAGGTACATTCCGAATGCAAAAAAGAGCACATTTTGATTGCGCGATTATATATGATAGACCTCGCAATTTAATGGCATCAAAATCTTTTTTATTGATTTCAATGGCTTTATTCAGAATTTCGATGCATTCTGAAAATCTATTTTGCAAAAATAATTTATCAGCTTTTTTAACTAAAAT
>LSQX01019007.1_pt1 | contig 13022 bp, 10 predicted proteins | sample 654561 | NCBI WGS metagenome assembly LSQX01 (sample SAMN04489861, study PRJNA283612) | anaerobic digester metagenome | isolation source: 4 biogas reactors fed with cattle manure at either 37C or 55C with and... | place: Denmark: Kongens Lyngby | collected 2014 | reverse complement strand
AAGGCAGCATCATAGAGCCCGGAACGCATTGCTATGTCGTAAAAGACTTGTCAAAACTTCCTCAGTGGAGTTCTGATACCAAAGTCTACGAATGGGCTTCTGATCGAAGCCTCTCCAACGAGGGAGAAGCAATACGCCTCAACAACGCTTACGGTATGGCCATCGATCAGGTGGTGTACAGCCCCGATGCTCCCTGGCCCTTTGTCGGGGGCGAAGACGAAAGGGTGCTTTCGCTGCTCTCTTACGAGCTGGACAACCATCTGGCCGTGAACTGGACCAGCAAAACCTACGAACTGGTAACAGGCGGATTTCTCAGACACAGGAACAATAAATCCCAAATCTGGCCCAATCCCAGCTCTGGCATAATAAACATCAACATTGATAGCAACACCGGCGAAAAAATGGAGGTGTACACCCTGACCGGAAAGCTGGTTTATTCCACAACCGTTCAAAACCGGCAAGTGGTGGACCTTGGTCAATTTGAAGGTCAACTCTTGCTGGTCAGAATCGGAGACAGTTTCGAGAAAGTAGTGGTACTCTACAGATAAGCTTTTGCTGTTTTCTTTATATAGCAATGCTTAGTGGGGCATTGCGACTTTCTGATCGATCTTATAAACTCCCGGTTTGAGTTCAAAGAGGCAACAGCCTTTTGTTTGCCCTAAGTACCTGATTCCCGACACAGTAGTGATGGCTCTGTCCTGCGATGTGATGCTATCGGCAGGGGAAAGCTTCAATTTGAGCGTGGCAGTCGTATTCGGGGGAACGACAAAACGATAGTGAACTGTCTGTTTATCGATCTTCCAGGCGCTTTCTATACGTCCGCAGGGGCTGTCGAAATAACCTTGGGCGTAGTCCATTTCTCTGGTGGGGTCGGGCTGGGGTTGCAAGATGAAATGCCTGAATCCGGGAGAAGCGTCGTCGCGTTTTATCCCCAAAGAGTATTCCATCATCCAGGCGCCAACGGCTCCAAAAGAATAATGGTTAAAGGAATTCATACCGTTGTTCCCTCCAAAACCCCGCTCATGAGTATAGGAATTGAGACGTTCCCAAATGGTGGTCGCCCCTTGTTCCACCGGGTAGAGCCAGGAGGGATAGGATGTTTGCTGCAACAAACGGTATGCCACATCGCAACGCCCGGCTTCCGAAAGGGCATGATTGATCCAGGCCGTACCGATAAAGCCGGTTAAGAGGGAATAAGGCGGGGCTATGTCGCCCTGATCCATACGGTTTTCGCGTTCAATACCGGCAGTAAAGTTTTTGATAAACATTGGTTTAACAGCTTCGTCAACCAGTCCGAAAGCCAGGGGCAAGGCATAGGATGTTTGAGTATCAAGCAGCTTGCCTTTTTCCATTCCTTTTTTGTTTTGCGCAAAGCCGGAACAAATGGTTTTGCCACTTTTCGGATCGATGTAAGTGGCATTGAAAAAGGCTTTGCGTCGTTGGAAGACTGACGAAAAATAGTCTTCGTCAACCGTCTTACCCAAGATGCCGGCCATCTTTCTCATCAAGTCCAGGTCGTAGAGAAAATAGCATTCCCAGAGCAGGGAGTTGTCGTTTTTTTCTTGCTCAGGGCCCAGCCAATCGCCCAGATTACCCCAATAGCCGGGATCTTCCTGCACTAGGATTCCACTCCGGGGATCGATGCATTTTTGCTGTATAAAATCAATATACTGTTTCATGGCCGGGTAATGACGGGCAAGCATGGCAGAGTCGTTGTACTGGCAATAGTTTTCCCAGGTCACAGTTATACCCGCGCTGCCCCAGAGCAGGCCACCGAAACCTATGCCTATAGGTGCGATGTCGGGAAAGCGTCCGTCTTCGCGTTGCAGGTCTCGAAGGCTGAGCAGGTGGCGATTCAAAAATGCATGCACAGGAGCAAGATACACCGCCGTTTTGGAGAAAACCGAGATATCACCGCTCCAGCCGAGCCTTTCGTTGCGTTGCGGGCAATCGGTAGGAATGGAAAGGAAATTGCCGAGCATACTCCATTTAATGTTTTCCCAAAGCCGGTTGACTTTGGGATTGGAGCATTCGTAATGAGCCGAGAAACGCTCCACGGAGCTCAGGACTATTCCTTGTACATCGCCCAAAGGCAGTGCCTGTTCCAGGCCGGTAATTTCGAGGTAACGATAGCCGTGACAGGTAAATTGAGGACTGTATACAGCCTTGGCTTTATGGGCTATGTAGATGTCCTGCGCCATGGCCTCCCGGATATTTTCGAGCATCATTTCGCCCACATTGTTTTTGTATTCGGGCAAATCGGGGTATTTTACTTCGGCGTAGCGAAAAGTGATTTTCTGCCCATTTTTCAATTTAGAGAAAACGATTCTGGGCACGCCCACCATATTTTGGCCCATATCGTAAATGAAAATGTTCGGGGCCGGTTTTTCTACAGCGATTGCTTTTAAAGTATCAAAGGGCTTAACGGCCGGCCCGATTTGTTTCAGCAGTTTGAACCTGGAATAATCGTCTACTGCGGGATAATCGCCCCGGGCTGTGCTGACAGTCTTTTCTGTTTCGACTTCGACGGCAGGCTTCCATGGCCCGGTTTTGATGCCGGCGTGGTAGACTTCACCCTGGAACAGACTGCCGTAAACAACAGGGCTTTGGCTGGAATATTCCCAATTTGCAGGCGTACTCACTATCGTATCGGCGGTGCCATTTTGGAAATGAACAATCAAGCTTGCCAGCAGGGAATTTCTGTCGCCATAGAAGTTCCACAATTCGCCTAGAAAGGTAGAAGCTCCGCTCCACCAACCTTCGGCAAGCTGCACTTGCAAGGTGTTTTTACCTTTATGTACAAGCTCACTCAGGTCGTAAGTCTGGTAAAATAGTGTTTTGTTGTATTGCGTGTGTCCGGGATTGAAGTACTCGTCTCCAATACGCTGGTCATTGAGGTAGGGCTGGTAGATTCCCCTGGCTGTCAGTAACAATTCAGCCTTAAGGGGTTTTTGCTTAAGAGTAAAGCTGGTACGCAACAGGGGCATGGAGTTTTGTGAAGGGTCAAATAGATAAAAACCTAACTTGTCGTTGCAATTCGAAAAATCCACTTTTCGGATCAGACTCGAAGGGGAGCGGTAGTGGTAGATTTCCAGTCCGGAGATTTTGGCATCGAGTCCTTTACTGCCGCCTGAGATACTAAAGCCGATGTCGCCCAAAACAGGAAACGACAGGGTGGGACTGGGATTGATCCTCAGGGAGCCGACTAAATGCTCCTTGCTTTGTCCGTCAATATAAAAAGTGGTATGGCCATGATGAGAGTGTATGTGAAAAGTATGAACCTCCAGTTGATTTTGTTGATTAATCAGGGCTTCAGGAATAGGAAAGCTCGCCAGGGGAATCTCTTTCTTGTCGTCGGGATGATAACCTACCCGGTAAATATTCAGGTAGTGCTGTCCGGCAGTCAGGGTCCATTCAACCAGGATATAGGAGCTGTCTTTTGGGTTTTGGAGATGATGAACATTTTTGTATTTATCCATCAGTCGCCGGTCGTTTGCTCCATACATAAAGCCGGCCTTTGACACGAAAGATTCAAACTGCAAGTTGTATTTAATCTTGTAAACCGGCAAATAATGGGCATACAGGGGAAGATCCCCGTCGCCGGCTCCAATCCACAGTGCCTGTTTAAATACAGATTCCCCCTGTTGGGGCCACAAAAGAAGTGAAATACATGCCGTAACACAAAGCAAGATGATTTTTTTCATAGCCATCCAATTCAGAGATTCTTTTTGTATTCGAGAACGGCCAGGAAATCCTTCAACATCGCTTCGTTCCTGATATCAAGACTCAAAGGCAGCAGTTTCCCTGTAGGTCTGAAGGCCGCAAAGGCAGATTTTACCTTTTCGTCGATGTTTAAAGCTGAAATGCCCGGACCTGTTTTTTCGGTAAAGTAAAAACTGGCTTTGATGTATTGATCCCAGACAGAAAGCCAAACGACTGTTTTTGTCTTGTAAGTTGTTTTTCCCAACCAGGCCTTTCCGTCGTTGTAATACCGCCATTCCAGGCTCAGCCCCGCTGCTGTCACTTCCCGGCCAAGCTTGTTTATCACGGCATAAAGCTCCGGTGAAAGAATACTTTGAAAAAGTGTAGCGTCGGGCACTAGCTGCGGATTTCTCAGCATTTGCTGAGGGTTGCCGGGTGTTTGTTGCGGTTTGCCGCTTGTTTGTCGGGATATGTTTTCTTTGTTTTTCATGACTGTTTAAATATTCTTTGTTGAATCTTTTTTGTCAAATGGAGCCCTTATTCCTGAATCCGTCTACGTCAACATTTTTCTTTCTTTCAATGCACTGTAAAAGCTGTCTTTGTATCCGGCCGAAATGGGTATCAATTCTTTTCCGATCCGGATTCTGTTTTTCTCAATATGCTCAATCTTCGAAATAGATACAATGTAGGAATGATGAACCCTGAAAAAATCGAAGGGAGGTAAAATCTCCTGCAAATTTTTGAATGTTTGCAAAGTCATAATCTTTCTGTTTACGGTATGAATCTGCAAATAGTCTTTCATTCCCTGAATGTAGAGAATATCCTTTATTTCAATTTTTTCGATCCGATATTCGGTTTTGACAAATATATACTCTTTTGATTGTTCTCCGGCCACTACATTCAACTGATTGTAAACCTTATCGGCCGACTTCAGGAAGCGTTCAAAGCTAAAGGGTTTCAGCAGATAATCGGCAACATCCAGTTCGTATCCTTTCAGGGCATATTCGTCGTAAGCAGAAGTAATGATTACTTTGGGCCTGCTTTGCAGAGATTCCAAAAACTGAATTCCTGAGAGCTTTTTCATTCGGATATCCAGGAAGATCAAATCAACGGGATTTTTCTTCAGAAAGCCTATTGCCTCGGGGGCATTGTTAAAACCTTCCAACAAATGAAGGTAATCAACCTGCTCGATATATTCCCTGATTTTTTTCAGGGCAAGAGGTTCGTCTTCTATGGCTATACAATTAATTTTCATTAAGTTCCAATTCCAGATTGACTTTAAATACTGAATCAGCCTTGTTGATTGTCAGGGTATGTTTGTTTTTATACATCAAATTTAAACGTTTTTGTACTGTTTCCAAGCCAATACCCTGCGTTTTATCTTTGTCTGTTTCCGAGGGATCGTATTGGTTCTCGCAATAGAAAAATAACTTCTTGTTTTTCACGTCAATTTTTGCCAGTATGCCATTTCCGATGTTCGAATCAACGGAGTGTTTAAAGGCATTCTCAATAAAGGGAATTAATAGCATGGGAGCAATTGTTAATCCCTCGCAATCACCAGTTATGGAGTAATGAAAAAAGTCTTTGTTTTTCACTCTCAGGCTTTCCAAAGCAAAATAATTCTCCAGGTATTGCAGTTCATTTTGCAGCCCGACAAAATCTGTTTTGGCGTCCTGAAGCATATAGCGCATGATGTCCGATAACTTGAGCAATGATTGCGAAGCCTTGTCCTGATCATCGTGAATCAAAGCATCGATGTTATGCAGGGTATTAAATAGAAAATGAGGATTAATCTGGGTTTTTAATAAGGCCAGATTGCTGGATACGTTCTCTTTTTCCAACACCAGCAAATCGTTCTTCTTTTTGAACCAATCAATAAAAAACCGAAACAGGCAACCGATGGTGGTCCATAAATAAAAAGAGGACAAAGGGGCCAGCCCAAAAGCAAAAGCCTTTTTGGAAATTAAAAACAGAAGCAGATAAGTTGCGGCAACTCCCAGGAATAAATACAACAAGTTCTTCTTTTTTATCCTGATATTCATTACAAACAGATAGCCTACATAAAAGAATACAGGATGCAAAACTCTCAGGTATACGCTGACAATCGCATAATCTTCTGCGGAAAAATACGTTCCCAAAATCGGTGAGACAATATAAGTAGCTATCAATACTACCCAAAACGCGAGATGAATGTAAACAACAACAGACTTTTTCATTTTGCTGATTTTTTAGAGATGAACAATGGGACAAAAATCGGTCATGGGAACAGGATGAAAAAATCTATTAGACACTTGCCCTTATTCTGTCTACACTTACGGCCGTTCAATCGATGAGTTGTTTTTGGTGTATGTACTTTCATGCTCACGGGGTTCTATTCCAGCTTTATCGTAATGGAGGTCATTTTGTACCCGATGTAAGAACGTCTGGTGCTGGTTTACAGGCCCCCTGCCGGAGGAATTTCCGCCTGTGGCATTAACGCTCTCCTGCGCCTGCAATCCTGTTGGTCCAAATCCCAACAAGAGCGCAACAATTAATTTTAAAAGCTTGTGTGGCATGTGTTTTCCTTTTTCATGGTTGCTCTCTAATCTCATGAACAAATGAAATACTATTATCCTTCAATAATTTTACAATCTGTTCAACATTATCATACTCGAAATATAATTCAAAATTATTACCATCAAGGCTTATTGTTTATAATTAATTTTGTGTCAGGGAACAGGTTACGTATCCGGTCAATTTCTGACTTATCAATTTTCCCGGATAATTTCATTTTTTTAATTTTAATTTCTTTCAATTTGTCGGGGATTAAAATGCTGCCTGTAAACGAAATCTCCAGATATCTGATTTCTTTGAGTTTAAATAAAGCCTCTGGTATCTCTTTTACCCTTATTGATATACCTGATCCCATAAATTCTCCATTCGCTTGTTTCTCGAATTGGTGTTTTAATCCAAAATGATCCATATCCTTTTTCCGAATCATCCAACCAATTTTTGGTGTTAAGGTAAAATCATTTGAATTTTGTTCTAATCCAATAAATCCAGCCCAAAGTTCCAAAGGAGTGGTTCGGGTAAAGTCTCCAAATGATTCGATGTAATTCAAGTCTACCTTTACAATTTCATTAGGCAAATTGTCTCCACCTTCTAATTCTTTCAAATTAGTTCGTTTTCCCTCTTTGTCGTAGGGGAAGAATTTAACAATCCAACCATCAATTATTTTTGGCGCACCATATTGTTTCTGAGAATGGTATTTAAACATATTTCTCCAGAATTTTTCATCGATTTCTCCTTTTGATGTTTCAATTAACTCGTTTAAAATGGGTTCAAGTTCATCTGTCCACCATTTTAAATCGTATTTTTTTAATTTTTTGGTTTTGTCGTAAATTTTCTGCCAATCTTCGCTTGTGCCTTTTAAGGTGATTTCTGGAATTCCACACAATGCACGTCTCACAATGAATTCAAAATAGGGCTCCATTGCTTCCATAATGGTAATTTCTGAAGCAATTTTCTCCACTGGCGTTGTTGTAGAAAAATCAGATGTCAAAACATTAATTAAATCAGTTCCTGTATGTTCTGAAATCTGTTTGGTGAATTCCGGAAATATCTTTTCCCAGTCGCTTGCAGGGCTGTTCAGTTTCAGATTGTCATCATTGATGATTAAGGATAATTTCCCATCAAAATCAACGAATTCTTTTCGCAACAGTTCTGGGTTTGCAGATACGTGCCGGGCAAATCCCTGACTAATTAATAACCAAATCATGTCGGGCGATATAACAAATGGTCTGTGGTCTGCATAAGCCCGATACATTCCATTAAAAAAGGAATGGTATCCAAAAATCACTAAACTGTCCGGGGCTTCACTTTTTGCAATAATATTAAACGGAAAATCAATACTGTCTCTTTCAACCTCAAAGGGATACATGTCAACATCCGAAAGTATCAGCCATTTATACAAATCATCATAATTCCGATTGTGTAATAATTCCTCGGGTTTTGATAGTTCCTCGACTTGAAATTTCACTTCTTGTTGTCCGAATACATTTATCGCAATCCCAAGCAGTGTCAGTAAAATTGAAAATTTTCTCATCTTATTGTTATTTAGTAGGTTGATGTGCAGTGAGGTGGGAAGGATCAATCATCAAGCATCTTTAGTAAATAGTTGAATTTAGCTTCCAATCCGGCCTTTTGTTTGACTTCAGCTGAAACAGCGGGTCCATTATTTTCCCATTCATTTCCCGGCCCGGTAGCATTGGCATTGAATCTTTCTGTTTCTGTCCAATTATCAAAAACTCTTATAAATGAGGAATTCTGATCCAGATAAATGTAGTGGTAATGTTCATCAAGATGTGCATAGGGTGCTTTCTCAATGTGGTGAATGTAATTATTACTCAGTTCACTGTTAGGCATGGCTGAAAGTACATAAATACCGGCTACATCGTAAAGTTGTTTGGCAAAATGATGGATGTTGTTTGCATGTATCCTGTTGTTTTTCATGCAATTTACTACACCGGTCCATCCCCAGCCAAGCGAAATACCGGAATTGTTGAGATGACTCAGCTCATTGTGCTCAATATTGACATCGTGGGCGAAGGAGACATTGATTCCATCGCATCCCCAATATTCATTTGTACAATCAGTGATTAGATTGTTGCTTATGGTAATATGGTGACATACTTCCCTAAAATCAGAAGGGTCATAGGGGAGATGTGATTCAATACTTAAATCGCCGTAAAAACCGGCCTTAATACCACTTCCGCCAATATCATTAAACAGACATCCTTCAATCTTGCAATGGTTTACCCCGCTAACAAAATCAAGCCCTGTTGCTGCCAAATGCCGGAAAGCACAATTGTAAAAATTTATTTTTGATGCCTTATACAATTCGACCCCTGCCGCCTGCCTTCCGAGCCAGGCTTGATTTTCGAGTGTGGCATTTCCGGGGGTTCCGGGATCATGAAGCTTATAAGCATCAATCAAATACATACCATCCTGCAAAGGTATGTTTCCTGCAACAGAAGGCCTGAGCCACGATGTGTACTCAAAATTCAAGCCTTCGAAAGTTATGTTTTTGACAGGATTATCCAACGATCCTTCAATATGAACCAATGTTTCAACCATTGGAATTACGACTTCCGCTTTCTTCATGTCCTCCTCTTCGAGGGGCCAATAATAAAGCTTGCCGGATTTTACATCGCGACACCATTCTCCGGGCCTGTTTAACAGCTCAATTGAGTTGGAAAAGTAAAAAGGGGAATTGCCGCAGAACGGATACTTGGTGTCCGCCCTGTAAATATCCATTGAATCATCAACAGGCATGGGCCATGGGTGTTCAAATTCTATCTTACTTTCGGGCTGATGAAAAATTAATTTGACATGGTCACCGATAATTTCGTAGGTTTTAATTCTCAACGATGCCAGAGTCCACCATTGAATTATATTGAATTCAAGCTGTTTCGCATTCTCCAACGATAATTCAGGAATGGGGATCCATAATTCCTCTTTTAAGCTATCGCTTTTGAATAAGCGGTCAAGTTCACCATCGTGTAATGAGCTGGCTTTATCGGCTTTTCTTCCATTCACCCAAAGTTCCCTGAAATTTACAGGCTCATCCCAAACGGAAGGGATATCCGTTGCCCAAACCTTGCCCTGTGCAATCTTTGGCAAACCCGAAACCGCTTCCTTCACTTTTTTCCAGTCAGTTGCTTTGATACCCCCGCTTATAACAGCTCGTTCATTAGTAGCAGACCGAATGACGGTTGGCGATGTTTCTGTCCCTGAATCTTCTGTTCTGATATAAACAGGTTCATATTGCTGATATAGACCTTCTTTAAGAATAATATGAATTCCTTCCTCTATGCCTGCTGTGTTTAACCTGCGTAATTCGCGGGCTTTTCTCACAGACATTGACAGCGTGGACATTGGTGCATCTTTAGTGCCTGGATTTCTATCGGAACCGGTTGGAGATAACCAAATTTCATAAGGTTGAGCTGTTGTTGTTAAAGCAGTTAGTACAAACAACCAACATACTGTTACACTCTTTTTCATCTGTTTATTGTTTTAGTATTTAATGTATCCGCCATCTTCAGTCACAGTGACGCAAACCAATCAGCGCCCGGTAAGCTTGTGTCCGAGTCGTTCAGCCAGGTTTTCTTTGTCGCTATCTCATTCATTTTATGCTGTTAAGCTGATGCTTCTTTTGCTTACCACTAAGGGCTCTCAATTCATATTTATTTATATTATTTTGATGGTTAAATGCCAGGAGCCATATAGCGCCTAAAACCCTTCGTGTAACTTTTGCTAAAAAAGCGCCGGATCTTTTTATTTCTGAGCAAGAGCCGAAAAAATGCGTCGATGGGCACAATGCACACCCACAGAAGAGCAATGGTAGCCAGAATAATGAATATAACTTCGGTACAAACTAAGACTAAGGGATTCGTTTGTATCCATTCAGGGACATATACCAGGATTGCCCAAATTGCCCAAACAGTAAGGACTATATTTATAGAAGCCTGCAGAATTAAAAGAGGAACCGAAACCTGGATTGCCTGTTCCGGACATAGATTAATACATCGGTTACAGTCTTCACAGGTACTTGTCCAGTAAGGTTTTTTGTCCGACATTCTGATGGTTTGGGCCGGGCATGATTTTGCACAAATGCCACAAGCTGTGCAGTGTTCATCAGCTATATAAAATTTGCCTAATGCCCGGCGCCCGATATATCCAAAGAGATGAGAGATCAGATATGTCCATATTCTGTTCAACGATCCACAACGATAAATCAGCCTTTTTCCCTGGATAAAACAGGTAATAAATTGCCTGACATCGTTTTCTCCCAAAGAAAGGATGAGCTCAGCCTCTTCTTTTGTCGGAGGATTAGTGAATTGGGTCCAGTTATCGGGAAAAGAGGCATTGCCGGTCAAAAACACATCGTATTTTTTTCGCCTGAGTATCCTGGAGATTTCTTCGAGTGCCTGGCCGGTAAAGCCTTTTACTAATTTTTCATGGCTGACAATCGCGCCGTTTACGGCAAGAATGGCTGTTTTGGAACCTGCAGATAGGGGCATTCTCTTAACGTATTGTTTCATCATTACCGGAGCAGCCCAACTTAGAACCGGGAAAGCAATAATATGATAATCAGCATCCTCATCAGGAGGCAAAATCCCTTTTTTTAGCTTTGAGATTTTAACTTCATGTCCGTTGTTTTGCAGTTGCTCAGTAATCATTTTTACAGCATGAGCGGTATTGCCGGTACCTGTAAAATAATGTATAATGGTTTTTGTCATTTGCCTTAGTATTTTTTTCAAAACCACATTGTTTACTACATTGTCCGGTTTTCCAAATTGTAAGCTACCCCCTTTCTGTAACCGGTACTTATTTTCTCTGCCAGATAATCATTAAAAGCTTGATTCACTTCTGTCGGATTATCCTGATTGGCAACATGTCCTGCATCATTTTTTGTTTTTAATCATCCTAAAGTTAATCAATTCCATTTTCTTTGACTTTTTAAATTGCTGTCTTTCAACAATAAATCCCTTGCATTCAAAGAATCCTTTTGCCCTTAGGCTTACATCTGAATAAATCAAGTCATTGTTCTGCTGAGCTGCTTTTCTCTCAATTTCAGCTAAAAGGGCACTTGCTACTCCTTGTCCCTGGGTAGCTTGTCTTACTGTAATAGTATCCATTTTTCCTTAACCTTACTGTTTTTATGCTTTGGTACCTTATCATAGACAAGGGCTTTCCTGTTTACCATTTGGATTAATTCATTGCTTGCGCATGGTTCTGCGGAAGGCGATGACGGCCAAGGCTGTGGTGACCAGGGCATAGCCTCCCAAAAAGAGCAGTGCGGAGGAGGCGTCACCCAGGCTGCCGCCCTTCAGAACGGCTCTGGCGGCATCGATGGCATGGGCAAAGGGCATGGCGTAACCGACCTTTTCAAAGACGCCGCCCACCATTCTCAGGTCCATCCAGGCACCGCTCAACAGGCTGACAACTGTGATGAGGAGCGAGCCAACGGCCGATACCTGTCCAACGGTAAACAAGGCGCCCAGCAAGACACCCAGGCTGATGCAGGTGAGTCCCAGCAGCAGGAAAATCACCAGGGCGGCTCCGAGGTTGGTGAAGGTTGCGCCCATAAGGATGCCGACAACAAAGCACACGACGGTTTGCATCAGCAACAGAGGGAAAAAGGGCAGAATGTACGAGAGGATGTAATCGACAGGGCGTAAGGGGGTGGTGTACAGCCTGATCAGAAAAGCGCTTTGCCGGTCTTTGGCCAGCAGAGTGGAGGCAAACATGATGAAAAAACCGTATCCGAAAACAATCACGGCAGGGGTGAGGTTTTGCGGGGTGAATAATTCCAGGGGCAAGCGTTTGTTGATGCTGGTAAACAGGAACAAAAAAACGATGGGCATGAGCAGGCCCAGGATCATCGAGATGGGATCGCGGCTGATTTCCTTCAGGTTGCGGTCGGCTAATCCGAGTAGTTTCATGGTTTGACGGGTTTGGAGGGGGAGGAGGGTTCTGGCGTTGGTTTGCCGGTGAGGGTCAGGAAGACCTCGTCCAGGGTGGGTTCCTGCAGGTTGATGCCGGTGAGTTCAATGCGGTTGTTGCGGAGCAAATCGATTACGGTATAGATATTCATTTTCGCGGCCCAAATATCCAGGCCGTGGTCTACTTTTTCTACCTGGTACCCGGCTTCCGTCAGTTGGCCGATAAGGGCTTCGGGGATGGTGTCGGCCGTGACGCGCAGGGCCCTGTGCCTGACAAGTTGCTGCTTCAATTCCCGGGAGGTTCCCGATGCAATCATTTTACCGTTGTCCATAATGGCCAGGTGGTCGGACAAGGCATCGGCTTCTTCCAGGTAATGAGTGGTTAAAAGGATGGTTTTATCGCCCTTGAGCCGTTCGATGTAGTTCCACACCGACTTTCTGGCGTGCGGGTCGAGCCCAAGGGTGGGCTCGTCGAGGAAGACGATCTGTGGGTCTGATACCAGGGCCATGGCGATGCTGAGGCGTCGTTGCTGACCGCCCGACAGCCGCATGGTCCACTCCCTTCTGTCTTCCAGCTCCATCAATTCCATCAGTTGTTTCGCCCGGACATGGGCCGCTTGCTTGTCCAGACCGTGAACTCTCCCCATCAGGATGAGGTTTTCCTTGGTGGTCAGGTGGCCGGCGATGGCTGTTTCCTGGGGGGATACGCCAATGACGTTTTTGATGAGGGCGTTGTTGCCGTTGATCAGGTCGTGGCCAAGCACCGTGGCTTCGCCGGCTGTGGGTTGCAACAGGCAGCACAGCATGCGGATGGTGGTGGTTTTTCCGGCGCCG
>LSQX01273668.1_pt3 | contig 13023 bp, 7 predicted proteins | sample 654561 | NCBI WGS metagenome assembly LSQX01 (sample SAMN04489861, study PRJNA283612) | anaerobic digester metagenome | isolation source: 4 biogas reactors fed with cattle manure at either 37C or 55C with and... | place: Denmark: Kongens Lyngby | collected 2014 | reverse complement strand
AAAAGAGGTCGAAATGTTAAAAAAAATATCAGCCTTCATTTTCATTGCAATACTATTAGCGTTCCCAAGCTTTAGCTCAAAGGCAAACAATTATTTTTCTATTGGTTACAATTTCGCATTGCCAACCTCAGACTTTAACAATGTTGTAAGCAATGCAAGCGGAGTGCAGCTTAAATTAGAGAACCGCCGCTTTTGTAATTATTGGTTTGGAGTAAATGCAGAATATTTCTTTATTCAAAATAAAGAAAACATAGTAGAAAATGTAAAAAACATCTTTGCACTCTCCCCAAATATAAAATTCCTAATTTTCAGTAAAAATAATATAAATGATTATAAAGGGAATTTAGCTATATATTTAAGCCCGGGCTTAACTTTTAGCAATATAGAAGGAGAAGACGATTTAAGCCCGCTTGGCTTTGGTGGATATGCAAACATCGGCTCAAGCTATGGCTTTAAAATGTTTGAAAGATGCGCTTCTTTAGACTTCAACATAAAATACAATCTCCCAAATTTTATTTTTAAAGACAGCGACCGTGAAACTTTTCAATATATTGCAATAGGACTATCGTTGGGGATTTGTCTATGAAAAAGCAGTTTATACCGATTTTGCTAATCGTCATTGCTATTTTTGCTATTAGTGCATGCTCAGTGCCGCAAAGACCTATAATAAGGAGCAATGATGTAATACGGATTGATTCTGCGATTGCTCAGACGCAAAAATACGCCAGTTTAGCCAATTCATCTGAAAAAAGGAACTCCTATTATTTAGAAGGAACGGTGCTAAAACTTGAAAAGAGAACTAAGTGGCTCGATTGCCCGCCGCAGGAAGATGGAATTTTTGTGATTGACACTTTTGTTGTCTTTTTAGATAAAAAAGCAAAAGACAATGAAATTGAGCGAATTAGCATTAAGGATATTATTTTAGTGGGACCCAAAATTGATAATATTCCTTTTAATGAATATGAAAATAAAAATTATTTTGAAAGATCAAACGATCCCTTTCTTCCGAACTCCATTAGAGGAGTGCGATTCGATTCTGTGTATGTGCCTTGCCCTGAGGAAGTCCCTTGTCCTTGCAATGACTTCAGTCTTGATTTTGAATTTGATATAAGCTGCCCAAAGTGCGAGCCGGCTTGGTGGTTTTTTGAGTTAAGCTTTGTAAATAGCATTTTTTCTGATTTTGATTATAGAAAAGCAGATTTCAAATATAGAAATATTAAGCATTACGATATTGCAGCGGGCTTAAATTTTAACAAAACTCAAATTGGGCTTCTTTACAATCCTTTCTTTGAAGTAAATAATTATTATCACGATGAAAAAGAGAATAAGCCGCTTCTTGCTCTATTTGGAAAGCAGAAATTCGACCCATTCTTTTGTATGAATCCATATATTTACGGCTTAATTGGAACGGCTTTAGATAAAAGCACTTTGGATTATATAGTTAAAAAGAATTTTTTGCCCGACAATAGAACTAACTGTATATCAAATTTTGGCTTCCCGCTTTCTTATGGCTTCGGTCTTGGGGTTGATGTTCCAATTCCCTCTTGCTTATTCAACTTTTTTTTGGATATAGGCTATCGTTCTCTTGCAGTTGGGCAGCGACTAAAAAGTCCGCCACTTGATGAGCAGCTGTTTATAAGGCGCCTCGATATTTGGAATCTAAGAATCGGCATTAGGCTCGGTAATAAATAATTATGTTTAATTATATCAGAATAACAATGAAAATATATAAATATACTTTGCTTTTAGCTTTTTTGCTTGTCCTTGCTTCTTGCAGTTCTGAGAATGGCGTTCATAAAACTTTACCGAGTGGGAATCTAAATTTAGTTTTCCCGGAAAGCAAACTGAACGATTCGCTTAATCAAATATCCATAAGTGCAATTCCGCTGGGCTTGGGAAATTCTGCAATTGCTTATGAAAGAGAAGTGAAGAACGCATCTATCAGAACTCAAAGGCTGATTAATTCACGCGATTTTATTCGCAATATAATCCAGCCAAGCGAGGATAATGAAGAGGTAATTGAAGCTCTGACAAAGAATTTGGAGCAAATTAGCTTAATTACAGATAGCTCGGGCTATGTTTCTTTTTCCCAACCGATTAGCGATATTTATGCAAAATATAAAGATTTGAATATAAGCGGGAACGTTGGGGGAACTGATATTTTCAAATTCGATAAAATTAAAGGGGAATATAACTTTAAAGCACTTCCCGAACCCATTAACTCAGTGTTTTGGGATTCCCACCCCTGCGTTGTTCGCGACACAGTTAAAAATGGCAAAATTATTACGCTCTTAGTTTGGGCATCGGACAGGGAATCGCCCTTTGTCCGCAACTTAATTGGCAATTTAGCAGCAAGCCCAAATACCGATATAAACTTATATTATGCTTTCCTCGATGGCGATAAGATTTTAAAGTTCGATTCCTTTAATGGAATTAATTCTAAAGCCGATGAAATATCTCCTTTTATTTACTGTATTTGCTCCAAGCCAAAACTTTTTTTTGCCTCTAATCGGAATAGTGAAAGCAATTTTCAAAAAAAAGATAATTTTGATCTGTATTATTCAGAATTAGAAGTCAATTTCCATAATTTACAAATAAAAGTTCTTCAGGCTCCAAAGTTGATTTCCGGCTATGAGGAAGGGCTAAACGATTTAAGCACAATTAATTCATCTATTTTTAACGAAATATTCCCTTATGCTCCTAATCCAATTGGAATTGGCACTCGGGAAGAGTATCTATACTTTTCCTCAGACCGCTTTAGCGTTCCTTGGAGCAAAATAAAGAAAAAATTTATCAATTTAGAAGAAAAAAAGGAATGCCCTTGTGAAAGAACGACTTCTGATTCAGTAATCGCGAGCGAGGGTGGATATGATTTTTATGTTTTTGAAATGCCCCAGCATCTTAGATGCATCCCGCCGCCGAAGCCAGCTCTGAGAATGATTGCGGAAGTCAATTTGATTAGCTTAAATGCTGAAAATGATACTTTAAGCATTGAAGAGCTTTATCAGCAAGATATAAACATTGCTAAGATTTCTAAAAATATGGCTGATAAGATTCAAGAGCTTTATAAAAGAAAAGCCAGCCTTGAAGAAAATAAAAAAGAATTGGAAATAAATCCAAGGAAAAATCAAGCACTTCTTAAAAAATGCGATGATGAATTGCAAAGTATTGACTTAGAAAAATATGAGCTTTTTAATCAAATATCAAGCTCAAATATTTTGTATGCAAAGTCTAATCAATACTATGAGATAAGTGAAAATTCTGCATATCTTATTAGCATAGAAAAGCCAGATGAAGAGTGCTTTCATATAAATTGCTCAGAACTTGTGCTAATAAGTCCGGAGCAAATTTTTAAAGACGATACCCTGACTGTTGTTTTAAACTGCGTTTCCAAACCCTTAATCGCAAATCAAGTTAAATTTGAATATGCAAAAGGACTTGCTTTTTTTGTTACGGGCTATTGGCGCCCAACAACTATAGAAAACTTGCGGTTTTTAGAAGAGCGTATGTATGAAGGCTGTTTGGAATACTCTAAATTTATTAATCTTTTTGATTATGACTATCAAGCGGCAGCTGAGCTGAACTCAAATTTTTTAAAAAATGAATTTTATCCCAAAATTGATAGCGTGTTAAATTTGCTTGACCAGTGCAATAGCAGGCAGACTTTAAGAATCGTAGTTTATGGACTGACAGACCCTTGCAGATTGAGACCAACGCCAAATGAGGAGCAAACTCTTTATACTTGCGACCCGGACATTGAATATTACGAGCATAGTAGCGAAAGAAAAACTATAATTAAGGCTGGGACTATGATGAAAGCGCCAGACCTGGTTGATGAATCTGGCAAGCCTTTCCCAATGCCTTATGGAGTTCAGCAAGGAAATTATTTGCTTTCTATGCTCCGTTCTTACTACACTATGGAAACCATTGATAAGGGATTGAAAGAATACTCAAATCGCTATCGGGAATTAAGATCGAGAAAAGAGATCTATGATATTTTTGAGTTAAAAGCTGTTGGAATTGACAAACTGAATAGCGAATGCCCCGGCGTTTGGCATAATTTTGTTAGGGATAAGAACTTCAAAAACACTCCTATTGTTCCGATTAATTGCGACAATCAGCCTTTCAGTCGAAGGGTTATAATTTATGCTGATATTATTGAGAAAAGCGATATTAATAAAGGCTTTACCGTTTCGCCCTGCGGAGCAAGACAGAATAAAACAATCGCAGTTGAGAAAGAGGAATTTGTGCTGCCTTCTATGCCAGTTGAAACGGTTGATTTAGAGCGTAAAGATCTGGAGGACGATGAAATGGGCTGCCCTGGACCTCCTTGCTACTTTTGGATAGAATTTGCGAATGTGGAAAGTGAAGAGGAGGCTAATTTTGTAGAAAGTATGCTTAAATTAGCCGGGATTGAAGACTATATTCTTGATAGAAGCAGAAAACCTTATATTAGAATCGTTTCAAGAAAAGACGAAAGTAAGGAATATGTGGAAGAAAAATTAGCTGAATATCAAAAATTATTAAAAAATAAATTAGATCCATTAGTCGACGAGGTGCTTTTAAAGATGTCGATTAAGTTTTAAAAAACAAATTCGATTTCCTTTCGTCTATTTAGTTGATTTTTTATATTTTAAGGAAATTAAAAGCACTGTGAGGACGATAATTGTTGCTTTTGCTTTGCTTATGTCGATAAGTTTTAGCATTGCAAAAGAGGATATGCTATACCAAGGAGAAGAATTGCTTTATGAAGTGAGCTTCTTCGGTGTTAAGCTCGGTAGTATTAAAATTCTTACTGAAAGCGGCTTAAAGCTTGCGGGGAAAGATGTAGTGAAAGTGAAGGGATTGCTAAATTCTTATAAAGGAATACCTTTTGTGGATCTGGCGAGCGTTTTTGAAAGTTGGCTCGACCCATCAGCTACTTATTCATATAAGTTTACCGGAAACGTTAAAACAAACAACGATCGAAGCAAGCAAGAAATCAATTTTGATTACGAGAAAGGAATTATCAAAAATAAGCAATTTAAAAATAACGAGTTAGAATTTAACAACACCATCAGCACAAATAAAAAGTGGAGCGAAGGGCTTTCACTTTTATTCCTCGCAAGGAAATTTGCAAACCTGAAAAGGACAATAAAAATCCCAACAATTATTTATAAGGACACTTGCTCAACCACAATAAATTTTACAGGCAAGCAAGAAAATATAAGTATTTCCGCATTTAAAAAACCAATTAAAACCCTATATTTCACTGGAATTGCCGATTGGGAAGGTATTTACGGCTTAAGTGGGAAATTTGAAGGCTGGTTCTCAGATGACGATGCCCATGTTCCCATAAAAGCAAAAATGAACGTTTACGTTGGCAACGTAGTTATTGAGCTTAAACAGTGGAAACGTGGAACTTGGAATCCTCCCAGCTAATTGAGCTTATCCTTTCAGCTCCAAAGCCTGCTTGCTTAAAGAACATAAAATATAATATTAAAAACTACGTCTTTAATTTTTAAAGAAATAAAACGAGATTATTCAGTAATATGAATTAATGATATGGAACTTAGCTTTTCTAATAGAGTAAATGAAGTAATTAAACTGAGCAGGGAAGAAGCGATTAGGTTAGGACACGATTACATTGGAACAGAGCATATTTTGTTAGGAATGATACGTGAGGGTGAGGGGATTGCATTAAAAATTTTAAAGAACCTTACTGTTGATATTTTTAAATTAAAAAAGGAAATAGAAGACAGTATTCGCCCTGCTAACGCTGCTAATACAGCAGTTACTAATATCCCGCTTACAAAACACGCTGAAAACGCATTAAGGGTAACCTACCTTGAAGCGCGCCTATATAAATCTGATCTTATCGGAACAGAGCATCTTCTTCTTTCTTTACTTCGAGATGAAAGTAGCATTGCATCTCAAGCGCTTAAACATTATATGGTTAACTATGACTCGGTTCGCCGTGAGTTAGATGATTTTCTTAGTGGGAGAGTTACTCCAAACCCAGACCAGGATGCCAATCCAAAAATTCTTGCAACAAAGCAGAGGATTTTGCAAAAAGAAAGAATAAAAACCCCAGTGCTTGATAATTTTAGCCGCGATTTAACTAAATTGGCTGACGAAGACAAGTTAGACCCAGTAGTTGGAAGGGAAAAAGAAATTGAGCGGCTTTCCCAAGTGATTACAAGGAGAAAGAAGAACAATCCGGTTTTAATTGGGGAGCCTGGCGTTGGAAAAACTGCTATTGTAGAAGGTTTAGCTTTGAGAATTATAAGCAAACGCGTCCCGCGCGCTCTTTTTGATAAAAGGATTGTTGCCTTAGATCTAGGGCTTTTAGTTGCTGGCACTAAGTATAGAGGGCAATTTGAAGAGCGTATGAAATCCATTATGAGCGAGTTGGAAAAAGCAAAGGACGTCATACTGTTTATTGATGAGCTTCATACCATCGTTGGTGCTGGTGGAGCTTCCGGCTCGCTCGATGCTGCAAATATGCTTAAACCAGCTCTTTCGCGTGGAGAAATTCAATGTATTGGCGCCACAACTTTGAACGAATACCGCCAGTATGTGGAAAAAGATGGCGCACTCGACCGTCGTTTCCAAAAAATTATTGTAGATCCGCCTAACAGCGAGGAAACAAAAGAGATACTGCTAAATATTAAGTCTAAATACGAAGAGCATCATCGCGTCAAATTTAACAAAAAAGCGATTGATAATTGCGTGCAGCTCACAGAAAGATATATAAGCGATAGGCAGTTCCCTGACAAAGCGATTGATGTTATTGACGAAGCGGGAGCAAGGGTTCACCTTGCCAATCTTTCTACGCCAAAAAGAATTATTGAAATTGAAGAGAAACTTGAGCATATTAAAAAACAAAAAAATCAGGTTGTTAAAGCACAAAATTTTGAAGAAGCTGCTAACTTGCGTGATTTAGAAAAAAGGATTTTAACGGAATTAGAGGATTTAAAGCAAGACTGGGACGACAATATTAACAAAACCTACCACGAGGTAAAAGAAGAAGACATTGCCGATGTCGTTGCTATGATGACCGGTATCCCGGTTAATAAAATTGCAGAAAGCGAGAGCAGCAAGCTAAGTAATTTAGAAAATAGCTTGAAAGAGCTTGTTGTTGGGCAGGACGAGGCTATTGGACACCTTGCACGCGCCATAAGAAGAGCAAGAGCCGGCTTGAAAGATCCCAGACGCCCAATTGGCTCTTTTATGTTTCTTGGTCCTACAGGAGTTGGAAAAACAGAGCTTGCCAAGGTGCTATCAAAAATAATGTTCGACAGCGAAGATTCACTTATTAGAATTGATATGAGCGAGTATATGGAAAAATTCTCGGTTTCTCGACTCGTTGGCGCTCCTCCAGGCTACGTTGGTTACGAAGAAGGGGGGCAGCTAACCGAAAAAGTAAGACGCAAGCCTTATAGCATTATCTTGCTTGATGAGATTGAGAAGGCTCACCCAGACGTTTTCAACGTTTTATTGCAAGTTTTTGACGATGGAATATTGACAGACGGCTTGGGCAGAAGGGTCGATTTTAAGAATACAATAATAATTATGACCTCGAACGTTGGAACGCGTGATGTTAAGCTCGGTGGGAAAATTGGATTTACAGAAGATTTGCCCGAAACTGAAAACGAGCATATTAAAAATACTATCGAGGAATCGATTAAACGCTTATTCAATCCAGAGTTCATCAATAGAGTAGATGATTTTATTATTTTCAACAAGCTGAATAAAGAGCATATTTATTCCATTATTGAAATTCAATTAAGAAATATACGCAAAAGGCTTGCAACTTCAAATATCACTTTTGAGCTTTCCAAGAAAGCTAAAGATTTCTTGGTCGACAAAGGATATGACGAAAAATTTGGTGCAAGACCCCTCAGGCGTGCATTGCAAAGCAATCTTGAAGACCAATTAGCAGAAGAGATTTTAAACAATTCAATTTTGCCCGGCTCTCATATTTACATTGATTTGAATAAGGACAAGCTAAGCTTTGAAGTAGCTTCAAATTCCCTTTTCGATATGAACGACAACAGTTTAATTGACATATCGAATAAGATTATCGGGAAAGATTCGCCTGATATTGGAGAAATAAATGAGCGCAGCAAAGTAAGCAATAAAATGAACTAAATTAGAAGCCCCTTTCAAAGGGGCTTTTTTATATTCCTCGCCAGCAAGGAAGCTGTATTTTTTTGTCCGAACCGTGATTTACTTGATTGAGGGATTGCTTGATTTTTCATTCTAACAAGGGGTTGCAACTCCTTGCTACAGTGTAGCAGGGTCATTCTGAGCGCAGCGAAGAATCCAGAAAATTCCCCCAGCCCCCTTTTTCAAAGTGGGGATAAGAATTGTCCCCCGCTGGCGGGGGCAGGGGGTGGATCTTTATGCGTTATAATTGCTTAGTGCATTTTATTATACCCTTTTTTCTATAATTTTTTTAATTAACTCTTTTGCTAAAAACATAAAATTGAGGTAGCAAAAAAATTAATCCACCCCCTTTTTCAAAGTGGGGATAGGCCAGTAAATGAAAAATCAAGAAATCCTAAAATCCTTTTCAATCACGGTTCAGACAAGAAAATTCCCCCTACTTCCCAAATTGAACTTGGGAAGTAGAAACAGAAAAAAGATGGACTCCGCATCAAAGGTGGAGCCCATCTGGAACAATTATTTTCGATTTAAGCAATTTTATTAGTAAATTTGTAGCTTTACAAATGAATTTGCTTTATGCTTGAAAATAATAAATATGTAATTTTGTCTATCGAAAGCTCTGCTTCGACTTGTGGAGTTGCCCTTTCTCAAAATGATGAATTGCTTTGCGAATACTGCGTTTTTGTGCCAAATCTACACGATAAGCTGCTCGCAAATATGGTCGCGGTAGCACTATCCGATATGGAGATAAAAGTCGATGAGCTTGATTGCCTTGCTGTGTCCTCGGGACCTGGCTCTTTTACGGGATTGCGTATTGGAGCGGCGCTTGCTAAAGGAATTTGCTTTGAGAATAAGCCAAAATTGATTGCCGTTCCCACACTTGAAGCTATTGCCTTTTATTTGCAAAAACACGCAGCTAAGTGTAATTTACAGCAGATTCTTACCCTTGCAAAATCACATAAAGATATATATTATTATCAAATTTTCGATACAGAGGCAAAAGCAAAAAGCGACTTGACCTTTTGTAAATTGGAGCAGATAAGCTATAATCCAGAAGAAAACCTGCTTTTATGCGGCTCTTTTGAAGAAGAAGAAATTTTGGACTTTTTTCAAAAAAAAGCAAATAAAAACGTCAATATTCAAACGGTAAAGGGGATTTTTCCGCGCTATATTGCCAAGCTTGCTTATAAAATGTTTCAAGAAGAAAAATTTACTCTTTCTGAGGATTTTGCGCCTTTGTATGTTCAAGACTTTCAGCCAAAAATAAGTAAAAAGAAATGAAAAAAAAGGATATAGAAACGCAAATACTGAGCTTTTTAAGTCAATCAAAAAGTGCGAAAAAGTTGAATGAAATCTCAAAGCACTTGAAAATTGAATCTAACAGCGATGAGTATGATGAGATGAAGCAAGCAATTCGCGGTCTGTGTGATAAAGATTTGCTGAAAAAAAATAGTCGCAATCGCTATAGCATTTCTGAGGAAAATCATAGCGGCATAATAGATGGGACTATACGCATTAATAGAGGGCGCGGCTATATTGAAACAAAGAATAAGCTTTTCGGAAAAATTACGATTAAGCGTAGAAATCTTTTTACTGCACTTGATGGGGACGAGGTGAGGGTTAAAATTCTTGCTTTGAAAAAAGAAAAAAAGCCTTTTGGCGAGGTTTTGAAAGTTTTAAAAAGAGCTAACGCAATAATCACGGGCAAACTTGAATTTGATGGCAGCTTTACTTTTTTAAGTCCCGAAGATGAAAGATATTACATAGATTTTTTAGTTCATAAAAAGCATTTACACGGCGCGAAAGTTGGCGATAAAGTCGCAGCTCGCTTTGTTTCTTGGGAAGATCCGCAAAAAAGCCCTCAGGTGGAAGTAATTCGTATTCTCGGTAAAGCTGGTTCGCTTGCTGCTGAATTTGATTCCGTGCTAAGCGAGTTTTCCTTGCCAAAGTCCTTTCCAAATGAAGTGCTGGAGGAAACAAAAGACATTCCAACAACTGTTAGCCCTTCGCTGATTAAGAAAAGGCGTGATTTAAGAAAAGCAATCACTATTACGATTGACCCTGAAGATGCGAAGGATTTTGACGATGCGCTTTCACTTGAAATACTTGAAAATGGAAATTTTTTGCTTGGCGTCCATATTGCAGACCTCAGCTATTTTATACCGGAAAATAGCTTGCTGGATAAAGAAGCTGCCTTGCGTGGAAATAGTGTTTATCTTGTCGACAGGGCTATTCCGATGCTTCCAGAAAAGCTTTCAAGTGAAGTCTGCTCGCTTAAGCCAAACCGAGTGCGGCTCACTTTTTCCGTTAATATGGAATTCAATCCTAACGGCACTTTGAAGGATTATGAAATTTACGAATCTGTAATAAAAAATAAAAGAAGATATAATTATTTAGAAATACAAGAAATTATTGAAAGCGGGGCTGGCGATAATGCGGAATTGATTTTAAATCTGCACAAATTAGCTCAAACTCTTCGCAAAAGGCGTTTCGCAAAAGCGGGTGTGGATTTTGATTCTTTTGAGGTGAAATTTGAACTGGATAGCAATAAAGTTCCCGTTAAAGCCCTTTTGAAGAGAAGCAATGCCGCCACTCAACTTGTTGAAGAATGTATGCTTGCTGCAAATAAAGTGATTGCGGAGCATATTCGAGTTTTTAGCAAGCAGCATAAACAAAAAAAACTTTTGCCCTTCCTTTATCGTGTTCACGAGTATCCCAATCAAGTAAAATTGAAAGAAGCGCTTGATTTTCTATTGCTTTACGGAAAGAAAGGGAAAGAAAAAATGAACAGCTCAAAAGCGCTAAATCAATTTATTAAGCAATTTGAGGGTCAGCCCGAAAAGCCATTAGTAAATCAATTGCTGCTCCGAGCGATGGCAAAGGCAGAATATTCACCAGAAAATATTTCTCATTATGGATTGGGATTTAAAGATTATACGCACTTCACCTCGCCCATCAGACGTTATCCCGATTTAATTGTTCATCGTTTAGTTAAGCTATATATGAATGCCGAGCTTAAAAAAAAGCGTATAAGTGCTATTGAAAAGCGTCTTTACGTTTATGCCGAGCATTGCAATGAGCAGGAAAGAATTTCTATGGAGGCTGAAAGGGCGTCTGTAAAACTTGCCCAAGTCTTTTTAGCAAAAGAGCATATTGGAGGGATTTTTAAGGGAACGATTTCTGGGGTTACAAATTTTGGTGTCTTTGTTTTTTTAGATGATTTGTTTGTCGAGGGCTTGCTTCACATAAAAGATTTAGTAGATGATTTTTATATTTTCGATGAAAAAAACTTTAGGCTGATAGGTCGAAATCACAAGAAAATTTTTTATTTTGGAAAAAGAATAAAGGTGAAAATAGTAAATGCAAATGTATTTAAGCGTTTGCTCGATTTGAAATACGAAGAGTGAAAAGGGCATATTTAAAATGCTGTTTCATATATACGGATAATAAAATATGTGGATAATTAATTATTTTTTAAATTTAACAGATCTTATATTATGAGAAAAGAATTTGCTTTAAAAGGAATTTGCCTTGCACTATCAGTAATTATTGCAATGGCATTTGCGAGCTGCTCCGATAGCGGCAGCGACCCAGCTGAGGACTCAAACACAATTAAAATTGGAGTTCTTTTAAGCATTACTGGAACTGGCGCCCCAAATGCAGTGGAGGCGCAAGCTGCTCTCGAAATTGCTCTTAACGAAATTAATGAGCATTTCAAGAATAAAAACTCAAAGCTAAAAATTAAGCTGTTTATCGAAGATACGAAAAGCGACACCCTTGTTTGCTTAGAAAAACTGAAGCAATTTAAAGCTAATGATATAAAATTTGTTATTGGTCCTTGTTTAAGCTCTGAGTTAGCTGCAGTCAAGGATTATGCCGACCAAAATGATATGTTGCTTTTAACGCATTCTGCGACTGCCATTTCTCTTGCAATTCCGAATGACAACATTTTTCGTTTAACTCCCTGCGATTCCATTCAAGCAAAAGCAATGGTGAAAATGCTTGATCACTCAAGCATTAGCGCAATAGTATCCTTAATAAGGAACGATTTATGGGCGAGCGAGCTGAACTCAGCTACTCAAAAACTTTTTATTGAAGATGGTGGCAGGGCAAACAAAACCGTTTCTTTCGGTCCAAATAATACTTATGGATTTGAAGATATTATGACAGATGTCGATGCCGGGGTAAAAGGCTTAAAGCTCAACTATAATCACAACGAACTTGATATTGCTTGCTATTTTTTAAGTATGGACGAAGGAGTAAAGTATTTAAGAATTGCAAAAAATTATGAAGATTTAAAGCAAATTCGCTGGTTTGGGGGCGATGCCTTTGCTATGAATGAGCAAGTTTTATTAGATGAAGATGCAGTTGAGTTTTGCTATCAAAGTCAGTTGTGCTGTCCAGTTTTCGCGCTCGACCCAAATTCAAAAAGCAGGTGGTCTCCATTAAAAAATATGATAAATGCAAAAATTGGACGGGAGCCTTCTTCTACTGCAATAAATGCTTATGATGCCCTTTGGCTCTACGCCCTTGCTTATGAAAAAGCGGGCAAAGAAGCAGATTTCTCTACGCTAAAAAACGCATTTTTAAGCAAATCAAAAAATTTCGATGGTGCTTCCGGCATTATTAATTTAAATGAAAATGGAGACAGAATCAATGCTAACTATGAGTTCTGGTCTATAATGAAAAATGCTGATCAATATGCTTGGACTCGAACTGCCATATATTACTCAGCAAGCGATGCGCTGCAAATTTTAAACTAATTTAATAATGGATTTTTTTAAAATAAATAAAGAAAAAAACAGTTTAGCAATTCTAAGCAGTATTTATAAGCAATCTGACTTTGGAATTGCAGTTTATTCTTTGAATGGG
>LSQX01171422.1_pt1 | contig 13026 bp, 11 predicted proteins | sample 654561 | NCBI WGS metagenome assembly LSQX01 (sample SAMN04489861, study PRJNA283612) | anaerobic digester metagenome | isolation source: 4 biogas reactors fed with cattle manure at either 37C or 55C with and... | place: Denmark: Kongens Lyngby | collected 2014 | reverse complement strand
CCAGCCGCTGCCCATTGCGGTCCACATAGCCCGAAAGACAGCAGGCACCGGTGAGGAAGCCTGTTTTGGCCCGCACGGTGCCTTCCGCGTCCGTTCCCTTCATCCGCTTCTTAAGCGTCCCATCTTGCCCCGCCACGGGTAAGGTATGGACGAAGGAGCCGGCCCACTCGCTCTGCGTGCGCATGTGCTGCAGCAGCGACACCATGAACCGCGGGGTGAGGCGGTTTTCACGTGAGAGCCCGCTGCCGTCCACAAACCGGCAGCCCTCCAGCGGGAGATTCAGGTGCTGCCACGAGGACGTCATGAGGTCGTTGTACGACTGAGCCTGGTGCGCGCCGAGCAGCGCCCGCATGAAGCTGTCAGCGATATGGTTGTCGCTCGCCTTGTCCATTCCGCACAGCATGGCGAGGATGCTATTGGGCGAGCGGGCCGGTGGCGGCAGCCCTGTCTGGAAAGCTTCCGCGTAGATCGCGCCGGGGAGGTGGCAGGCATCGCCCCAGGTGCGCAGGGCCGCGGCGCAGGTGACGAGCTTCATGTTCGAGGCCGGCATCATTGACAGGTCCGCCCCACGCTCGTAAAGCGTCTCCCCACCGAGCACCTGCACCAGCACGCCGAGGTCCTTGATATCGCGGGCAGCGAAGACACGGTCGAGGCTATGGCTCAGATCAGCCGAGGCCGCCGAGACGCAGGCAGCCAGGAGGGCCAGACCGATCAGAAGGCGAAGTGATGGCCGGAGCGATAGCCGGAGCGATAGCCGCGGGTGACGCATGTCCGAATTATACTCTTTAGCGGGTGCGGGTGTGAAGAAGTGCATGTCGCACCTTTGGGAGAACCGCCTGTCCCCGCCTCCCGTCCTTGTATCAACACCTTATCAACAGGAGGTTCGAAATGCGTAGATCTCTATGGCTCTCGCTGGCGCTGGTGGTTTTGCTGCCGGTGATGGCGCAGGCGCAGACGGGGCGAATTCGGACACTGGGGGAAGGTCGCGTGATGGTCTCGCCAGATACTGCCGAGGCGACGTTCTCCGTGCGGTCCGAGGACCGGCAGCTCGCTCCCGCCCGTGAGAAGGCTGCCGCGGCAATGACGAAAGTACTGGCCGCGTTGCGCGGACTGCGGATCGAGAATCTGACGCTGGGCACCGCCTCGATCAGCGTCACCCCGCTGATCCGGCAGCCACAGGGCGGCAACGTGCCGTATCCCGGGCCTAATGTTGAGATACAGCAGCAGATTGTCGGCTACCAGGTGACCAGCACGGTCAACGCGCGGCTCAAGGGTAAGCCGGCGGCGATGGCGCAGGGAATCTCGCAAGTGGTGGACACTGCGCTCGCCAATGGCGCGACGAACTTCTATGGCCCGAGCTTCTTCCGCGAGGACATGACCGTGCCGAACCAGCAGGCGCTCGAGGCGGCCACCAAGAACGCGGTAGCCAAGGCCCAGGCTTTGGCGCGAGCGGCGGGCGTCACGATCACCAACATGACCTATATCGGTATGTATCCCGAGGACAACCAGGACGGGCCGCGGCCGATGATGGCCATGGCGGAGATGTCGATGGGCAGAGCGGGCGGCGGTGGTTATACGCCGACGCCAGTTGAGGTCCGGGACATTCCGGTGACGGCGCAGGTGTGGGTGACGGCGGCCTACTAAGCCTGTAAATGGATCGGGTACCACGGCCGGGATTTCTGGCCGTGGTGAACTACGAGCGAGCGCTGCCAGCGGGGCTGGCCCCGCGCGTTGTGGCATGATTTGGCGGAGGGGTGTGTCTTGACAGCGTACGCGACTTTCTTGTAAAGTTGGCGTTCACGACGGAGTTCCTGCCGTGGCTGTTTGGCCACTGCAGGTGTTTACTAATGAGGTGAGGCGAGATAGATCCCAACCGGGGCTACAGGATCAACGAACGCATTCGCGCATCGCAGGTACGCGTGGTGACCCAGGACGGTGAAAACCTGGGCGTCATGCCGATACAGGCGGCGCTGGCGGAAGCCGAGAAGCGCGGACTGGACCTCATTGAGGTCGCACCGGATGGGAAGCCGCCGGTGTGCCGCATCATCGACTACGGCAAATTCCGATACGAGCAACGCAAGAAGCTCAAGGACGCGCAGAAGAAGGCGAAGCAGACGGAGCTTAAAGGAATTCGGGTTCGCCCGAACACCGATGACCACGATCTGAACTTCAAGGCGAAAAATGCGCTCAAGTTCCTCCGCAAGGGTGACAAGGTCAAGTTCACGGTGATCTTCCGTGGGCCGGAACTTCGTCACAAGGAGATCGGGCAACAGCAGCTCGAGCACTTCATTGAACGCCTCACCGACTACGCGATCGTGGACCAGTCCCCCCGAATGGAGGGACGCCGCATGACCATGGTGCTCGAGCCCAGGAAGGTCATGCCGCCGGAGAAGGCCGAGGAGAAGGTAACGCCCGAGGAAATCGCCGCTGCCGCTGCCGCCGAGGCCGCTTTGGCTGCCGTGGAGCAGGAGGAAGTGGCTGAGGCTGCCGAGACCGGCGAAGCCATCGAAGAGGGCGCGCCCGTTGAGGAGCCAGTTGCTGACGAGGCTCTCCCCGCACCCAGTGAGCAAGGAGTTATGACCAGTGCCAAAGATGAAGACGCGTAAGTGCGCGGTCAAGCGCATGAAAGTCACGGGTAGCGGCCGAGTTTTGACCCGCAGCCCCAAGCAGAACCATTTGCTGTCCAAGAAGAGCCGCGCCCTCAAGCGCCGCCTCGCCTTGGGTAGCGAGATCACCGGCGCCTACCGGCAGTCGGTCGACTCTCTGCTTCCGTATCAGTAGCAGATCGCACCTGCACAACAACTGGTGGGACAGGCCCCGCGCCTGTCCCACCTTGAGTTTTTCGCGCAGGCCGGCTTGTCCCTGAGCCGACACCGGCTCGAGAATCTGTTGGTCTACGCAGCGGGCTAGTGAACGGGCAAGCAAGTGGCGCTGACCGCCTTCAGGCGATGGAAGCGTCCGCCCCCAGCGGCCCGTGGGCATGAAAAGGAGTTGGGATTATGCCCCGAGTAAGTAGAGGTCCGGCCTCCCACCGGCGCCGCAAGAAGATCTTAAAAGCGGCAAAGGGGTACGTCGGCGGTCGCCGTAAGTTCTACAAGACCGCCAAAGAGACGGTCATGCGTGCGCGTAACTACGCCTATCGCGACCGTCGAGTGCGCAAGCGAGCCTTCCGCAACCTGTGGATCGCGCGCATCAATGCCGCCGTCCGCCAAAATGGCATGACTTACAGCGTCTTCACCAATGCCTGCAGGAAAGCTGGCATTGAGATCAACCGCAAGATGCTCGCCTACATCGCCATGGAGGATCCGCAGGGCTTCACCCTCATCGTAGAGCAAGCGAAAGCTGCTCTGAGTTAGAAGGCCGCCCCGGATAGACGCAGGTCATCTGCAGTCTTTGTCGAAACGCCGACTCATCTTATGAGTCGGCGTTTCTTTTTTGGGGAGCCGACGCGGAGGAACCTGGAGGCGATCATCTTGCGGACCATCATCTGTTTGTGCGCGCTGCTCGCCTGCCTGCCAGTATTTGCCCAGCAGGAGGCTGCCCCTTTGACCAACAAAACCCGTGAAGGCATGGAATGGGCGAATTTCTGGTGGGAGCATGCGCCTGACAAGACGCTCCCTCGCGTGCTGCTGATCGGCGATTCGATTACCAACCAGTACAAGGGGGAAGTGCAGAAGCTGCTTGCGGGCAAGGCGAACGTGGACATGATGGCCACCTCCGCCAACATTCTCGATCCGCAATTCACCGCCGCGGTCAAGCTCGCCATCGGCGACTACAAGCATGCGGTCATTCACTTCAATAACGGGCTGCACGGCTTTCACCTTACCGACGCGGAGTATGAAGCGGGACTGCGGGCGCTGGTGGCGCTGTTCCGGGAGCTTGAGCCGCAGGCGAAGCTGATCTGGGCCAGTAACACGCCGGTCGTGGACCCGAAGCAGGTTGATACGCTGGCGGGCGGCAATGCGACGGTGCTGAGGCGCAATGCCAGCGCAGATCGCGTGATGGCGGAGCTTGGCATCCCCATCAACGACCTGTACACACCCTCAGTAGGGCATCCGGAGTACCGCAACCCGGGGGACGGCTACCACTATAACCAGCAGGGGAAGACGGTGCAGGCGGCGGCGGTGACGAAGGTCGTGAGCGAGGCGCTGGGGCTGTAGTGGGTGGGCGCGGCTTTTGCCAACCGGCGCGGCACGTAGGCCGCGCCCTACAGGAGGGGCCGGGAGTACCGGTGGGACAGGCATCCTGCCTGTCGGAGGGTTGCGACCTGACAGGCAGAATGCCTGTCCTACCGGATCTACTGCGGCCAGCGAACACCTTCTTCTTCTCGCCCGTCAAGAAGTCGGCGTCCAAATACCCCGTCAGCAGCGGCAGCGAGTGAGAGGTGACACATGAACTCCAGAACCAGGCGGTTGGCTCTGCGCGGCCGCGCGCCCTACCGCGTGAGTTTCGGCGGCGGCGGTACAGACCTGCCGGTGGTGGCGGAGTCTCAGGGCGGGGCGGTGCTCAATACCACGATCGCGAACCATGTCCACGCCACCTTGCTGCCCAGGCACGACCACCAGGCGCGAATCTGCTCGCTCGATTACGATATCATCGCCAACTACGACCTCGATGAGCCGCTCTTCACCCACCAGACACAACTCAAATTGTTCGATGCAGTGATTCGCCGACTGGGGCCCGAGCACGGGTTTGATCTCTTTGTGGAAAGCGATGCTCCGGTGGGATCGGGCTTAGGAGCCTCCGGGGCGCTGGCAGTACTGGCGACGGCGCTCCTGGCGCGGCACATGAACAAGAGCATGAACCAGTATGAGATCGCCGAGGTGGCGTTTTCGGCCAACCGGCAACTTCAGGGCGAGCGGGTGGGGCGGCAGGACGAGTATGCGGCGGCATTCGGCGGCGTGAACTTCATGGAGTTCAACGACGGCGGCACCACCGTCATGCCCCTGCGCCTGAGCCGCGAGCTGGTCTGCGAGATTGAACATCGCTTTCTGCTTTGCCATACCCCGGTAGAGCGCTCGCCTGAGGACCCGGTAAATGAGCAGGTGCGGCTCCACCAGGAGGGCCGCAAGGAGACTGTGGACGCCATGGCGGCCCTGCGCGACCTGGCCTACGAGATGCGCGATCACCTCTGCCGCGAGGACTTGGTCACCTTTGCCGCCGATCTCGTCCGGGCGGGTGAGCTAAAGCAGCAGACCAATCCGGCGGCGCAGATTGACTATGTGGACGACATGCTGGAGAGAGCTATCGCAGCCGGGGCCCATGGCGGCAAGCTGCTGGGGGCAGGCGGTGGCGGGTATCTGCTGGTAGTGTGTGGGCCCGGATGCAAAGGACATGTCGCCGACGCGCTCAAGGAGCGCGGCGGGCAGGTCGTGCCGTTTCTGCTGGACCACGAGGGTGTGCTGACGTGGCAGGTGGAGATTGAAGACAGTGACAAGGTACACCCGTTCTACCGCGAATGGCTGGAGCGTGAGGGACAGTAGGACAGGCATCCTGCCTGTCTTTGGTGCGTGACAGGCAGGATGCCTGTCCTACTCCAGATCTTTGCAGGTTTCTCTTCCCCTTCCCACGAAATCTCACATCGACTCTCTCCGCACTTCCCTCAAAAGGTGTCGCCCAATGTACCGTATTCCCACCGCGCTGCTGCTCCTCGCGCTGATCATTCCCGCTACTGCCCAGGAGACCAAAACGGATCCGCGTGTGGCGTACGCGCCTGACGTCGTCGGGGTCGGGCGGCTGTTCATGATTGCCGTCAAGGTGCCTGTCGAGGCGCCGGCCATCACGCCCTCGGTGCCCGAGGAAGTCAAACTGCTGGATCAGACGCCGGTGCCTGCCAAGAGCGACGTGCGCCGGTACTACTTCCGCTCTGTCAAATCCGGCAGTCCACGCATCGGTTTTGATCTGCCGTCGGGGCCTCTGACGGTGGCACTGGAAGTGTGGTCGTTCGATCAGCTCAACGAGTACCGCAAGCTCAAGAACGTGCAGCTACCGCGACGCTGGCCACTGGGCAAGGAACTTCCGGAGTTGAAGGAAAAGCAGACTATCACGACCGACGCGCAGAAGGCCGCCGCACGCAAGTCGACCGCTGGCAGCAGTTGGGGCGAGGTATCCGATGAAGCGATCTGGAGCCTGCAGCCCGACAGCACGATCCCGCGCTGGCATTGGGTGAACGTCAAGGATGGCTGCCCTGTCCACGGAGACGAGATCTACACGAAGCGCGCCTACTATCCGTGGGGGAAGAGCACCCAACTACCCTTCTCGTGGAAGATCGAATGTCCTGTCGGGCACGAGTTGTACCCCTCCAATGACTTCGGCAAAGACGATTTCACCAGCGGCCCCTTCCCCGATGACGGCATCGGCGGCGGCTACATAACGCCCGACGGCAAGCACTATGGCTTCATCGCCGAGATCGCGCAGAAGTACTGCCACGTCGCGCTCGCCGTCGCCCCGTCCTGCGCCGATGCGTACCTGCGCACGGGGGACGTGAAGTATGTGCACAAGGCTCTGGTGGCGATGAGCCGGATGGCGGTCGAACATGCCTATCTGGCGACAATGACCCAGCACCGGCACCGCAACGTGGTGCAGCAGGTGGAGCGGTTCGGGCAGGGCCGCTTTGATGAGGGCCCCGTGCTCGGCTACACCGGCCTGACCGTGTACCCGATTGACCAGCCGGGCTACCAGGTCAGCCATGCCGAAGCCTATGACAAGATCTTCGACGCAATCGACAAAGACACAGAGATCGTGCCGTTCCTTCAGAAGAAGGGCTTCACAGACATCAATACGACTGAGGATGTGCGCCGCTTCATCGAGACCCACCTGATGGCGACTTGGATGCAGGCGGCGATGGATGGCGCCACGCACTCGAACGAGCCCTTCCACCAGTGGGGCCTGTCCAAGATGGCCGAGATGCTGAACTACAAGCAGGGCGGCGACTTCATGGACTGGCTCTATAACGGAGCCGGCAAGATGCGGGTCTTCGTTCCGAACGACTACTTCCGCGATGGCGCGCCGTATGAGTCGACCGGCGGCTACAACTCGATGCATGTGACCGCACTGGGGCCGATTGTCGATGCCGTGGAGCATATGCGGGAGATGCGGCCGGAGACCTACCCGGATGAGAAGTACCCGTCGCTGTCCAACTCCCGCCGGTATCGCAACGTCTTCGACTTCTGCATGGACACCATGCTGATCGACCGGACCTTCCCGCTGATCGGCGATAGCGGTTCCCATCCTCAGTACGGCAAGCTCGGCAAGACCAGTTATCACGATGCCGACAACAAGGCCTTCGAGCACGCCTACAAGCTCTTCAAGGACCCGAAGTTTGCCTGGGCTCTGGTCCATGCGGGGAATTGGTCGCCCTCGCTGGAGTTCCCGTATACCCGTGCGCAGATCGAGAAGGAAGCCGCGAAGGTGCCGGATACGTGGAATGACGCCAGTTCGATCCATGATGGGTATGGCGTGGCAATTTTGCGCGACGGCAAGGGTGACAACAAGCGGGCGCTGTGGATGATGTATGGGCGCGCGCGGGGGCATACGCAGGACAACCTGCTCGATATCGGCCTCGCCGCCGAACAGGGGACGATTCTGCAGCACATGGGCTACCCCCGCAACTGGGGGCACTGGGAGTATGTGTGGAGCAGCCACCACGTGGCGCGGGCCTTTCCGTACCACACAGGCATGATCGCGAAGGCGCAACTCTTCGCCGATGCTGGCGTCGCGCAGGTGTGTGAGGCGCGGGCCGAGGCGCATGGTGAATACGACAATGACGGGAAGCAGGCAGAGGTGCCGGCCGACTTCTGGCAGCGGCGGATGCTGGCGCTGGTGAACGTTTCGCCCGAGCAGTACTACTGCGTGGACCTCTACCGCATCTCCGGCGGCAAGGAGCACTGGTGGGCCTTCCATGGCCAGGAGGGCGAGTTCGAGACAACAGGCCTGAAGCTGACGAAGCAGGCGGCCGGGACGCTCGCGGGACCGGACGTAAAGTTCGGCGATGAGGACTGGCTGAAGAAGAACTCCAGCGGGCGCAACATGTATGGCTATAGCGGGCCGATGTTCCCCTTCCCGTGGCTCTACAACGTGGAGAAAGCGCCGAGCGCCGGGCTCTGGACCGCGGACTGGAAGCTCAAGACCGGCGACGGTCTGCACTTCAAGCTGACCGTGCCGCAGTCGGAGGGCATGGAGGTCAACATCTGCGACGGCACCTCTCCAGCGGGGGGCAAGCCGTACGAGATGAAGTGGATCATGATGCACAAGCAGGCCGCCGAGCCGGTGAAGAGCCAGGTGCTCGGCCTGATGGAAACATACCGCGACCAGCCGGTCATCCAACAGGCGACGAACCTGGCGGTGTCGGGCGAGGACGAGACCGGGTACGCTGCGGCAGGCTGTGTGGTCAAGACGGCCGACCGCACCGACACGCTCTTCGCCTCAGCCGATCCGAAGGTGGCGCGCACGGCTGAAGGGGGCTTTAAGTTCGCCGGGCGCTTTGGCCTGTGGGCGGAGAAGGACGGCCTGCCGGTGGCGATGAGCCTCGTTGGCGGGACCGAGCTAACCAAGGGCAGCTTTGGGATCAAGATCGACCAGCCGGAGTACCGGGCGAAGATCACGAAGGTCGACCGCAAGACCGACACGATCACCGTCTCGCCTGCGCCACCGGCAGTCGAAGCGATCAAGGGCGCAACGATCTTCCTCACCAGCGGCACGCGCCGACTGGCGTACAAGGTGCTCGCCGCGAAGACAGTCGCCGGAGGCGTGGAGCTTCGCCTGAACATGGATGCGCGCATCGGCACCGGTCAGGTGACCGGTGTGAAGAACTACCTGGTGGAGACGCAGACACCGTTCACGCTGCACTCGTGGGGCTACTACGAGGGCGCGCGGATCGTGAACGAAGCGAAGACTGTGGAGTACAAGGTGAACGAGGTGCGCAGCCAGAAGGGCGCGTACCTCGACCCGGTGCGCTCTGCCGAGGCGAAGGCGGAGACATTAGCGACGCAGTTCCCGACAGGCTCGTGGTTTGAGGTGTATGACTATGGCGTGGGGGATGAAGTCGTCTGGCCGTACGCGATCAGCGTGACGCGCACGGGCAGCGGCATCTACCGGGTGAAGTCGCCAGTCCCGGTGACGCTGAATCTGCCGGAGGGGCGGTAGGACAGGCATCCTGCCTGTCTAATTGATACTACCACCACCACCGAAAACGGCGTTGATCGTCTGGTAAAGGTGACGGGTGGCATGGTCGGTCTTCCGGCCATGCGTGGAGATGATCCCGCACGGCCTGAAGACAGACCGTGCCCCCGTTGGGGGAAACCGTGACAGGCAGGATGCCTGTCCTACCGGGCAACGTCACGCCTCCAGCGGCAACTGTGCCACTGTACGCTGCTGGTTGGAGATCTGCGCTGCCTGCGCCACCTCCACTGCTCGAATGCCGGCCTCGCCGCCGAAGAGATCCTCGTTGCCCGGGTCGTCGAAGGTGCCGTTGACATAGGCGGCCATCGCGCGTAATTCGTCCGCCACCAGCTCGCGCAGGAACAGCGGCACCTCCTCCTGCGGAGCCCCGTGCACGCGGCCCTTGCCCATCATGGCGTAGGCGTCATCGGAAGAGCGCTGCTCGCTGGGGTCGTCGTAGATCGGGCGCATGATCTCGCCCGAGCGGCCGCTGATCGACAGCGTGCCGCCCTGCAGGTTGATGATGATCGTGCCCTCGGTGCCGTGGAGGCGGAAGTAATGCTGGCGGCGGCGGTAGGCCGAGCCGAACTCGAAGGTGCCCAGCACGCCAGACCTGAAGCGCGCCGCGACCTGGACGACATCGTCCTCAGCCTCAGGGCCGTCGGCTTTGTGCGCCAGATTCGCCATCTGCGCGTAGACCGTGTCGTACTCCCCAAGCAGATACCGAGCCGTGCACAGCTCGTGCATGTGGTGGAAGAGGTGCCCGCCCGACAGGCTGCGCTGCATCTTCCAGTGCGGGGAGGAGCCTCGCAGGTCCACCCAGAAGGTGCGCTCGACGCGCAGCGCCACCGGCTCGCCAATCTCCCCGGCCAGAAGGGCCTGGCGTGCGACGCGAATGCCGTCCATGAAGCGCTGCGGGTGGCCGAGCATCAGCGTGACCCCTGCCGCCTGTGTGGCCGCGATCATCTGGCGGCATTCGGCGAGGGTCAGCGCCATCGGCTTTTCAAGGAAGATGTGCTTGCCGGCCTGTGCGGCAGCCAGAACCGGCTCGAGGTGAGCGTTGTTGGCGGTGGCGATGATGACCGCGTTGACCGTGGGGTCGGCGAGCATTGCCTCAATGGTGGGATAGTGCTCGCAGCCGAGCTCACGCGCCAAGTCCCGTGCGGTGCGCTCGGTGCGGTTCCACAGCCCGGCGAGGTAGCAGCCCGGCACGATCTGCGCTAATCGCGCCTCCAATTTGCCCATATACCCGGTGCCGATGACTCCGAAGTGAAGCTCCTGCATTGGTATCCCTCCCGCGTAGACCGGTTCTTCCCGAACCGGCTCGGCAAGTTAGAAACTTGCCCCACGCGATTTCGCTCAAGGAATTCGCCAGACAAAGCAAAAAGCCCTGCCTCATTACTGAGGCAGGGCTTTGGTTCGTTCTACTGATCGCTTCCGGCTCAGCGTCGCCGGGGGGACCTGCGGGTCGCGCCGCCGGTGCGCGCGCCGCCCGACCAGGAGGTCAGGCCGCCGCCACGACCACCACCACCACCACGCCCGCTCGGCGCGTTGCCGCTTACGGTGGCCCGGAAGGAGCGGTCGTAGTCGAAGCCCTCCATCTTGCGGACGGTGATCGGCTTGCCCAGCGCCCGCTCGATCTCGCGCACTACCTGCTGGTCGTCGGTAGTGACCAGCGTCATGGCGTCGCCGCTGTGTTCGGCGCGGCCCGTGCGGCCGATGCGATGGATGTAGGCGTCGGCGGTGTCGGGAATATCATAGTTGATAACGTGCGAGATGCTCTGCACGTCAAGCCCGCGCGCGGCGATGTCGGTGGCGATGAGCAGGCGGCATTGGCCGCTGCGGAAGCTGTCGAGCGCGCGCTGGCGCTGGCCCTGCGACTTGTTGGAGTGCAGGACGGCGGACCGGTGGCCGCAGCGGTCAACCTGCGCGGCGATACGGTCGGCGCGGTGCTTGGTGCGGGTGAAGACCAGCACGGACTTGGAGTCGATGCTCTGCAAGAGTTCCAGCAGCAGGGCCGTCTTCTGCTCCTGCGCTACCGGCAGCAAGGCATGCTCGACGGTCTGTGCGGGGGCGGCGAGACCCATCTCGATCCGCTCGGGATCGCGCATGATCTCCGCCGTCAGCCGCTTGAGTTCGGGGGCGAAGGTGGCGGAGAACAGCATCGTCTGCCGCCGCGCTTCGGTCTCCTCGCAAATCTTGCGCACGGGGGGCAAAAAGCCCATGTCGAGCATCCGGTCAGCCTCATCAAGGACCAGGATCTCTACGTTCGAGAGATCGGCGATCCTGCGCTCCATGAGGTCGAGCAGGCGTCCGGGAGTCGCGACGAGTACATCGACACCGCGCCTGAGCGCCTTGGTCTGTGGCTCATAGCCGACTCCACCGTAGACGACTGCTACACGGTGCTTGGTCTGTTTGCCCACCTGGAGAGCGACCTTCTCGATCTGACCGGCGAGTTCACGAGTGGGGGTGACCACAAGTGCACGGGGTCCGCCGGGCTTGGAGGGGATGCGCTGCATCAGGGGGAGCACGAACGCCGCCGTTTTACCGGTCCCGGTCTGGGCACAGCCCACGACGTCACGGCCTTCGAGTACGAACGGGATGGCATCGCGCTGGATGGGGGTCGGGCTGGTATAGCCCATAGCTGCCACTGCCTCGAGAAGGCGTGGCGAAAGATCCAATTCATTGAAACTCAATAGAGCTCCTTCCTCGTGCGCCATATCAGGTCGCACTGCGGCAGACGCAGTAGTCCTGACAGTTCACGAGGAAAAAGAAGGACGACCGAGTCTTAGGTGAAGCACACTCATCGGTGCGCTGTTCGAGCCAGTATAGCTGGTGGGTGTGCAAATAGCGAACCCGGGTGACGATCCAGCCGTCACCCGGGTTCGCGGTGGGTCGAACTACTTGGTGTTGGAGAGCTGCTTGAGAGTCATGGAGATAAGGCTGATGAAGTCCGCGAAGAACTTCTCGAACGACCCGATCTCATCCGTGGTGCCGTCGGCCTCGTAGTGCGCGTTGAAGTCGCCACCGGCGACGCGCATCGAGATCTCCTGGATGTTGGTGGTCATACGTGCGAGACGACGGAGCACGAGCAGGTCGAGCAGCATGCCGATCACGAGAGTGGCTGCAAGGAGAGTGATGCTGACTACCAGCAGGGTCTGCAGCATGCCGTCGTTCGCGGCGTCAGCCTGCTCCGAGATGTCTTCCATCGCGTAGATGATACCCACGGGGTCCGCCTCGGCTCCAAAGATCGGGAACACTGCGTGACCGGTGCTCGCGGAGGTGTTGCTCCAGCGAACCGTCCAGTAGTCCCCCTCGCCAGTGACGCCATCGTGGCAGGTCTTCGTGCACGAGCCCACTTCGAGACCGACGATGCGGCTGTTCTCCGGGACTTCGGTCGGCGGAAGTTCGAACTGAGCCTTCTCGGCAAGCACCTCGTCGGTCGATGCAAGGAGCGCGTAGTTGTTGCGCTCCTCCCAGACAGACGACTCGCCGAGTGCCTCACGTGCCGCCGCGTATGCGCCCTGGTCGACCGACTCCTTGTCGAGGAGCAGTGCATAGTCCGCACCGGTGACCGCCTTCATGCTATCGAGCACCGCGGCGGCTTCGGACGGCTGGACTACGGGGTCGATGACCACATCGACGCCCTTGATCTCCTCCCATGCCGCAAGTCCGCGCGTGCCTGTGCGCGAGATGATCGTGTCGAGACTCGCGGAGTACGACTGGTGTAGATACACCATCACTCCGGCCGCCCCGAGCAGGTTGATGATCACCACGCCCGCAAGTATCCGCGTTCTGATCGAGAGGTTCTTCATTCCGCTATACGCCCCCTTGCCTGAGATTCATGTCTGTCTCTTATACACATCT
>LSQX01385315.1_pt1 | contig 13027 bp, 13 predicted proteins | sample 654561 | NCBI WGS metagenome assembly LSQX01 (sample SAMN04489861, study PRJNA283612) | anaerobic digester metagenome | isolation source: 4 biogas reactors fed with cattle manure at either 37C or 55C with and... | place: Denmark: Kongens Lyngby | collected 2014 | reverse complement strand
CTGCAAGGTTTTAATGACTTATTCTTCATAAGCATGCACACGCGGACCTTGCCTGATACGCGAGCATAGCCGCTGGCTGCATGAGCAGCCCCCTGCTCAAAACGGGTCAAAACGTGTTTTATTTGCGAACTATTAATGGATATGCTCATTTTTTATCTTTTAGCAATTGGATTGTCCTTTATGTTGCTTGTTTAATCTTGGCTTAGAAATTTCGGCGTTAAACAGCGGAAATAGTCGTAGTGAGTTTAAATATTATTTAACTGCTCCCACTGCTCTATCATAACATTTTTATATTTCATATAACACTCGTACAAATGCAAATATTTTTCATGGTTTTTAGCGTTAGGATAAAAGTGTGTAAGATTTTGGTCGTTGACTTTGGGTTCTTGTCCGAAGGCCTTCTGTAACAGATAACAAACTCCCAAAATTCCCAATTCTTTTGTTTGATTGCGAACTACCGGTTCGGCTTCGCAATCACATATTGCCTGACACAATAAATCACTTTGAGCGCCTCCTCCCGCTACGTATAATACATTTTTATACCTCGGAAGATTTTGATAACAATCGTGCAAGGCCAGAGTAATACCCTCATATACGGCTCTGATCATGTCGTATTTAGTATGATGGGCTCTGAGGCCTAAAAAGACGGCACTAGCATTTGGCAAGCGGAAAGGCGCCCGTTCACCATAAAGATACGGCAAAAACAACACACCATTACTTCCTATAGGAATATCGCTTAACTTGGACTCCAAATCGGCATAAGTCATGTCTTCAACCATGATTTTCCTAATCCAATCCAGATTTGAAGCACCACTTAGCGCAGACATTTGCCTAATGTACATTCCTGATTCGGTGTGACATAAGACACTGCCCAAGCTGCTCATATTTTTCCTAGCTTCCTCTTCATTTAAAACAACAAAATTAGCCAGTGTCGTTCCGATAATGCTGCCTTTCTGACCTGGCATCATTAAGTAGTTGCCTGTAGCTGCAGCGATTACATCTAGGGTCCCCGCTATTACTGGAACACCTTCAGGTATTTTTAAATCCCGTGACACTTCTTTGGTAATATTGCCAACCGTCTCGCTGGATAAAAAGACATCCGGTAAGCAGTCTTTTATCTCTGATATATCTAACCAATCCAGAATCTCATAGCGGTACTTTTTATCGAATATGTCAAAAACTGCAGTTGAAGCATCGGTTACATCTGTAGCAATATTCCTTGTGAGTTTATAATTAATCCAGTCTTTGCAGTGAAGAACCCATTTTACACGCTTATATCTCTCTCTTTCATTCTTTTTTAGCCAGTTCAATATAATTGGAAAAGCTCCTGAAAATAGAGGCGTTGTATTTAAAGCAATACATTTTTCATTAATTTGACTTAGTTCTTCCTTCTGAATTGTTCCCGGTCTGGTATCATTCCATAAAATGGCGGGCCTAACAGGCTCGCCATTTTCATCTAATAACCATGCTCCGTCTCCTTGTGCACAAACTCCAACACCGCAAATTTCATTCCAATGAGGACTATTGCAGCGCAGGGTTGTAATTACTTCGCAAAGGTCCTTCCAATACTCCTCCATGTCAATTTCACAAACTCCCGGGGAAGACATTGAGACGCTTACATTTTTACTTGCAATACAAATGAAATCTGATTCTGAAGTCAGTAAGGCAGCTTTGATCTTTGTCGTACCAGCATCTATGCACAAGAAGGTTTTCATCGTTACCACTCCAGTTTAAATTCTTTCCAGGGCTTGTTCGAAATCAGCGATTAGATCTTCGACATTTTCCACCCCGACAGAAACCCGAATCATGCCATCATCTATTCCCATTTTTTCTCGTTCCTCTTTTGGCACATCTTTGTGTGTCATTATTGCCGGAATCTCTACAAGTGTATCTAAATCGCCTAAGCTCACCGCAAACTTTCCGATCTCTAAACCAAAGCATACTTTCTTCGCTTCGTTAATCCCGCCTTTAACAACTAAGCTCACCATACCGCCGAAGCCATCAAAATACTTCAGGGCATGTTGATAATACTCGTTATTTTCTAAGCCTGGGTACATTACCTTCTCAATTTTTGGATGTCGGCTCATTCTTTCGGCAAAAATTTTGGCATTTTGGCAATGTCTTTCCATTCTTAAGTGGAGAGTCTTTAAGCCTCTAATCATCATGTAACAATTAATTGGTGCAGGTACGGGACCAATATCCATATACTGTTTTTGTCTCAATCCCTCGCAAAATTCTTTCTTCCCTACGACAGCTCCACCAATTACATCGCCATGGCCATTTATATATTTTGTACAGCTGTGTACCACCGTGTCGATGCCCCACTCAACAGGTCTAAATAAATACGGAGAAGTAAAAGTATTGTCCACAACCGTTTTAATACTGTTTTTCTTTGCCCATCCAACTATTTCATCAAATTCTGGAATCTCCAGTGTCGGATTGGCAACTGTTTCAAAGTAAACCAGTTTAGTATTGTTTCTCTTTGCAGCTTCCAAGCTCTCTGTAGTTAAACTCTTTACAAAAGTCACATTTATACCCATGTCCGGGAGGATATTTTTTAGGAGACCATAGGTTCCACCGTAAACCGTCTGAGCAGATATTATGTGGTCTCCTTGCTTACAATATCCCAAGATTGCCAATGTAATAGCCGCCATGCCGGAGGAAGTTACTAAAGACGCTTCGGCTTTTTCAAGGGCAGCTAATTTTTTCTGAAGTGAAATCTGGGTCGGATTTCTCGACCTTCCGTATGTATATATTATCTCGCCTTCCTTGGGCGTCCCTGCAATCCATCTTTCCATCTTATCTTCTGTAAAAGCAAATGTACTAGTCATATATATTGGCTCGACAATGGCACCGGTTTCTTTATCAGCATTTTGACCGGCATGAACCGCTAATGTTTCAAATTTATAATTTTTGTCCTGCATGCTAATTCTCTCCTTTTGCAGTTAGTCTATTTCGTCTCCAGCTATTCGGACTAGCATTTTTATGTGATCATTGGGATGTCCATTCATCTCTTCAAATCCGCCTTCAACGATATTTTCTAAATCGACAACACCCGTTATCATCTTGTGTATATATGGGTACTTTCCTTGACTCATTAATTCCAGGCAATCGCCAATTTCATATAAATGAGCCTGGGAAGTGTAAAGCACCTTTTCTCCCTCTTGAAAATCGTTCATAGGGAATACCGGGGGTTTCTCGAACACACCCATTATCATGACGGCAGCTCCGGGCCGCGTTGCTTTAATGACATTATGAAGAGACGCTTCCACGCCCACGCACTCAAAAGCTATGTGCGCCATAGCTGATTCCGTGATATCGCTAACAACATCCACTAGGTCTTCCTCTGCCACATTGACATACCGTGCACCTAATCCTTCTATGAACTCCTTTTTTGATGTTCCGATCCCCGATACGATGAGGTTTTTTGCTCCTGCTTGCAAGCACGCTATCGCAGCGCTAATACCGATAATTCCATCTCCAGAAACCACTACCGTTTTGTCTCTAATGTCTAAATTCATTAAATCGAGTGCGTGTTTGCCGCAGGCTAGGGGCTCGCATAAAACCGCCTCTTTTAAGCCAACATTGTCGGGAATTTTAAACAGTCTTTTTTGATTGACAATAACATATTCCGCAAAAGCTCCATCGGTGGATACTCCAAGAAATCCAAGCTTATAACATATGTTATCACGTCCCGCTAAACACATGGGACATTCTCCGCATGAAAGGGTACCATTAGCTGTTACCCTATCACCTACCTTCCATCCCGTGACTCCTTCCCCTACTTCAGTTATTATGCCGGAAAATTCATGTCCCATTATTAAAGGAGCAGTGCGCCCTGTAAGCCTGTGCGGTCGTTTAGTAGGTATAAAGTTTGGGCCAACGTATTCATGCCTGTCCGTCCCGCAAATGCCCGCCCAAGCTACTTTTATTTTTACGTGACCGGGCTTTACTTCGGGTTCGGGGACATCTTCTATTCTTATGTCTTTATACCCGTGCCATACAGCAGCTTTCATTTTGCTCATCTCCTTTTTAGGATTTTTTTATAGCTTCCATTAGGCGTGAAATAGACATCCCTTTCGGTTCGGTTCCGTCATAAAACTTTACATCAAGCTTTTGAATTAATTTTTCAGCATACCGCAGAAAATCTATGGTCAATTGATTGGCGTGTTGAGCATCATCTCGATACGGATAAATATCCACACTAATCCATTTATCGTAACCCATTTTATTTAGCCAATAGATGAATTCAATAAACTGCGGCCAATGAACAGTGCCTGCGGGCATATCATCGTCAGCAACTCCGTAATTATCATTGACGTGAACGTGAAATAGTCTATTTTCAGCCATCAGCATAGCTGCTGATTCGGCAGGATTTTCATTTGCATTTATGGCATGGCCAAAATCAAGTGTGACGCCAACATTTGAGCATTCGGTCAATAATGACAATGCTAAAGCTTTTCCTGCGGAATTTATGTAGCATTTCATGTTGGGTTCACTCAACTTGTATTCAAGAGCAAGCTTTATATCCTCACGATACCGTGCACATTCGCGAATGCCTTCTACCAAGTTTCTCCATGCCCGGGTATAATCAGCTTCCAAGATATAATCAAATCCATCCAAACCGAGCCAAAGATTTACCGTATCACTCCCACAGATTGCTGCAATATCCATAGCTTTCTTTGTGCGTGAAATAGCTAGTTCCCTCATCCTATCATCAAATGATGAAAAAGAACCGTGCTTCCATTGGGGTTCGCATACTAATTCCACATTAATTACTGATACAACCAATCCCGCTTTGTGAATTATATCGAGGATTTCATTATAGTTGTCTTCATTTATATCATTGGGATAGTTTATCTCTACTCCGGAACACTCTTTTAATTCCTTTAGCTTTTCTATTCTATCTTTAAAAGTTAAAAAAGGTTTGTACCCGCTGCTTACATAACGCTCTGTGCACATTCCATAGGTCCATATACCCACGGAAAGCTTATTACTTTTCACATACATACCCCCAATTCATAGAGTTTTAATATTGCGTTTTACCTTAACACCGCATTTCTATGACCCTAGGTACGCTTCGATAAGGGATCTATCTTTCAAAAGCTCTTCCGGCACTCCTTCTTTTACTATTTCACCTACATTCATAATATAAGCTCTGTCACTTATTGAGAGAGCTTTGTAAGCATTCTGTTCAACAAGTAAAATCGGCGTTCCCTCAGATTTAACCTTCTCTATTATTTCAAAAATATGTGAGACTATCTTGGGAGCTAAACCCAAAGACGGTTCATCCATCATAATCAGTTTTGGTCTGGCCATAAGCGCTCTAGCGATGGCTAGCATCTGCTGCTCGCCTCCAGACAAATGCCCCCCAAACTGGTTTTTTCTTTCCCTCAAAATCGGAAACAGATTATATACTCTTTCCAAATTATCCTGTACTTCCTTTTTATCATTACATAAATATGCGCCGGCCATCAGATTCTCATAGACCGTCAGATTCGTGAAAATCAGTCTCCCTTCCGGAACTAACACAACCCCCATTTTCGCTACGTCATGTGGTTTTTCCGGCATTTTCTTCCCATTGAAAAACACATTGCCTCCTGACTTTTTCATTGCAGAGCAGATGCATTTAAGCAGAGTCGTTTTTCCCGCCCCGTTCGCTCCAAGCACCGAAACAACTTCCCCTTCTTTGACTTCAAGGGAAACATTTTTTACAGCTTTAATTCCCCCATAAGCAGCCGACAGGTTCTCTACCTTCAGCATACGTATTCCTCCCCTAGATATGCTTCTATCACAAGGCGGTCTCTTTTCACTGTTGAAGGACATCCTCTGCAAATAGTCTCGCCAAAATTAAGGACTGTGCATTCGTCACACAAGTTCGAAATTACATCCATGTGGTGTTCAATGATCAATATCGTCAAATTAAACCTTTCTTTTATATCATAAATAAAAGTAACCAGTTCCTTCGATTCTTCTGTATTCATACCGGCTGCCGGTTCATCGAGGAGCAATAATCGGGGATTTAGTGCCAGTGCACGTGCTATTTCCAGTTTTCTTTGATGACCGTAAGGAAGGTTGCTTGCCATTTTATCCGCCATATCTGCCAACCCAACGGTTTCCAGTAACATCATTGCTTTTTCGCGAAGGGATTTCTCCTCTTTTCGAAACTTGACGGTTCTTAAAAAGGATTCCAGCAAATTATATGTGATGTCCTGATTGCCTGCAATTATAACGTTTTGCAAAGCGGTTAAATTTGCAAAGAGTTTTATATTTTGAAAGGTCCTTCCTATGCCCAATCTAGCTATGGAATAAGGTTTTTTCCCGGTAATGTCCTGATTACAGAAAATAATATTTCCGTCCATGGGCTTGTAAATCCCTGTTATTAAATTAAAGATAGTGGTCTTGCCCGCTCCATTTGGGCCTATTAAGCCATGTATTTTACCCTCTTGAAGAGAGAGATTAAAATTGTGAACAGCTTTAACTCCTCCAAAGTATTTGCTTAATTTCTCTATCTTAAGTATTTCGTTCAACGATATCCGCTCCCTTCTTCGGGGCTTTAACAAATACTTTTTTCAAATAGGAAATTATCCTGTTGATGGAAAATTCGCGGTATCCATATAAGCCATCGGGTTTTAGGACAATCACTGCAACTACTGCGATACCATATATAAGCATTCTATAGGAAGCCAGGCTTCTAAATAGCTCCGGCAGTAATGTCACCAGCAATGTGCCTAATACGGATCCGGTTAGACTACCAAGGCCACCTATAACTGTAGTAATAGTGAGTTCCGCAGATTTAGCCAGGTTAAACATTTCCGGCGTAATAAATGTTAAATTATGACTATAAAGGGCTCCAGCCCAACCGGCATATACTGCACTAATTACAAAGGCCAATTGTTTACTGGCAAAGGTATTTATCCCAACCGCTTCAGCGGCTGCTTCCTGTTCTCTAACGGCGATGAGATCACGCCCTGTTTTTGAATGAACTAAATTCCATGCAAAGATAAAGGCTATTACCACACTAATGGCAGTTATATAAAAATTGGTATATTTGGGTATAGCAGTAAAACCTCGAGCACCACCTGTAATCGGTTCTATATACGCAAAAAGAACCCGCACAGATTCACCAAAACCTAACGTTGCAATAAGAAAATAATCTCCTCTCAATTTTAAAGTTAGCGCACCTATCAAATATGCAATAAGCCCCGAAAAGGCAGCGCTTATAATGATCGCAGGTATGAAGGGAATTCCATACTTAGTGGTCAAGATTGCCGAACCATATGCTCCGATGGCCATAAAGCCCGCATTTCCAAAAGAAAAGAGTCTGGTAAATCCGGTTAATATGGACACACCTAAAACTGCAATTATATTTAATCCTAGTAAAATAGCTACTCCTTCTACATAACTACTCATGCATGCACCTCTTTTCTATGCTTTCTCTTCCACATGGACACCCATCAAACCGGAGGGTTTAACTAACAGAATTATCACCAGCAACATAAATGTAAACAGGTCTCGGAGGCCAGAGCTTAGGTATGCAGTTACCATGGTTTCCATTATACCGATAACTAAAGCACCAATTATAGCTCCCCTTACACTTCCCAGGCCTCCCAATACTGATGATATAAATGCCTTTAATGCAACATTTCCCATAGTTGGATAGACAGTATATTTCATGCCAAGTAAAATGCCAGCACAACCTGCGTACATACCCGCAACCAAAAACACAAGTGAAATATACCTATCGACATTGATTCCCATCAAACTTGCAGTATATGAATTTGAAGCCACCGAACGTATGCCCAGACCTACTTTTGTGTGATTAATCGTTATATCCAACACTACTAGAGAGACTAAAGATACGATGAGAGATATCAAATCAAGGGAACCAATGGTTATCTTTCCTATATGAAATGCAACGGCAAATAAACCGGGAAATATTTTGAATTTAGCTCCAAAAATATTTGTCGCTGCATTCTGATATGTTGTTGACAGTCCCATTGCTGCGATCATCAAGAACATGGTCGGCGATTTATTATCTCTTATCCGTTTGTAAGCTATTTTTTCATTGATGAAGCTAAAAACACCCGCAATTATTATTCCTATAATAATTGCAATAGGTAGTGGAAACTTTGCATTTAATACGGATATAATCGCAATATAAGCACCGATCATTGCTACTTCGCCATGGGCCCAGTTAGAAAACCCCAACAAACTATAAATTAGTGCATATCCAGTTGCCATTAGTGCATATATACCACCGACCGAAATCCCGTTTGCTAACTGTTGAATAAACATTATAACCACTCCTATATGGTGTCTAAAAATTTGTAGGAATTATTTTATTAGAGATTAGGTTTCAAATTGATTATCTTCAGACTTTCCATACCGGACTAAGAAGGTCTGGTATGGAAAGTCTGAAATAAATTAATTCTTCAAATTAATTTTCAGGAACGTGTAGTTCAACAAAGAAAATTGCCCCATTTTCTATTTTGAAGATAGCAGCATCTCTGACGGGATCATGCGTTGCTGGATCGATGGACATAGCTCCTAATAACCCTTCGAAATGAGTGGTGTTTTCTAAACCATTGCGTATGCTCTCGCTGTCAGCTGCTCCTTCTCTCTCAATTACCTCTTTAATCCACATTAGACCATCATAACCAAACAAACATTCCGCCTCTGCTGTGATACCATAAACCTCTTCATATCTTTTAGCAAATTCCTGTGCTGCAGGAGTATTGAACGCAGGCCGCGAGCAGAAATATCCGCCTGCAATAGCATCGCCGGCCAGCTGAGGAAGATCTTGTGAATCCCAGCCATCTGCACCAATAAATACTGCATCTATACCTAGTTCTCTAGCTTGTTTTACAATAAGTGCTACATCTTTATATATCCAAGGAACAAACAATGCTTCCGGTTGAGCATCTTTAATTTTTGACAGCTGAGCACGGAAATCATTGTCTCCTGAAGAAGCATTTTCTCTAGCAACGATATTGCCACCAAGTCGCTCAAATTCTTCTACCAGATACTCTGTTATTCCTGTAGAATATGCGTCAGCAATATTTGTTAGAACCGCTGCATTTCGTATACTTAATCTATTGTAAGCAAAGGAAGCTATGACGCGGCCCTGGAATGGGTCGGTAAAACCTATTCTAAAGGAATAGGGGTGTAATTTGCCAGATTCATCCACAGTTACAAGAGGACTTGAAGCAGCTGTAGCAATTACCGGAACCTTTTTGTCATCTGCTACTGAAGCCATGGGAATGTTACAACTTGAAAAGTTTGTACCTACAACAGCTACAACCTTATCTTGATCTATTAGTTTGTTCAAAGCATTCACCGAGTCTAGAGGTTCACCCTTCCCGTCATATGGTACAACTTTTACAGGCCTGCCCAAGATTCCTCCAGCGTCATTAATATCCTGTTCTGCTAAGAGCATTCCATTTAAACCGGCTTGCCCCCACAATGCTGTTTCTCCTGTTAATGCTCCAATGTATCCTATCTTTATTGGCTCACCTTGAGGCCCTTCATCCGCACTTTCGCCGCTTTGGCTTTGGTTACTCCCACCACCGCATCCAACTAATGTAAACAACAACATTCCTATTAAAACTAAACACAAGATTTTCTTGCTCAAAACGTTATTCCCCCTTTTTATAATGATATATTTGAAAAGTTTGTTTATGATATGCAATTCCGGACAATCGACTACCAGCGTTGTTCACTGCCTGTATTAAAGTTTATACTCGTATACCAATGGCTTCTTATGTAAAAAGTTTTTTATATCTGTCAGCAATTGTTCGGTATGATTCTCTATGGCTTCATAAGTAGCTCCTGCGATGTGAGGAGTTATGACGATATTTTTGCACTTTGATATAAATGGGTGGTCTGCAGAAAGCGGCTCTTTATCGAACACATCTAGCGCAGCTCCTGCTATATCATTATTGAGCAAAGCTTCTATTAATGCTTCTTCATCTACGATGCAACCCCTGGAAGTATTGATAAAGTATGCAGTTTTCTTCATGGAGCTAAATACGGACTTGTCAATTAAATGATATGTTTCCGGGACATCTTTACAATGAACTGTTAAAATATCAACCTGTTCAGCTAATTCCGTTAGCGTTGCAGTAAAAACAACATCATCGTCATCGGCGTCTGATATATAAGGGTCGTATACTAATATCTTCATTCCAAAGGCTTTGCATATTGCTGCAACTTTGCGCCCAATACTGCCGTAACCGACTATTCCCAATGTTTTTCCATAAAGTTGATTTCCTTTATATAAGACATAGGGCGATTCATGACTCAGGGACCAGGTTACATCCCGTCTCAATCCACTAAGGGTTTTGTTTTCATGATTTTTAGCGAGGTGTTTGCCACTTTTTAAAGCCGCATAAGCCATTGGAATTTTTCTTGTAATTGATAGCATCAGCGCTACAGTATATTCTGCAGTGCAGGTAGAATTTCTTCCCGGTGCATAACTTATTAAAATGTTTTTCTTTCTAGCGTATTCTACATCAACATTTACCGGATTTGCACGAGTACATACTATTAATTTAAGATTCGGCGAGCTGTCTATTACTTTTTTTGTAATGGGATCGTAACTTGTTATTATGATATCTACGTTGTTATCAGCTACTAATTTGGCTATTTCATCTTCACTTAGAATAACTCCATCTCTATACCATCCAGCGTATACTACATCAAGCCAATTTTCCAGTTCTTTGGCTTTAGAACTTACTTCGGCAGTTAACAACGCTCTCATTATGTCACCTCCCTTCAAATTTTTTTGGATCTATTCCCATTCTTAACAGGCTGTCCGTAATGTTTAAAGCGGTCCATCATGTACACCATTTCTGCTTCCGGCAAAATGACAGGTTCGCCCATTGACTTGGCTCGATAATATATTTCACAGCAAAATTCAATTATCTCGGTAACAGTAAATGCTTCAGCAAGATTAACACCAGCAGCTAGCATACCATGATTAGCCAATAAGCAAGCCTTTCTGTCTTTCATTGCTTCAAAGGCGTTTTTTGCCAGTTCGACAGTTCCGTAGCTGGCATAAGGTGCACATCGCACATCTATACCTGCAAAAGCTACCAGGTAATGGACAGCTGGTAAAGATTGGTTTAAACAAGAAACTGCAGTTGCAAAGGGTGCATGGGTATGTATAACTGCATTGACATCGGTCCTGTACTTATATAAAATCCGGTGCATTTCACATTCACTTGAGGGCACGCTATTTCCATCAACAATGTCCCCTGTGTTCACATCAATCAATACGATCTGTTCAGGTTGAATTTTGAAATAATCAATACCGCTCGGAGTTATTGCCATCAAGTTTGTTTCCTTATCAAATACACTAATGTTTCCTCCCGTACCCCTGGTTAAGTTGGATTCGAGTAGCTTTTTCCCATAAACAACTATTTCTTCTCTGGTTTCCTGTAATAACATAGTATTCCCCCTACTTCCCTATCGAATTTTGGTTAGATTGAGCTTATCATTAAATATTGATAAAAGCGTTTTTATAAATAATTATGTGAACATTGTTTATAAATTTTATAGTGTTTATTGATTAAAATTATATCACCACAAATGCTTGACATCAAAGTATTTATACAAAATGTTCTTTGTTTTTTTCTGTATTTCTTGCAAATTCTTTTTATTCCTTTCATAATTTCCATATTTATGAGGTATTTTATTTGTTTTTATGTTGAATTTATATCAAAACCAACATTTTCAAAAAACAATATTGACCATTTACAATCACTTTGATATATTAAACATTGAAAATATCATATTGCCTAATTAGAATTAAAAAAGCATACCGGGGTGAGAGTCTATATATGCTGCCGATCGAGAGGAGAAATTATATCAAAAATATTCTGGCAGAAAAGAAGAGTATAACAGTATCTGAGCTTTCAAAGGAGTTCAATGTCACAGAAGAAACCATTCGGCGAGACCTTAATTTATTAGAAAAAGAAGGTGTCCTTATACGCACATATGGGGGAGCTTTTATTCAGGAAGGAACTTTAAATGTAATAGATTACTCCCTCCGCGAAGCCAATCATGTGGAAAGTAAAAAAAATATTGCAGAAAAATGTATCAAATTTGTACATAACGGAGATTCCGTTTTTTTAGATTCCTCATCCACTGCAGCATACATTGCAAGAGCCTTGTGCAAAATGAAGATAACCGTGCTAACTGATTCATTAAAAATAATGACAATTTTATCTAATTACGACAACATAAAGCTCATTGGAACCGGCGGTGAACTCTCTCAGCGTACCATGTCCTTTATAGGGCCCGGTGCAATACACTCAATAAATCAGTATTACGTTGATGTTGCTTTTATATCATGTCGTTCTTTATCCTTGGAGAATCACATCACTGATTCTAGCGAATATCTAGCTCAGGTTCGGCAGCATATAATTGAAAGGTCCAATAAAACGTATGTCGTGGCAGATTATTCAAAATTTGGAAGGACATCTTTTTATCATATTTGTCATTTCCGGAAAATACACGCTATTATTACTGATAGACTCCTTGATCAAGACTGGCATACAACCCTTAGTAAGTATAATGTTAAAGTTTATGACAGCTAAAAAATTGTCGTTATATATTATTCAATGGCGATGTCAAAGAAAAACACCAAAGAACTGCATATTTAATTGGCAGTTCTCTGGTGTTGTTCATCCTGTTCTAACATGTGGAAAATGTATTAGAGTTAGCAATTATACTCTTTATATCACGTGGACGCGAATCTGGTTGGTTGTTCCTGTTACATTTACGGGCACTCCAGCAGTTATTACAACCAGATCACCATTTTTAACCATTCCTGATCTTAAAGCTTCACGAAACATTTCATCAGTGGAAAATGTTTGTTTTACTTCTAGAGGTATCACGCCTCGAATGAGCTGCAAGGTTTTAATGACTTTTTCTTCATAAGCATGCACACGCCAACCTTGCCTGAAACTCTGGCGTAGCCGCTGGCCGCATGGGCAGCTCCCTGTTCAAAGCGGGTCAAAAC
>LSQX01359853.1_pt1 | contig 13027 bp, 14 predicted proteins | sample 654561 | NCBI WGS metagenome assembly LSQX01 (sample SAMN04489861, study PRJNA283612) | anaerobic digester metagenome | isolation source: 4 biogas reactors fed with cattle manure at either 37C or 55C with and... | place: Denmark: Kongens Lyngby | collected 2014 | reverse complement strand
ATTACATCAAGGCTTGATAATGACCCAACCTATGCACTAAGAAGCGTTATTTCTCAACCCGAAGTTGAACATGCTCGTCCATTGAATCCACTAGAAAGAAAGGATTTGCGGGAAAAGTTTAAAAGCTATAACGGCTCAACTACTGTTAGAAATGCAGGTCTTGCCATGCTCTACTCAATGCTGAGAACTGTTGAAATTAGAAAAATGGAATGGTCATACATTGATTTTGACGCGAAGACTATCACTCTGCCCAGATCATCAAGACAGGCGCAGCAAGAACGAGTAATGAAGAAAAATAGAACGCATGTCGTGCCCATGTCTACCCAGCTTCACGACCTATTAATAAAACAGAAAACTGTATCAGGTGATCAGATTTATGTATTCCCATCACCACAAAAGCGAAACTGCATGTTGTCACGTACCACTTTAAATAGAATGCTTGAATATATGGGGCTATCTACTGTCACAGCACACGATTTCCGTGCCACTGCCTCTACCCTGTTGAATGAGCATGGCTATGATGAAAAATGGATTGAAGCACAGTTAGCGCATGCAGATGATAACAAGACACGGGCATCGTATAACCATGCTAAATATTTGGCTGATCGAAGAAAGATGATGCAGGACTGGGCTGATATGGTAGATAGTTGGTGATTTAATGTATTCTAAAACAGCAAACCCCAACACGCCAAGCTGCGTAGGGTTTGCACCAAAGCCCTCACTTGAGGGCTTTCACAATTGCACCATGCCTTGCTTTACAGTCATTATATTTAGCAACCGTATCAACCGACCAAAGCATTAAAGCTTTACCCTGCCCTGACTCTAGTTGTTGCAGATCTGCGCACGGCTCAAGGAGGTTTGCTGGCACCACTGGCGATAAGTGAGTTGAGTTGCTGCAGGCCGTCATCATCAAAGCAGTCATTGCTGTACACAGGCCGCTCAATAATTTTTTGAACTTCACGTGTGACAGTTTCGACTTGTACTCGCTGTTCTGATTTAAGTGTTTCATAATCTGCACTCACCTGGTTAATTTGGTTTTGTTTTTCAGTTAGAGCCTTGAGGTGCTTTTGCTCTATCTGCTGAATTTTCGCTGCGCATTGCTGGTTAGCTTTGCGTAGCTTTCCGCTTAAGTGGTTGGTATAAGCAATTTGCCCCACGTATAAAACAAAAAAGACCGCAATTGCGATCCATGTTTTATATTTCCAAAGTAATAATGGCACTATTGCGCTCCTATGCATTTTTGATGACGCTCTAATTGTCGAGTCCAAACGCCATAACAGTTATTTGAACGAATGGAACAGTCCCGCTTAGCTACATATTTCCATTTCAGCAATGAGTTACATGCCTGCTTATATTGTCCTGCTTTCAAATTGCGCAGCATTGAAGATGAGCGCCAGTTGGCTTGACCGAAGTTGTATGCAAAGTCTAAAAATGTGTCGTACTCTACTTGAGATAGTTTCACACCTTCCAGCGACTTTCGAAATGCAATCTCATCCTTAGACACGTGTGCCTTTGCCCATTCTTGAGCGGTCTTGCGCGTGATAGGTGGATCAGTCATTTTGATTGGCTTACCATCTGGTTTGGTTGTAGACCCAATGCCCTGAGTTACAACCCCTCCACTGTCTTTATATGGTTTTGCTGAGTAGCCTTCATACTTTTCTAAACCCACAAAAAAAGCAGCCGAAGCTGCTAATCCTGCTGCCCAAAACTTAGTCTTGTTTGACATTGCATTGCCCTCGCAATTTCGCAATTTTCAGTTCATGTTCTTCTTGCTCACGTTGATCTTTACGTTTTTGAAATTGCTTATTTGATAAGTAATTTGCAAAACTGATTGCAAGACCAGCCAAGCCAATCAAAACACCAATCAAAAAACCCCAGTCCCAGGTAGCAAGCCAAGAAATGATTGTGATGCCTGTTCCTGCCGTGGTCGCTATTGGTCCAGATGCATCTACAATTTGTGTCGTATTCGACATTGCGCCCCCTAAATTTTGGTAATAAAAAAGCACCCGAAGGTGCTAGAGTTGGATTGCTTCGACTTGCTCTTTGGTTTCAGCTTCAAAGATGAGTTGTCTTGCAATGCGCCCACGTTCGTGAACGCCTGCAATGTGGGTTTGTAAAGCGGCATAAAGTTGCTGCAACTGTAAGGCTGTCAATTCAACTGTTGTGTTGTCTGCCAGTGTCCACACTTGATCTACACCTGCAACCGCTGCGCCCATGATACGGCCTTGAGAAACCTGATCTGAATCATAGACACCACCCTCAAATTCAAAACCGCCAAACTCAATTCGATCTCGCTCATACTTAATCTCAGCCCATTTCTGTGCTTTGATTTCATCAAGGGAGCGTGAGTCAGTCCACTGTTTTGTGGTGTAATCGAATGTGTGATGCGGAGATGGTGGATCACCAATGCTGACAAACTTATTGGCGTCACCATCAAAGTAATCTGTATTTGAAATGTACTCAATACCATCAACAAATTTTGCATCTTTTGGGGTGTTAAGCCTAATTAGTTCCTGATTTCCTTCCAGTACAGATAGTATGCTTGCATCATCGTTAAGAAATACCCTTTTCATTACTTTTTAAGCTCCGTTATTGCCATAGAGATTTCACTGGTTCTTAACCACGATTGATTAGTATTATCAGGCGTACCATAAGAGGTGCCATTTAACCCAATTTGGACAGAGTACGTTACGGTTGTACCTGCTGATATTGTTTCAATAATTGGCGGTAATGCGCAGACAATAGAAAACGCGTATGGCGTCCACCCTTCACTTCCACCAGTAGTCTCCACCCCATTAAATGCGAATACACGTATAACTGTACCGTTCCTTAATATTCTTAAATATAATTTATCATTATTCCATCGACTAGAAGTTGCCTGCACCCCAACATCCAGGCGAATCTTACCTCCATTGCTTACAGTACTTAATGTATGCACCCCTTGAGCACCAATACCAATAGATACAGCCTCATCCTTAATCTTCAGCGTATCAACCTGAAGATCACCAATCTTCGCAGTAGTCACCGCAAGGTTATCAATCTTACCTGTTGTCACAGCTAAATTATCGATCTTGCCAGTTGTCACCGCTAGATTATCAATCTTTGCGGTAGTCACAGCCAAGCTATCAATCTGCGCAGACTTCACCGCCAGCTGCTTAATATGAGCCGTATCTATAGACGCATAATCTATAAAAGCCGACTTCATATAAGCACCAACAGGGAAAACCGTGCCAGTGTTCGGGTCGGTGTAAGGCGTATTGCGGAAGATAAATGGGTAATAACCAATGCTATCGCCTGAGCCGATTGCAAATGAATCAAAATTCACAATAAAGTTTGACTCCATGCCATCGTTAGCACCACCCCAGCCTGCCACCTTTCCATTTACGTCAAGTTTAATGAACTTCTGGACATACAAGCCGTCTACAGACTCAGATACTTCCTGTATTGATGCGGTGTTTTGACCAACACTGGATTGAACTGTGTTAATAGTTTGACTTAGTGCATTGTCCGCATCAGCGCGGGCAATTGCTTCAGCCTGAATAAGCGCTGTGTTATCTCCAATCTGTGCATATACACCATCAATTTTGGTTGTATTGGCACTGATTTTCCCCTCATGCTCAGCCACTTTTGCATCGGTTTGAGACAATGCACCTGCACTAGCTTTAGTCCCAAGCTCAACGGTTAAAGCATTAATCTGTGTAGCATTTGCGCTTGATTGTGTTGCGGCCACATTTGCGGTAGATAAAGCATTTGCAGCTGTTTGACTTGCTGTGTCTGCTGTGTCGGCTGCCTGATTTGCTACAGCACTGGCTTGTTGTGCAAGTGATGCCACAGACCCCGCTTCGGTTGCTGCTGTTTCAGCTTTGGTTAATGCAGTTGCAGCGTTGGTTTTCGCTGTGTTGGCATTGCCTTCTGCAACTGTTACACGACTATCAAGCGCCTGAACTGCTTGCGTATTTGCAGATGTTGCAGTTACCGCTGTGTTCACCTGCTGCTGAACATTTGCAAGTGCAGCATCGTTGCTAGACTTGTAATTATTCAATGCAGTTAAATTTGCAGCATCGCCCGTTTGACGATCTGAAATTTCCTGCGTTAAGCCATCATTTAAGTCTTGAATAGCTGCAACTCGTTGCTGTGTTTCCAGTGCCAATTCATCGCTGATTTGATCTGCTTGAGTTTGAACAGCACTAATATTGTCAATCAAATTACCAATATCACCATCCAAGCCTGCAATCGTGTCGATCTTATCAATCTTGGTTTGTAGGTCCTGATGTAGCTGAGTTTCAGTTAATTTGCCCGACAAAATATCCAAAACAGCCGATGCATCAGCCGATGTGGTTGCACTCACGTATTGCGACCACGGACCAACATTCCCGATACGGTCAATTAAGCGTCCGCGGAAATAGCGAGTCAGGTTTGGCTGCATCCCTTGAATGACGTGACTGTTTGTTGGGTATGCAAACAAGCCAAGTTGCGCAGCATTGGCACCATTTGCAGTGCTTGCAATCTCAATCTCCGTATAAGCGGTATCGAGCGCACCAGTCGCAGGGAAATTCCAATTTAAGCGGTAGCCAAATAAGATACCTGTTGCTGCAATGTTAGCTAGGGCAGGCGGTAAACCTTGCTTGCCTGACAGCGTTGTGAGCATTGAATACGTCGGCAGAGATGCAACGTCAAACGCTGAAATTGCTGTCACACGTGCTTCGTAATTACCCGCATAAATACCCTGTACTTCTACTGAGTTACTACCTGTGATTGGCAATTTAATCCAAGTACCATCATCTTTACGCCACTCAACTTGATACTTTGTGGCACCTTGCGCTTGATCCCAAGTAATCAGCATGGTTTCAACAGACAAGCCTTGCTGCACCATGTTTTCAGATGAAATCAAAACATTAGTGACAGGCGCTTGAATGGTCGGATTAATAATTGAAATTGGACGCTCATCAATGAAAGCGCCGAAGTCAATCGCATCATATTTTGCTGATTCATATTGCAAGCCAGTGATTGAAAACTGATGTTTGTCATCCTGAGTAATACTCATGACGCGAAACTTCATGGTTTTCAAATCTTGTGCATCAACCGCCCAGACATTTTCCGCAGCAACAGAATCAAACGCCACCGTGACTGTGATATTGCGACCATTTACAGATGAGACAATTCGAGCTTGCGCTTTACCATCTTCACCGTTTACAACCAGTCGGTCACCTGCACGACACACCACATCATCACGATCTAAAGTGATAATTTTACGGTCAGCACTCACAGCAGAGATACGACCACCATTGGCACGACCTGCAAAAAGCTCATCCGAGATTTCAATGATTTTACCTGGCTGTGGAATATAGCCATCTAGACCAACTTTAAAAGATACAGTGCGAGTTTCTAACTGCTCAGACTTTAATGCCCAAAGACCTGCACGTTGCGCCTGACCCTCACTGGTGCAGCCCCATGCATCAATTTCGGCAATACGCACGCCCAGCGTTGCAATCGCATTTTCATCGCGCACATACACATATTCAGTCTTGTAATGGTTCTTCGGATTATCCCAAGCCACTTTTGCAACCGTATGCCGATCACGCGCACGTGTGCCTGTGTATTCAAATAGACCATCAATGACGTTAGCGCGGGTATAAGTGAAATAAGTGTCTTGTGGAATATCAGCATCGCAGACAATTGAATTGCCATCCCAATAACTGATTGCACGGAATACGCCTGCGAGTTTGCTTAATATTGCATAAGCATCTTCGGTAGATTGCAGGTAGACGTTACAAGTAAAACGTGGCTCTTGACCACCTTTGCCATCATCAACCATTTGGTCGCAGTATTGCGCAAGACGATACAGAGACCACTTGTCTAGCATTGCAGATGTTAAGCGGTCACCCAGAGCATAGCGCTTTGATGTGCAAATGTCGTAATAAATCCATGCTGGGTTGTTGGTATAAGCGCGCTTAAATGTACCGTCCCACATGCCTGTATAGGTACGCGCCACTGGATCGTAATTTGATGGAACTTGTAACTTAATCCCTTTTAAATCGACAGCAATTTTTGCCACGTTTGAGAAAGTTTCAGCATCATATTGCAGGCCAAGCATGGCGGTATTCGGGTAGCTTAACTTTAGGTCGATGACTTCTGTTAGCGCATCAACATACATTTTGTCGCTGATGTATTCAGATGACGAATTTGGTGTAATTCGACGTACACGAACCGTCCAGCCAGTATCAGATTTTGGCAAATCAATACGGTGTGAGCGCTCATAGTTTGCTGAGGTTTTATCTGAAATCTTGGTGTTTAAAACTTCGACCCATGAGCCACCATCTGTCTGCAAATCAATCGCATAATGAATCGTGATGCCGTTTACATCGCCATTGTCTGCATTTTGTTGGCGTAATGGTCCCCATTTAAAGCGAATACGCACAGCATCTAAATCGGTGTTTGAGATGGCCCGAACCCACGGTGTACCTGACACCAACTCAACATTAATCGCTGTTTCAGATGAAATATCAGGAAAACCCTCGATATGTGTTTGATCGTTCGTGCCATGACGAAAATCAAATTGAATATCCTGAAAATTCGATCCACCATTCGGGTTGTGTAGTGGTGTTTCTTCTAAATAAACAGACTGCAAGCCATTCGCCAATCCCTCTACTTCACCTTCAGACAAGCCATACAGAATTTTAATATAAGTTTTAGATTGTGCTGAGTCAGGTGCGATTACCGCCTTTCTCGCTTCACCACTGCCCTTCTTTGCGCCCTTAATTACTGCGTTCATACATTTTCCTAGACAATAAAAAAGGCGCTATCTGCGCCTGTTCAAGTATTTACATTAAATCTTCAGGATATTGTCCCGCACTTGCGATAAAACCGCCGACTTCACGCTGGCCATAAAGCACTGGCACTGGATTGCCTTGTGCAACTGTTGTAACTGCACTGCCAAAGCCTTTGTTTGCCTTGTTGCCATCTTGGTTTTGGTCTTGATTATCAATCTTGGGCATAAGCATCATAGCAACACCACCAATCATCATGCCGATACCCGCACCAATCAAAGATGGTGCAAAAGCTTGACCGCCAGGCACATACATCAACACAACACCCACAACAACCATCACCGCGCCAAGAATTGTTTGCAATACTCCATCGCCACCTGCACCCTTCACTTTAGGCACAACCTTAATCACTTTGGCACTGGTGTTCATGTCGAGTTCGGTTTCACCAATATTTTGCTCATCTTGAAATACTGCGAACTCCAAACCTTGTTCATGTGCATGTAGCATAAACTTTTCAAAGCCTGGCACTTGCACGCATAAAGCACGCATGGCTTCACGGGTATTATCAACAGCTAAATGAAATTCTTTGCCAAACTTTTTAGCCAAGATGCCGTATAACTTAATGGTTTTTAACATATCAATCCCCACAGTATCGAAGTTTCCCGTACACCATTACTGCTGACGATTCTTGCTCTTTGCACTTCTCTTGTTTGGTTCGATCTATGTTGTTCATGCTAAATGCCGCAGCCACGCAAAACAAAATAAACCCAATAGTTATTAGTAGTTTATTTTTTGACATATCGAACCACCTTTGCAACTCGCTCTTGCCACTGCTGACCAAACACTTCACGCACGGATTTGCGGCCATACGGATGATGTAAAATGATTGATGAACCAACACACGATTCTGTTTGCTCGGACTTCAATTGAGTTTGATCTCCAAGCCAAATCACCGCATGATTCACATGCTCGGTACGCCCGACACGACACAATAAAACATCACCATATTGCATGTCGCTCACTTCAACAAAGCCTTCTTTCTCAAAGTTATCAAGATAAAGCGACTTATTCTCTTTTGATTCCCACCAAGCGTCCTCACGTTCGTAATCAAGCAAATTAATACCAAGTTCACGCTTGTAAAAATCACGCACGATTGAATAGCAGTCTTGTATGCCGTGAATATAGTTGCGACCAACGAGCGGTGCTTTGTATCCGCATGGCTCATACACTTGAAATTCAATGTCGGGATATGCACAAATCACCCACGGCTTTTGATGTAACTCAATCTGGATTAAATCAATCTCAGATGCACGAGCAGAAGCATTCGGATGTGAATGCACATAGGCCTGAATTTCACCCAAATCTTCGGCTTTCGCTAAATCCTCATGGTGAATTTCAAACTGGCTTTTATCTTCGGATGCGTTGCGGCATGGAATATATTCTTTATTCACAATCACACCGCAGCACTCGGCTGGATAGGCCTCGGCAGCATGTGTCTGAATTGCTTTTTTAAGTTTTGTGGTTAGTTTCATCACATTAAACTCGACGCTGGAAAGCCACCAAAGCGGATTTCATTATTGCGAATACGGCATGAAGATAAGCGGCCTGAACAGCAATCTAATGCAGGGTTGTCCGTTGGCTCGTCTTTTTCAGTGAACATTGCCACACCTGTAAATTGACATTCTTCGCCCCTGTAATTACCCATCGCGCACCAATGACAGTAATTAGAAATCTGCCGAACTGGTATTTTTAAACCTTCAAAGTCGATTGGATTTGAAAGCTCAAAAGTCACAGCGTTGGCATTTTCGGAAGTCTTTTGTTCGATGTACCAAAGTTGTTCTTTGGCTTCACTTGATGCAGTCGGATTGCCAGTGCTAAAGTTTTCAGCGTCAAGATACTTGGCCAGTGTGGTAATGACCTTGAGCTTTGCTCCTGCAAAATCACCAAATTGTAAGCAGTAAGCTGAAATTGCGCCCTGAATGCCGCCGATATTGTTCGCCATGCTTAAAGTGGGCGCTGAAGCTTTGCCATCGGATCGCATTTCTAAGCCCGATACTTCTAAAGCCATTGGCTCGAAAGTTTGACCTTGCCAGATAATGTTTCGCTTCCAAACCCGCCCGTTTTCATTTCCAAGAATTTCAGCACCAATGAATCGCTCCTCATCCCCCATAAGGAGTTCTTCGCTTCCAAAATATGCATAAATATCTTCCCATTCGCTAAATGAGATATGCCCATGAAAGCGCAAAATGCCCGCGCCTAATACCTGTGCATCCAGTTCAAAAAGTGCAATAAGACCATCTACATAAAGCTTTTGAAAGTCACTGTTTAAAGTCATGCCTCACCTATTTTAACAATAAAAAAACCGCTAATTGCGGCCATTTGATTCATATGCTTTACAGTGTTAATGCCTCCAACCACATTTGATCTACATATTCTTCAGACCAACCAAGTAAGGTTGTTAATGCCTTAACAGTAGCTGAGTTACGCTCAATATAAGCTACTGTTTCATACTCAAGACTTGCTTTCTTATTCTGAGTAAGTAAACCAAGAATCACATCATAAAGAGTTGTTTCATCGTCAGGGTTTTCGGTAGCTTTAATGCCATCCAGATACAATGCAAACTGGCGTTTGGATAATGCTTTCAGTTTTGAGCGTCTTTCTAGCGAGAGTGTTGCTTCATCTACTGTGAATACACCATTTTCGTAAATCCAATGCACCGCACTTGCACTTGGTAGTGTTAAGCCTTCTGCTGATATGGCATTTTCTGGTTCTGTACCATCTGCAAAGAAGCCAACAGCAAAACCCTTCTCTTGAGGTATTACAAACTTATTCATGCGTCAATAATTCCTAAATTAAAATTAGCTGGGAAGGCAGAATATAAAGTGTAAGTACCTAATGGCTCTTGTGTGTTATCGTCATAATCTGGAACTAAACCCAAGTTGTAAGCAATATACAACTTGGTGTTTGTATTTACATAACCTTTTTCAGCGTATTGTAAGATGCTAAATGTATTAGGAAAAATCCTTTCAAAGGAATTGAAGTTAGCTCCTGCAACAGATGTTAAATACCAGTAATCCACACCCTCATGTGTAACAGTCTTAACTTCACTTTTCGTTGTAGCAATAAGGTTTGGATTGCTAATCGGTGTGTTAAAGGTTAGACATAAAATACCATTATTATCTATTACTGCGCTTGCAATATTAGCCTGATTACTTACTGCTAGAATATTTCCTGATGTGTGATAAGTACCCGAAACAAAATCAAATACAATTTCAAGTTCAATTTCGGCCTTAGCCGAAAAGTTCATACCACTACCTGTTGGCGCATGAGTTTGAATAGCTTGCTTTAACACACTTGGACTGATTATCTGTGCGGTTGTAGCTGTACCTGTGTTTGCAGCTGTGGCTGTCATTGCTGTGTATTGTGTATCTGTGGGTATCACCCATGCTCCATCTTCACGTAAGAATTTAGTTGTGGTGCTTCCTACTTTGGCTGGAACCAGACCTGGTGATGCTCCGAATATAGTATATGTAGTGTCCGTAGGTGCTTGCCATGTACCGTCTGAGCGAAGATATTTAGTTGTGTCTAATCCAGCCGCTGGAACTACACCAGATTTAGTGGCAGTAAAATTAGGTATATCAAATCCGGAACCACCATCAAAGTTTACACCGTGAATCTGCACTGGATTTGCCAGCTTTCCTGCGGTATCCGCATAACTGGTCGAACCTCCTGTACCTCCACCAGGTATGACAATACTGATGCTCTGGCTACCATCAAAATCTACACCATTAATTTGAACAGGTGTTGCAAGTTTGGTTGCTGTAGCTGCATTGCCAGTAATGTCGATCTGTGAAGCCGCACTATCTAATGCCTGTCTCTTATATAGAATTGTAGAAATTGACTGTGTGCCAGTGTGGTTTGAGCGATTCAACAAGTGTGCGTCAGTAGCATTGGTGGTTTTGCTGTCAGCCACGCTTTTTGCTAATGCAACTCTTTCGTCTAAATCTTCAAAATTTGCATTAATTTTTTCACCGGCCTCGCGTGAATTATCCCCACCCACACCCTTGGGGCGGCTTCCCAAATTAATCTGCTGAATAGCCATATTTTTCTCACTAAAAAGCCCCAACATATGGGGCGTAAAGTTGATTTAATTGAAGGTTTAAAATCTTGGGTGAATGGGGTGGAGATGGACCAGACCAATCCACCAACCTGTCTTGCTTGGTATGAAGTGCTAGTCTTAACTCTCACCTCGCCATCTAAAGGAGAATCCCACAAGAATGAGTCAGCACCTTTGTGGCGATCAAAGAAGGCTTTGATTGCAAGAATTTCATCCTTATAGCCAGTTCTTTGATAAGCCCATTCGCCTTTTCGGTTGTTGATGCCAACCGAGATGCTTTGCTCATACCCATCACCAAAACTAGACTGAAGGACTTTAAAACTTGAGGTTTGGGAGTTTCCATCTAGATCATTACACCATGTAAATTTTTGATTACTCATTTCCCACCACTCAGGACATTAAGACGGCAATCCAATGCTGAAACCATAGTTGAAAGCGCCTTAATCTGATTTTCTATTTCGATGATGTATGGAGGTGTGATGTAACCAACTTCTGCAAACTTATTGCCGGCAAGCAATCCGGTCCGTTGCTGATTGTTCTTGATTGAAGACTTAATTGAATCACTGATCATTTGACCGAGATCTTTAGGTGGTTCATCTTGTGGCTTAACAATACCCACTCGAGCACGGTGCTGATGCTGCTTTACTTCACCATCAATTCGATCCTTGATTTCTTTTAGCTTTTGTTCGGATTGCAGGAGTTGATATTCTTCGTTATTGAGTACAACAATCACACCATCAATTTCTAGGATCCAGTCATCTAACCGGACTGATTTTTCCTGTCCGTTTGGAGCTTTAAATATAGTGGTTCGATCGCCAAGTCGCGAACCTTTAAACTCGAATACCCCGCCAAATTCTTTTGTTATTGCCTCTAGGTTATTGCCCCATAACTGGCAATCCGTTTTTTTAAATTGAATGGCTTTCATGTTTTGCATCTCCTAAAAACAAATAACCCCGCTAGTGCGAGGTAATTTGCTTCAAATTTTAATTAAGATTGATGTTTAAAGTGGATTTCTACTGAACATAAATTTCTGCAATATCTTTCATGTCGACATATTTAAAAAACTTCATATTTTTACTATTTTGCAGCAAAGCTTTATCTCCAGAGACACTCACCAAGTACCATTCGGTTTTATCTTTATTCAGTATCACTTTATTGTAAAAAAGAGATGGAGATACTGTTACCTTATTTGCCTCTATTTGAGCAATATTCCAAGGAATAAATAGGAATAAAAAAGGAGTGAGAAAAAACACAAATATCAAAGCCGGTTTATACCTACCACCCTGTAGCTTGGCAAGCCTTATTCTTAAAATAAGCTTGAATAAAATAAAAAACAAATATGATGTAGTGAGTATATAAATAATCACTAACAGGGCAGATGTGGTGCCACGCAGGCTTTCAGATATTTGATTAAAGTACCCACCAAGAACCCCACTTAAAACACTCAATACAACGAAACCGATAACTACTAGACGGTTGTTGTCATTCAAGTGGTATTTACTAGCCATGCCATAGCCAAGAGCAACACTAATTGCACTAGCTATTAAAATCTTAATAGATGTAAGAAGTATGAGATTCGGCGATAGCAAGTTAGCCATCCAACTCACCCCAATGGCACTAAAAAAGCAGTATTGGTAGAGAAACCCATAAATCACAAGAGTGACTGATAAACCTGTTAAAAGCTCAAGAACTTTAAATTCCTTATCAATCCTGATATCACTTTTCATAATTAAACCTGTTTTGCATTAATTATACATTGGCAGAGAACCAAAACCCACTCAAATGAGTGGGTTACTTCGCCAACAACCCGCCCTGTCGTTGCTCTTGACGAATCACCGTACGAACCGCATTGCCAATCATTTGACCGAGTTGCTTCTGATCCGACTGATTAGATTGTGTTGTTACGCCTGAGTCGGTGACATTGACGGTGATATTTACGTCACCCGAACCAGAGCCATTACCACCACCCGAATTAATCGCACTCACAGCACCCATACCAACACGATGAGTATCTGTAACCAATCCACCAGCCGAGTAACCCCGACGGATAGACTTCCGCAAATCTTCAAAGCCTTGTGGGCCACCTAACGCCTTAACTTCTTCTTGAGTTAAGACGCCTTCGCCCTGTCTCTTATACACATCT
>LSQX01176971.1_pt1 | contig 13027 bp, 10 predicted proteins | sample 654561 | NCBI WGS metagenome assembly LSQX01 (sample SAMN04489861, study PRJNA283612) | anaerobic digester metagenome | isolation source: 4 biogas reactors fed with cattle manure at either 37C or 55C with and... | place: Denmark: Kongens Lyngby | collected 2014 | reverse complement strand
AATCCTCTATAGTCACTGAGATTTCGACTCTGCCCCGCCGCACTCTGCTGGTGGCAATCCGGCGGACAGTCTCTTCCAGGAAGTTGTACTCCCTGGGAAGGCGGATAGAAAAATCGCTGTAGCGCTGATTAACAGACCGCATCTCCACTGTGACAACAACTTGGTCTCCCGCTTGTCCATAGCCGTAGCCTGTCATACTACAAACAGCCATTTTCCAGCCCCATTTCCATAAATCCAAATTCAGAGATTAAAGGCCATCGGCGGCCTTTATACGTAGTTTCTTGCCGGCTGCCGTAAGTCCTGCTCACACCCTGATCACGGCTAGCCGTGCCTTTAGCTTCCCATGCACCTCTGCAACTATGTCCCCCGATACAGCACAGATTCCGGAAAAAAACAGCACAACTGCCCACTGACCGGAATTTAGGGGCACAGTGTTGAAAATAGGCTGCAGAATAGGCAAATACAAAACACCAAGCTGCATAAGGGTGGACACTAGCACAGCTCCCACAAGCCAAGGGTTACCCAAAAGTCCCAGTTCCCATACCCGGTGCTGCTCCGAACGGCATTGGAACACGTAAAACAGCTGGGACATAACCAAGGTGGTAAAGGCCATGGTCTGGGCAGATTTCAGCATGCCGCTTCCCAAGGATAATTCTAGGGCAAATACTGCCAAAGTGCTGAGCCCTATTAGCAGCCCTTGAAGCGCGATCCGCAGGTGGAGACCCCGGGCAAAAACCCCTTCCTGGGGAGACCTTGGGCCCCGCTCCATGATATCTGGATCGCCGGGATCCACACTGAGGGCGACGGCAGGCAGACCGTCGGTGACGAGATTCATCCACAAGATCTGAATAGGCACCAAGGGCAAAGGCAGACCGGCTGCCGCGGCCAGCAGCATAGTCAGGACTTCGCCTACGTTGCATCCCAATAGGTACCTGATAAACTTCCGGATATTATCATAAATGACCCTGCCTTCTTCGATGGCGGCCACGATGGTGGCGAAGTTGTCATCGGCCAGGACGATGTCTGATGCTTCCTTAGTTACATCTGTCCCGCTCCTTCCCATGGCGATGCCGATATCGGCTTCCTTAACCGCCGGTCCATCATTGACCCCATCGCCGGTCATCCCCACTATTTCACCCCGGGCCTTAAGTGCCCGCACGATGCGAACTTTATGCTCAGGCTTTACCCGGGCGAAGACATTTACTTCCTGGGCAGCATCCTCTAACTCTCTATCATCCATCTTATCCAGCTCAGCGCCGGTGATGGCCCTCGTTTTTCCCGAAACCAAGCCTAGTTCTTGGGCAACGGCCAGGGCAGTATTAGCGTGATCACCGGTTACCATGATGGTCCTAATTCCTGCCCGCCGAGCTAAGGCCACTGCCCTCACCGCCTCGGGCCGGGGAGGATCCATCATGCCCATCAGTCCCAAGAAGGTAAGGCTCCTTTCGATCTCGGCTTCCCTCAGGCGGCCGAGACCCGCCCTTTCTATACTAGGCAGGTCACTCCGCTTGGCAACGGCCAAGACCCTCAAGGCGGAGCTGGACATAGCTTCATACTGCCTTCGAATTCGCTGTTTGTCCCAGGGCGACAGGGGTAGGGCTTTGCCGTTCTTCAAGATGTGGGTACACAGCTCGAGGATGACATCCGGTGCACCCTTGACCCAAGCAGTAGGTCTCTTCCCGGGTCCTTGGGTGATCACCGTCATCCGCTTCCGGCCGGAATCAAAGGGAAGCTCGGCAATGGGCTTCAGCTGCGCCTCCATTTCCTCCCGAAAAACACCGGCCTTAGCGGCAGCAACCAACAGGGCACCTTCCGTGGGATCGCCAACAAGGTGCCATTGGTCAAGGCTCCTTCCATTTACTCCCGGCTTTAGCCTTCGCCAAAGGCCCTTTAGGCCCCCGTTCTTTTGTTCTTGGGAATAGATCCGGGCATTATTGCAGACGGCACTGGCGGTAAGCAGCTGCTTGAGGTCGTGGTCCGGCTCCATAACCGGACGCCCATCGGCCGCCAACAAGTGGCCTTCCCGTTGATAGCCTGTACCGGTCACTTGGTATGATTTCACAGGCAGGTGAATTTCTCTGACGGTCATTACGTTTTGGGTGAGGGTACCGGTTTTATCAGAACAGATGACAGTGGCACATCCCAATGTCTCCACCGCCGGCAGATGGCGAACGATGGCATTCCGGCGGCTCATCCGCTGCACACCGATGGCCAGGGCAATGGTAACTACTGCAGGCAGCCCTTCGGGAATGGCAGCAACAGCAAGACTTACACCGGTGAGAAACATCTGGTAAAATGGTCTCCCCTGGAGAATACCGATGGCGAATACTACAGCCACCACCAAAAGGCACCCCGCCACCAGCCACTTGCCCAGCTGCTCCAATCGCTTCTGGAGGGGAGTGGATTCCATTGGAGCACCATGGATCAGGGCTGCTATTTTCCCGATTTCGGTATCCATGCCGGTGTGGGTGACGACAAACTTCCCTTTCTCCCGGACAACGGTGGTGCCCATGAAAACACTGTTTCGGCGGTCACCCAGAGAGGTGCCTGCTGCTGCCGCGTATTCGCAGTCCTTTGCCACAGGATGGGATTCACCGGTAAGGGCAGCTTCTTCAACAGCCAAGAGACTGCTTTCCAAAAGCCGACCGTCGGCAGGAATCCGCTGTCCGGGACTGAGGAAGACAATGTCCCCCGGAACCAGCTCTACCGCCTCTATTTCCTGTTCCCGTCCATCCCGCAGGACAACACAGGTGGGAGCAGCCAGCTCTTGCAGTGCCTCCAGGGACCGCTCTGCTTTATGTTCCTGAACAAATCCCAAGAGGGCATTGCACAATATGATGGCCAAGATTGCAAGAGCATCGGCGGTTTCACCCAGGAGAGCAGAGAGCAGAGTAGCGCCGATTAGCACCATTACCATAAAATCCTGAAACTGCCGGAGGAAGCTGACCAAGAGTGATGAACGGGAGGGCTCTGCCAAGAGATTGGGACCAAACTTAGCAGCCCGCCTTTCTACCTCCTTGGCAGAAAGGCCAAATGCCTCGTCGGTGCCGAGCTGCTGCAAGACTATGTCCGTCGGCAGCCGATAATCTTCACTGGTGGACATATTTTCTGTTCCTCCCCCGGGTATACCGATAATGTGACCTAGAGAACTTCAGCCCCATAATCCATATTCCCAGCGGCAAAGAAAAATTCGCCCAGAAAACCGGTGTTTCCAGACTTAACCAAAAATGACCTGCCGCCTGCAGGTCATTTTCCTTCTCATGGATCCAATCTAGTCTTTTCTTGTCCCAATCTACTGCTGCCGGAGGCTTTCCAGCTGCCTTAGTGCCCGCCGGGCACCGTCATGGTTTTCATCCAGCTGCAGGGTTCTGTCTAAGGCATGCTCCGCCTCTTCGTATTTTTCCAGCTCAAGGTAAAAAAGTCCGCCTAAGTAGTGGAGTTCTGCAACCCTAGGATTATAGCGCTGGGCATTTTCAACCACTTCCAGCGCCTCCTCCACTGCACCGTCTTGATGCAGGAGCGCAGCCAGCCTAGCCGCGGACTCCGCATGATCCGGTGCAGCCTCCAAGACTTGCCGGTATCTCTCCACGGCAGTCTTCCGGTCTCCCGCTTCCTCCGCCAATACCCCTAATCCGTAGGCTGGTACCGCAACCAGCTCCGAATCCTCCATAGCCCTGAGATAATGAGCCCTGGCCTTTTCTTTGTCTCCCCGAACCCGGTAAATATCACCCATCAGTCCATGGACATGGAGCAAGCTGTCATCTACCCGCAAAGCTTCTCCATAGGCGGCCAGGGCAGCCTGCCAGTCTCCCTTGGCATGATATGCCATTCCCAGGGCCACCCGCACCTCACTATTTCCGGGTTCTAGAGAAGCAGCCTTCTGCAGTTCCGTGATGGCCAAATCCTGAAACCCCAAGGCAAAATAAATGAGACCATTGGTGAAATGGATGTCGGCACGGCTGCGGTTCGCGCTGGAAACTGGAGCCAGTGTGATGGAAATAGCCAAAATGCCGGCCAGGATGAACAGGATGTGTCTGCGCAAGTACAACACCTCACAGGGGCTCCCCGAAGCAGTGAAGAGCCAAATAGAGAATACATAACTTGAAGCCCAGGGGCTAGATGTCTTAGTGTATTTCGGCATGGGTAAAGGGACTTCCTCTTATTGTTGTGCTATACTTATAGGGAATTCCAACCCGAAGCCTTTGGCGCTGCGGGTTTCCTATAAGGATGTGTGAGGATATGGCAATGGATGGGATCGTTTTAGCGGCAGTCAAAGGAGAAATGCAGCAGCTGCTAGGCTGCCGTATTACTAAGATATACCAGCCGGCGAAGCGGGACATTGTCGTCCACTGCCGCCGTCCCGGAAGTAACCTTGCGGTTATCTTATCGGCTGATCCCCAAAACGCCCGGGTCTTCTTGACGGAAGATGTCCCAGAGAATCCCTTAAGTCCGCCTTCTTTCTGCATGCTCCTCAGGAAGTACCTAGAGGGCGGCAAGATCACAGCTGTTGAGCAGCCCGACCTAGAGCGGATTTTGGAAATCAAGGTTGAGAATTTCGCCGATAGCAGCGAGCTCACTACTTACCGTTTGATCGCCGAAATAATGGGCCGGCACAGCAATATCATTCTCGTCGATGCAGCCGGAGAGGTGCTGGACGCCGTTATGAGGGTCGACAGCCGGATTAATCGCTACCGAGAGATCATTCCTGGAGCTCTCTATATCCCCCCTCCTGACCAGGGAAAGCTTTCACTCCTAACCTTAGATTGGCAACCTTTCCTAACCAGATTGGCCCCAGCATCTCCCGAAGCCCGCCTTGCTCGGCTGATCCAAGACAACTTTACCGGCGTAAGCCCCAAGGTCGCGGCTGAATTAGTGCAGCGGGCAGGACTGGACCCCGATTCTCTGCGGCGGGATGTGGACCAAGACCGGTTAAGAGACCTTTACCAGGTCTTGCAGAAGCTGGGTGAAAAGATCAAGGGTGGGCACTTCACTCCTCAGATTGGGCTAAATACCGACGGCGAACCCTGCGGGGTATCGGCTATCCCCCTTACTTCCCAATTTAAAGCAACTCGGGAGTTTGCTTCCATGTCCCGAGCCCTGGAGACTTACTACGCCCATAAGCTGGCAAGACATGAAATGGCCGGTTTACAGCGCAATCTCATCGAGGTGGTGGATAGGCACCTCAACCGGTTGGCCAAGAAAATTAAATCCCAGGAAGCTGAGCTGTCGGAAGCGGAGGATGCAGACAAGTACCGGATCTATGGCGAACTGCTTACAGCCAATCTCTACCAGCTGCAAAAGGGGATGGAAGCTGTCACCCTGGAGAATTTCTATGACCCTGATCTAGGAAAGATCACCATCCCATTGGACCTGAGACTGACCCCCTCCGAGAACGCCCAAGCGTATTTTCGTCGCTACAACAAAGCCAAGAAGACCCTGGTAGAGGGAATGTACCACTACCAGCGTTCTCTGGAGGAGCAGAGATATCTGGAACAGGTGCGAACCAGCTTGGACCTGGCAGTAGATCTTTCAGACCTGTTGGACATTCAAAGGGAGCTGACTGAAGAAGGCTATATCCGCCCTGTCAAGAGCCGAAAATCCAAGGACCCAAGACAAGGGAGGCCCCAGCCCCTGAGGTTCCGATCCAGTGATGGACTGGAGATCTTGGTTGGGAGAAACAACCGCCAAAACGAATACGTCACCTTTAGAGCAGCTGGACCAGATGACATTTGGCTCCATGTTAAGGATATACCCGGTTCCCATGTGATTATCAAAGCCCAGGGGATCGAGCCCCCGGCGAGTACCTTGGAGGAGGCTGCCCTTCTGGCCGCCTATTACAGTAAAGGCCGCACAGGCCGTAACGTAGCGGTAGATTACACAGCCAGGAGACATGTCCGCAAACCCCGGGGAGCCAAGCCGGGAATGGTGATCTACGATCATTATCGAACCATCTTTGTTTCGCCAGTGCCGGAGGTTGTTAGACCTCTATTGGTAAGGCAAATAAATGCCGCTGTCCGAGACGAGACTTGAACCCCTTAATGAACTAAGGACCCCGCCTCCCCGGCAGGGTCCTCTATATTGATTGACAGAAAATGGGCGAGTTCTCCGTTCCTGAACCGTCTCTGCTCGATGTGATACCGGCTGCCTGCACCCACCCTCCGTCTTTGACGTTTTGCTTTATTGAGAGTGCAGCTGGAAAGTACTGCCTGAGCATCCATAATACTCTAGGTTATGCTCTCCAGAGATAAGTGTTCTTTTAGGAACTATTTTCTCCTGCAATATAGGAGTTAATATATCGTTAAAGCTGCCTTAATGCCGGAAATGCCGGCGCTGGGTAAACACCATGGAAATCCCGGCCTCATTGCAAGCGGCGATGGAGTCCTTATCCCGGATGGACCCTCCCGGCTGAATAATGGCTCTGATCTTGTACTCCGCCGCCAGCTTCACCACATCATCGAAGGGGAAGAAAGCATCTGATGCCAGGACAGCACCCTCAGCCTTCTCTCCAGCTTGCCTAAGGGCGATCCTTGCTGCCTCCAGGCGGTTCATCTGTCCGGCTCCCACCCCGATGGTCATGCCGTCCTTAGCCACTACAATGGCGTTGGACTTGACGTACTTGACAGTCTTCCAGCCAAACTCCAGATCCTTCCACGCATCCGCCTCCGGTGCTGTATCGGTTACCACCTGCCAGGCATCCCTGGTGTCCTCCGAAAGGTCAGCTTCCTGCACCAGCCAGCCTCCCTTAACCCGTTTCCAGTCCCACCATTTGTCCTGGGGAGGATTGGCAAGGGCCTCGAGCCGAAGGATCCGCAAGTTCTTCTTCTGGGTCAGAATCTCAAGCGCTTCATCGGTGAAATCGGGAGCGACGATTACTTCCAGGAAGATCTCGGCCATTGCCTTGGCTGTGTCCCCATCAACAGCCCGGTTACAGGCAATGATCCCCCCAAAGATGCTCACCGGGTCACCCTCATAGGCCTTGCGGTAAGCCTCGGCTAGGGTGTCGGCAATTGCCCAGCCGCAGGGGTTAGCGTGCTTCACAGCTACAACTGCCGGCTCTGTGAATACTTTGGCCATTTCCACCGCTGCCGCGGCATCATTGATATTGTTAAAGGACAGTTCCTTGCCGTGGAGCTGCTCTGCCCGGCAGAGGGAATCGGTGGGAGGATATATATCTCGGTAGAATGCTGCCTTCTGGTGGGGATTCTCACCGTAGCGGAGCTCCTGCTGCATGACTATGGGAATAAAGCCCTGGCCTGGAAACTCTGCCGTCCCCGGCTGGTCTGAACCAAGGGCCAGGTCCAGTCGGCCGCCGCTTTCCCGGGCTAGATAGCTGTAAATCAGGGAATCATACTGGGCCGTGTGGCCAAAGGCCTCCAGGGCCAGCTCCCGCCGCAGGTCCATGGACAGGGTGCCATCACCCTCCTGCAGTGCCTTCAGTATCTCGGGATAGCGCCGGGGGTTTACCACCACCGCTACGTCGGGGAAATTCTTAGCCGCTGCCCGGATCATAGTGGGACCGCCGATATCAATGTTTTCCAAGGCTTCCTGTAAAGTGACCCCCTCTTTAGCTACTGTAGCTCCGAAAGGATACAGGTTGACCACCACGAGGTCAATAGGTTTGATGCCCAGGGTCTGAAGTTCAGCCATTTGCTCCGGCACATCTCTTCTAGCCAGAATGCCGCCGTGGACGGCAGGATGAAGTGTCTTCACCCTGCCCCCAAGACACTCAGGGAAATCTGTAATATCGTGAACTGGAGTAACATCGATACCCCCGTCTTTCAAGGCAATGTATGTCCCACCTGTTGAGATGATCTCAACACCCAAGGCTGCAAGGCCCCGGGCAAAATCAACGATCCCCTCCTTATTTGATACACTGATCAAAGCCCGCTGAATCCGCATGTCTCCATTCTCCTTTCAAGAAAGCTCTCTTCAAAATGTCCTAGGTACCAAAAACCGCCTGAGCATAAAATGCCCAGGCGGTCGGCTGATCGTCGTTACCCTGCTCCCCGGTGGTTTTCCACCTTAATCCGCCAGTCGCAGGCGACTAGTTGTTTTGCCTTTATTGTAGCCAGACTATTTGCCGGCTGTCAATACCCCAGTGACTGTCACATTGCGTTTTTTCGCATATTTGTATCGGATTTCCATCAACAGGAGCCGATTAAGAGAGGAATCAGCACTATAGGCGCCGAATTCTTACGTAAAATCCAAACCCCTTTAAAGGAGAGTTTAGAATGCCTGTGCATAACTCTGTCCTGGAGGAAGTCCAATACCAGGTCGACAAATATCTCGCCCATCATAAAGACGCCCTCGCTTGTTCATGCCAGCAGTGCCGAGATGATGTTATCGCTCTGGCTGCAAGTCAGCTGCCCAGTAGGTACACCACATCTCCAACAGGCCGGGCCATCATTGGAGTTGAGCTTCAATCAAAGCAGGCGCAGCTTGATATTTTCCAGGCGATACTGACCGCCATTGCCAAGGTGAATCAATCACCCCGCCACGATCCCAACCGGGCTGTGAGGGTATAGATCACTACTCAAGTTCTTCAATCACGACCCGCTCTTCCCCATCGGTCTCTGTTAATCTGACACTTATTATTTCCCGCAGAGAGGTGGGTACGTTCTTTCCAACATAGTCGGCTCGAATGGGCAGCTCCCTATGTCCCCGATCCACCAGCACCGCCAATTGGATCTGACGGGGCCTACCGTGATGGATCAGAGCATCCATGGCCGCCCGGGTTGTGCGGCCAGTAAACAGCACATCATCTACCAGAACCACAATTTTTCCGTTAATGTCCTCCGGAAGCTTTGTCTCTTCTACCACAGGCTGCTCGGCAATGGTACTTAAATCATCACGATACAAGGTAATATCCAGCTCGCCCATGGGCACCGCCACGCCTTCGATCTCCTCAATCCGCTGAACTAACCGCCGGGCAAGGGGTACTCCTCGGGTGCGGATTCCCACCAGCATCAGGTCTTCGACACCCTTATTCCGCTCTAGGATTTCATGGGCAATGCGGGTTAAGGCCCTGCCTATCGCAGCTTCATCCATGATCTGGGCTTTTATCATAGGAGTTGCAAAAACCCCCTTCTTGAGCTCTTAAAATAGTATAAGGCCCTCTAGGGCCGAGTTCCCAATTCATGGCAAGTTTAACACTGTAGGGCTAGGTTTGTCAACGCACTGCGCTCCTGCGAAGTTTATCTATCACCTCGGCCATATCATAGGGTACTGGCACCGAAAAGGCTAAGCTTTCCCCGGTGCGGGGATGCCGAAAACCAAGGTGATAGGCGTGGAGGGCTTGCCTGGTCATACCGAGGTGATTCTGGCGGCCGCCGTACACCTCATCCCCCACTAGGGGATGGTGAATATGGGCTAGGTGCACCCGTATCTGATGGGTACGGCCCGTTTCCAGGCGGCATTCCACCAGTGTGCACTGGTCAAACCGCTCTCGGACATAGTACCAAGTGCGGGCTGGCCTTCCGCTTGCCACAACAGCCATTTGCTTTCGCTTAACCGGGTGCCTACCGATGGGGGCATCGATTACACCCTGATCGACCTTGAAATCACCCTTTGCTAAAGCCAGATACCACCGCTCCACAGTCCGCACCTTGAGCTGACTGGCCAGGGACTTGTGGGCATGATCGTTCTTAACAGCCACCAGCACCCCGGAGGTGTCCCTATCCAGCCGGTGAACAATACCGGGTCTGAGCTTCCCCCCAATTCCCGACAAGTCCCGGCAGTGGGCCAGGAGGGCATTGACCAATGTCCCCTGGTAGTTGCCGGCTGCCGGATGAACTACCATTCCCGGCGGCTTATTGATGACTATAATATCCTGGTCTTCATAGAGGATGTCCAATGGAAGGGATTCAGGAAGGATCTCCAAGGGCTGGGGCGGCGGTATCTCTACTCGAACCCGATCCCCGGCAGTGATGGAATAACCTGCCTTAACCAGCCGGCCGTTGACAAGCACAAGTCCCTCATCGATCAGTTTGCGAAGATAAGAGCGGGACCGCCCTTGGACCTTTTCTGTCAAATAGCGGTCCAGGCGATTGCCCGCTTCATCTTCCCCAACCGTCAGTTCTAGAACTCTCCCCTGCTGCTCAACGCCCTGCTTCTCCATCTCGCTCCCCCATATGTACATCGGATTTCGAACTCAAACAAGAAGTAGCATCAACTGCCGCTTCTGCTTTCATCTCCGCCAATGATGAGCCCAAGGAGCAACATAACCCCAGCAACAATTGCTATGTCGGCTACATTAAAGATGGGCCAGAATCGGATATCCAAGAAGTCGATCACATAACCCCACCGCAAGCGGTCAACCAGGTTGCCGATGCCTCCAGCCAAAGCCAAGGTCAGTCCGAGTCTGAAAAGGGAAGACTGCTTAGCAATTGCCCGCCGGTAAACCCAAACAACGCCCAGAACGCCGCAGGTTAGGATAATCAACAAAGGGGTTCCACGGGGAAAAAGGCCAAAGGCAGCCCCGGGGTTTTTGACCAAAGTCAAATAGAGCAAATGGCCGGGCAAGGCCACCGACTCCCCCGGGGGCAGATAGGTTACTGCCAAATGCTTGGTAATCTGATCCAACAGAAGGACCGCAAGGCCAACTTTCAGGAAGCTCAAGACCCTCAAACCCCCACCTAGAGCTCACTCCCCGCCCATCTTAGCATATCCTGCAAGGAAGAACAACTATGGCTCCTCCAAGAAGTCACCATCAGTCTTCTCCCGAGGTCGTGGATAAATGCCATCCCAGTCAGTCGTCAAAGCACCGTCGCTTTCAATTCCCTCCAGGGGTGTTACAGTACCGATATCTTCATCGGCATTGATATAGGTATCATCATAATCATAGGCGCCGGGGATGTCTTGAGGGGAATTGGCAGTTCCCCATCGGGCCACCGCCTGCCAAGCATCTTCAGCATCAAAACCGACGTTATCCTCCCATGTCAGATCAAAGGGAATTACCCGTTCCTCCACGGGGCGATTCCAGTCATCCCGCCTCTTCGCTTCTTGGGCAGTCTTGCAGGCATAGCATAGTGAAGCGGCGGGAACTGCCCTAAGGCGGCGCTCGTCGATGGGCTGTCCGCACTCTTGGCAGATGCCGTATTCGCCCTTTTCCATCAACTCCAACGCCGCCTCGGCATCTTCCAAAAGCCGTTTGGTGTTGTCTCTAAGGGCCAAATCCTTCGCTCGCTCAAAGGTCTCCTGCCCCAAGTCAGCAGTATGCTGATCATAGGACGAAAGCTCCCCTATTGAATCAGTTAGCCTTTCCTGTAAGCCGCTGTTGAGAGAGTCAAGGGTCTTTTCCAACTCCCTTTTTTCTGACTGAAGCCGCTCCCGCAGTTCACGATAAAGACCGTCGCCCACCAATTGACTCCTCCTATTATCTATTCCCAGTTTTCCATTTCAAAACATCAAATACTACCTCAGGGGAAACGGCGAAGTTCAGCTTCGACAATGCGGGCTATTTCCGCGATAAAGTGACCAATCACGGGGAGATTCAGTGAAGCCGCCTTTCCCAAAATATAAAGAAAAACGGCACCAACGGCTGTAAAGCCAAAGGCGATGCCAAATCCCCGGGAGATACCAGCCAAGAAGTTGAAGTACATTAACCGCGTGGGATTTCGAAACAGTTCCACATACTCCGCTATGCTGGCCTTTTCCAAGGCCTCATTGAGCTGGTTCAGCTTTTTTAGTAAGACCCCAAGCAACTTGTCACTTACCTCAGCCATTTCCCTCAAGCTCCCAACCCACTGCCCAGCATTGTCAGTCTTTAGCCTTCCCCAAGAAGGTACAAAATCACCTTGAGGAGTTCACCACCTTTGGCAAGAGACAGCAGACTGCACCCACCGGCAGGTATCCTGCTAATGGGTGCAGTCTCGGGTTCAAAATTCTTTCACAAACCAGCTTAACTGGCGGGAACGTGCTGAGTGACTACCTCATAGCACCGCTGGCACAAGCTAGGATGATCCTCCGCAGTGCCTACAAAGGGTGAATACCGCCAACACCTGGCACACTTCTCGCCCTTGGGTGGGCGGACCAGTACCTTTAGGCGGCCGTCTTCACCGGTCCAAGCGCTATCTGGCGCCGGACTCCCAGGTTCAGCGATTTCGACCTCGGAGACAATGAACAGCGCTTCCAATTCCCCAGTATCGAACTGGTTCAGGACTTGGTAGAACTCAGCATCTGGATAGATGGTAACCCCGGCATCATTGGAACTGCCAATTGTCTTTTCCATCCTAGCTTGCTCCAAGGCCTTTGCCACTTCCCGGCGAACGGCCATGAACTGACCCCACTTCTCCTCGGCACTTTCATCCAAAATGCTTTTTGCCACTGTCGGCCAGGTGCTGAAATGAACACTAGGGCCGTCCCGGAGTTCCTCTGGCAGGTGTTCCCAAGCTTCTTCCGCTGTGTGGACTAGGATCGGTGCAATCAGCCGCACTAGCCCCGCCAAGATCTCGCAGATGACAGTTTGGGCTGCCCGCCGGCTCAAGGAATCCGGGGCATCACAGTAGAGTCTGTCTTTGACCACATCGAGATAGAAGCTGCTCAGATCAACTGTGCAGAAGTTGTGCACGGCATGGTACACAACGTGGAATTCATAGTCATCATAGGCCTTGATAACCCTCTCTGTCAGGCGGTAGAACTGGGCTAGAATGTACCGGTCAATCTCAGGCAGCTCCTCCCTCGATACCCGGTCTGCTGAAGGCTGAAAATCAGCGAGATTGCCCAGCATGAATCGGATGGTATTGCGAATCCGCCTGTATACGTCCGACATCTGTTGTAGGATCTTGGGTGATACCCGAATGTCTCCCCGGTAATCTGCCGAAGCAGCCCACAGCCTGAGGACATCGGCACCGTAACGGCTGATAATCTCGTCTGGAGCCACTGTATTGCCTAGGGATTTGGACATCTTCCTTCCCTCGGCATCGACGATGAAGCCGTGGGTCAAGACTGCTTTATAGGGCGCAACACCCCGCACAGCCACTGAAGTCAAGAGCGACGACTGGAACCATCCCCGGTGCTGGTCACTGCC
>LSQX01095630.1_pt3 | contig 13027 bp, 16 predicted proteins | sample 654561 | NCBI WGS metagenome assembly LSQX01 (sample SAMN04489861, study PRJNA283612) | anaerobic digester metagenome | isolation source: 4 biogas reactors fed with cattle manure at either 37C or 55C with and... | place: Denmark: Kongens Lyngby | collected 2014 | reverse complement strand
GTCCTGGGGTCAGCGGATTCTGGTCGTCTAAGAGCTCATCGGCGCCTGTCAGGTCATTCCAAAACGGCATATTAGCCGTGCGAGCACCCGCCGATGCCAGCCGGTCAAACTCCTGGTTATTTTCGATAATGCCGCTCTGGACCAATGCGGACAATTCCATTGTCCTTTGAACCACGTAAGGGTTGAACACTTCGGGGACTATAACGTCAGAAATACGGGTCGTCACTTTTCATCACCTCATGATTTTTTCAATTAACTTTTAATTCCCGCCTCTGCTTTCATCCGTGTTGCCTTCGCCGGATCCTCACGCAAGATTTTGCCCTGCTGCGTGAGGTTCCAGGTCTCCTTCTTCCATGGGTTTGCCTCAGCATTTCCGGCACCTGGCGGGTTTGTGCCGCTCCCTACTTTGCCGGGAGTTGAATCACCGAAGAGATAAGCATCACTTTTCTGGAGCTCCTTGAGCTGCTCGTCCAGGCCAAGAAGCTTGTCGCCGTCAAGCTTCACTTGTTCTAGGTCAAGCAGGGCCTTGACTGCTTTTGGGTTTTTGGCCTTGGCAGCTGCCAGCGCTCTTTCAAGGGCAAAATCAAGCTGCATCTGGGCCAGCTTTGTCTGCCATGCTTCGGCAGCCTTTTTGTTCTCGGCTTGCAACTGCTCAATCTGCTTTTTCAGCTCTTCACTTGTGCCGGCCGCTTTTTTAAGTTCTTCAAGTTGCGCGTCTCTCGCCGCAAGGTCTGCCTCCAGCTTCTTCTTGGCTTCGGCCGTAGCGTTGTACTTGTCCTTTGGGATAAAATGCTTTGGCAGCTCCTTGCCGATGTCGGTAATCGTGCTGTCAACCTTTTCCTCTTCGATTCCGGCTTTTTTGAGTAATTCTTTTAACCAATCCATTTTTGATACCTCCATACATTTTTATACAGGTCTGTGCCTGTTTTGGGTTCTTGTCTCTTTATGCCCTGACAATACTAAAGAAGGGCAAAATAAAAGCGCCTGATTTTTCAGATGCTTTCTAAGCTGTTCTTCGTCTGATTGTAATTTTGCGTCTCGGATACGTTTGCCTTTCTATCTCCCAAAAGAGAAAAGTATATATTTCAGAAGAATATGTTACTTGTCCAGGGATTTCTATGTTTCTCAGAGTGAACATTTTACACCTCCCATTTTTATTTTTTCTCAACTTCCGGTTCCGGCGGATATTCGCCGTAAACCTTAAAATATTTTTCCCTGTATATTTCCCAGTTTTCTTCCCACGTTTTAGTATAGTCAGGCTCAAAATCAACTAAATCCAAACCAATGGGAATATCCTTATTTTTCATTGGGCATCACCCTTCTATATTTCCATCCGTATTTCTTTGCTAAATCAGCAGCAATTTTGTGAGAATGCTCTTTCCATGCCTGCTGGTTTGTCATTTTGCCCGACATTACTTGGTCACGGAAATAATCAAAATGCTTCTTATCAATGGCACTATACTCTTTGTGCAATGTCTTCCAGTCAACCTTTTGCCCGCTCCCTACCGTCATTACATATCTTGTTCCGTCATGACCTATGACGGAAATAGCGTTTATGGATTCATGAACAGCCAAATTGCCAATATCTTCTACTGAAAAACTACTGCTTCTGGGATGATTGTGTACTTGTATTATGCTATTCGGTTTAGCTTGATTTAATAAATCAATTAGTGATTGCGGAAGTACAACTTGGTTACTAGTCCCTCCTACTTTAGAGTATATACTTTCCCCTGTCCTTGCGTCAATATGCAATAAGCATTCCGTTCCAGTTTTTAGTCCGTGCTCTAGTGCTTCTGTTAATGCTTTAGCTAATCCAGTTTTAGCAGCTTCAGGCAAGCCTTCTACTTCGAGATAGTTTTCCTCTTCTTCTGGAGTCAAGTCCAGTTCTCTTTCAAACTCTTCAATCTCTTTATCCAGGTCAATATGCAAACCATAAGCATGCCTGCAGTTCGGATGGAACAGCCCGGCCGCCTTAGCCTCTTCCAGCGTCGGATATCCTTTTGTTTTCCCCGTGATGCTCAGTATCTTTCCTTGCCACGGTTGGCATAGCTCGCACGCCCCCAGATGACTGCTCACTTTAACCAGGTCATGGTCTTGCTCCATAAGGCGGTTTGCTGTGCCTTGCAGGTGGGCCTCCATACAGACTGTCCTTGCATGCATTTCTGTATAAGTCCGCATATTCCACATCCGGCCAGCGCGGTCTTTGAATCCGGTCACGCCCCGCTCTGCAAGCTGTTCTCTAAACCTTTTGGCTGTCTGCTTCCAGGTGTCATAACCAACAACCGTTCCCCGGACGTTCTCAAGCGCCAGATCGCGGTATATGTCATTAACCTGCCGGCCGATTACCTGCGCAACGTCCTCAAATCTCTGATAAGCATTCTCAGCCAGCACTTGCGCCGCCTGCTGGTGAATAGCTCCAAAACCGGCCTTGACGGCAACCCCCGCATCTTTAAGCATCGCATCGGCGTTGTAAAGTCCCTGCGAATAAACACGCGGAATGGCCTCCGTGCACCAGGTTCTATTGCCGGCGCGTAACTGCTGCAGGATGGCCTCAACATTCTTTTTCATAGCGGCCAGGTATTCTGTTTTATTTGCCCGTAGCAGCGCACGGTTCAGTCGGTCCAATATCTCCCGCTCCGCCTGTTCGTAAAAGCGGATAAGCCGCCTGGCCTCAGCTTCGCTAAATTGAATTACTTTGCTTTCACCGTGAACCGGCATTATTCTTCACCGCCCGCACCCTCGCCGCCTTCGCCCTCCGCTGCCGGCAACGTAATAAGCGGCAATCCCGCCACCGCTCCCTGCCCCGCCTGCTCGCTATTTATCCTGTCTATTTCCTCCTGGAGCGCTTCGCCCTCAAGCCCATACAACCGCCTGAGTGAGCTTTCAAGACTGGTCAGGCCTGCTGTGTATCTTTGCACCTCGTTTTGTGTGAGCTCCTGATCATCATCCGGCAACCCGTCTTTCCAATCAACATGGATATCCTCAAGCACCACTGCCCCGGCCATGCCCTGGGCTTTCTCCAGCAGCGAAGCAAGCCATAAAACTTCTTTCAGCGCCGGGTCAAATCTCATTCTTATGCGGTTCACCTTGGCCAGCGGAGCCATCATCAGCCTGCGCAATGCTGTGCCGCTTTCCGCAAGCCCCACTTTAAGCTGGCCGAAGGCCGCGGCGGAAGTTTCGCTCAAAATATATAACTGCTCCATCAGCAGATCAATCTGCTTGAATGCCGCTTCAAGCTGACCGTCCCAGGTGACGTAGCCCGGCGGCTGTTCCCCCTGGCCAACCGGAAAATACTTGCCGCCGCCCCGGTATTCCCATTGTCCGGTGGCAGGATCCTGTTCCAGCGCCGTGTCGGGGCCATACATATTCGGATCAGCGTGCTTGTCGAGAATGCGGCTTATCTGTGCCACCCGGACCTCAAGTTCTTGAATGATGCTGTCTAAGTCTGAGTAGTCATCCAGGCCAGCCACACGGTCGGTGGTCAAGACATTATTTACCGGCACGACAAGAAACTCGTTAACGCCAGTTTCTGTTTCGGCTTCTTCTATCGCCGGTCCAATAATGCCATTCTCGATCGGGTATTTCGCTGAAATAATTCTGCCCCGCTCGTGTACCTCGGTCTGCAGGTACTTCTTTGTAACGGTCTTGCCCCGCTCCTGGGTGTCCTCTTCGTAAGTCCATGCCAGCACATGGGCCTGGATCTCTTTAATATTGTCCGGCGAGACCACGGGAAACCAGATGGCCGGCTGCTGGCCTTCGATTATGGCCCTGCCGTCATAGCGGACCTTGAATATGCCGGTGCCGTATCTGGACACATCAAGAGCTACCTCATAAGCAACATTGAAAAGGCCGTTGTCTTCGATGATTCGCTCAACAGCCTGCTGTTCTTCGCTTTCCTGGTCACCGGCCGTAATTCGCGGCGGCTCTCCCAACAGCAGGTCAGCGAATAAAAGCGTCAGCCGCTTGTGCCAGTTAAGCACCATCTCAAGGGTTGCCTGCTGGTCCTCACGAAGCAGCCGAATCCAGTCTTTATACACCTGTTCATGCTTGCCCTCAAATAGGAGCTTATTTTGCTTATACAGCTCTAGCCGCTCTGCTTCAACGGGCGGCGGCCAGGGCTTGCCTTCTTTTAAAAAATCTAAACTTGTGAGCAAAGCATATCACCACCTTAAGCTTACCAGCCAGGGGGCTTGTCTACCGGGCCAATGTTTATTCTCCTAGCAATAACAATTCCGGCATATGAAGTCACATCTACCTGGTCGTCATGCTCCCCGTTCGGGAACACTAAAAGCTCGTTTTCGTATTCTTCAAGCCATGGGGCATTTCTTAGGAAATAGACTGTGCCGGCTTCCATCCTGGCCATAACAGGCAAGGCCCGCGTTTCTTTATCCGTCTCTGCCTTCAAGTCTATAACAGGCAGCCCTTTTCTCCTGAGTGTCTGGAACAGCGTTAGCCCCATGCTCTTTGTCTCTACACCTTGCAGCTTCGGACGCCAGCGCTGATAACCTTGCTCAAATAGCTTCGGCTGGTCCGGCCCCTCAAGCCGCATCCGGATAACGTCCCGCAGCAGCAGGTCCTTGTGCGGTGTAACCAGCCATGTCGCCAGCACAAAATAGTCAGCGCTGGTCTTGGTTGACGCTGCTGGGTCGCAGGTCTGGAAACACCAGCATTGATTGAGCGGGAAGCGCTTTGTTTCTTCTTCCTCGCCCAGCGTATGCAGGACAGCAAAGTCATCCGCAATCTCAAAATATCGGAACCACGCCCGCTTGAACTTGTTGCCCGCCGCCGGCGCAGGCTTCTGCTGGTAAAGTGCTGACCACAGGTAACTGCCCAGGGCGATTTGAGTAGCCCGCAGTTCCGTTAACGGATACCGCGCCGGCCAGAGCGGCTCACCGGGCTGCCGGCCAAGAATATCATTTCCCTTGGCGATCGCCGGCAGTTCGATGATCTCCCACTGCTCGCCATCCTCTTCCGTCATCGCAGTTTCAAGCTCGCCGGCAAGGTCCTTCTCGTGCCAGCGCGTCATAACAAGCACTATTGCACCGCCCGGCGCCAGTCTTGTCCGGAGCGTTGACTTGTACCAGTTGAGAACCTTTTCCCGGACTGTCTCACTGGCCGATTCTTCGTAATTTTTGAATGGATCGTCAATGATAGCCACGTGAGCACCGCGGCCAGTAATCGGCCCGCCCACGCCGGCGGCCACAAGCCCGCCCCGGCGCCTCTGGATTCCCCAACGCCCCACGGCGCCGCTATCATCCGCAAGATTTAACCCCCACAGCTTCGGCCCCCATTCGCGGAACGTGTTCCGGGCAATACGCGAAAAGTCATAAGCCAGATCCGCTGAATAAGAGCTGATAATTATTTCTTTGTCAGGGTTACGACCTAAAAACCAGGCAGGAAACTTTTTTGAGACAACCTCTGATTTGCCATGACGCGGCGGCATAAAAACCATTAAACGGAGCAATTCGCCCCGCTCAACAGCTTCCAGCTTTCCGCACAATAACAGCAAGTGCCTGGCCGGTTGCCATGCACCCCGGCCATCGTATTCAATAAACCAGGCCAGGTTATTCCGCGCGTCCTCTTCCCAGATCCGGATTAACTGCTCTTCGGAAAAGGTTTCGGGCAAGATCTCTTGCTTCTGGGTCCTCGATGATTCGCTGCGTAATGTCATACTCATACCTTTGCGTCACCTGCCCCTCCAGGGCCTGGCGATTGGTGGGCCGGCCCAAAAGCAGCTGGTGCTTTTCCACACCCTGAGCCATTACACCCACGAGAGCCCGCAGCCATGCGGCTTTAGATTCTTCATTGCCCGGACCCGCCCGAATCACTTCTTCAGATTCAGCCAACGCCAACTGAACTATGCGCAGTATATCATCAGCCACCCTCTTGGCCTTATCAGCTACATACTCCCGCACTTCAGCCTTGGCTTCTTCAGCAGCTTGTTGAGCTATTTGCTGAATTTTTTTAGACGGTCCGTTCGGGTTCGGTTCGGTTCGCCCGTTCAGCTCGGTTCGCTGTTCACTTCTCCACCGCTTTATTGTACCTTCTGGAATGCCGGTTTGAATTGATGCCTCAGCAATAGTGGCGGCTTCAGCGATAGCAAGAGCCTTAAACTTTTGTTCTTTAGACCATTTAACTTTTCCATTTTGATGTTTTGCTGCCACCAGGCTCACTCCATAAATATTGCTTCTTTTTAACACGCGGGGCGCCTCTGCCGCGGCCGCCGCAAACCGCAGCAAAAGGCGCCCCTATCGTAGAAAGGAGGTCTGCTGCCGGCCTAAAAAGTTTCATTGCCCGCCGGCCGGCGAACGAGCAAAACCTAAATCAAACCTAACAAGCAAATTGCATAAAAATACCCGCCCACTTTAGTTAAAGTGACGGGTAGCTATTATAATTTTACACTGCCTTCCATAATCTTGTCAACTCCCCAAATATTACTTATTCTAACTCGTACCGCTCTGTAATCAGCTTTTTCTTTATATTTTTCTGTCTTTTCTTTCCCGCACGCCTGCTTCCACCGCCACGCTTGCTAATGCTCCGTTTGTACGCCTGCTCATCGCGCCACAAACTATTAATTCCATACTCCGGATCGCTCGGCCCCGGCCACCACTCGCCGCCGCAGTCCGGGCACTTGTAAAATCCGTGCTGCTCGTTAAAGATAAGCGGCACATCGCACCAAAAGCATTCGAGGGTGATCTGATTTTTAGTTTGTTCCAAGTATCCCCGCCTCCACGTTTTCCATTAATGTAAATTTATGGTGTGACGCTGTGACGCTATGTGACGCGTCACATATATATAGGCGTATATGAATTTTTTTTTAAGTGAAAAAACCTCGAAAATGACGCCACAATGCGTCATGCGTCACACTTATTTAATATGGATCATCCTCGTCAAACATGGCGTTTTCCCCGCCGTTAAAGGCTTCTTCGCTAAAATCACCATTTTTCGGGTGCTTGGAAAAACTATTTTTTTTATTTTTTTCGTTAAGATCATCATTAAAAAATTCATTTTCCACATTAATAGTTTCTTGCTCCTCGCGCCCTTTAGACAGTAAACCAATTCCCAGGTAATATCTGGCATTACGATTTCTTTTATGTTCAATTCCCCGCCGCTCCAGCTCCGCTTTAAACTCGCGCCGGTTGATTGGGTATTTTTCTCCGTTGCTTTCGCACCAGTCCAAATACTCCTTCCATAGGTCGGCGCTCGTCGCCCTGGCCGTTGCATTTAAATAGCACCGGTCCTCAATAAATTCCCCCAGCACGTCCATCTCGCGTTTATATTCCTCGGTCGCCGCCCGCACTATATCCGGCGGGTTCAGCCCGTCTCGCTGCCACATCAGGCACCCTTCCACCGCCCACCTTAAGATCCCGTCGGCTTCTTTTTTCAACTTCTCGCCCAGCCGCTTGTCTCGCTCCTCCGGCGGGATATATGCTGTAAACGGAATCAAATATATCCTTTCCCATATCGCCACGTCCTGGCCGCGGATTACCGGCTTATGGTTTGACGCCAGAAAGATTTTAAATTGCGGTTTGAAGGTGAAGAATTCAGCGTGGAGAAACCGGGCGGAAATCGTGTCTCCGCCAGTATACTGTTTTAACATCGCCTCGGCAAAACGCTTGCCGCTGCCCGTTTCAGTGGTCGAGACGAACCGCACGCCGACAAGGGCCGCGATTTCATTCGGAATTGCCTCGCCATACTTTTTGGCCATAAGCACGTCCGGCCGGGCCACGGAGCCATAATCACCCAGAACATATTCTAAGGTGTTCAGAAAGACGCTTTTACCGTTTCTGCCGTCGCCATGCAAGAAGAATAAGCAGTGTTCTGACGTATCCCCGGTCAGCGCATAGCCGGCTGCGCGCTGGAGAAAAGACATGAGCTCAGGATCGTCGTTAGTCACGCGGCGTAAAAACTTGTCCCAGAGCGGGGCGGCGGCTTCTAAGTCAAACTGGCTGTCGGTAGGTTCGTATTTTGCCGGCGAAATCTTTGTAATCAGGTCGTTCTTATCATGCGGTTTGAGTCCACCGGTCCGCAAGTCAATTGTCCCGTTCTGGCAGTTAAAGAGAAAAATATCCCGGTCAAACTGGTCCGGCACCGCCGGCCGCCTGTTCTTTGCCCGGTCAATCATGGCCTTTATTTTGGCTGCAGATTCGGACTGCTTCGCATGCTTAACGATTTCAAACCGCCGCTCGCGGTCCGGTTCTTGGGCAGCTTCAGCGTAGATAGAGCGCACTGTAGCCTCAGCCTTGCGGTCAATCTCGCCGGTTTCATCGCGCTGCCATCTCTTCCCGTTCCAGACCAGCCAGGTATTCCACGGGTAGCAGAAAAGGATTTCGTTGCCATGGAGCGAGATTAAACGATCTGCGTTCCCCATGTCCGTGAGGTTGCGGAAAGTCGCCGATTCAAGACTGGCCGAATCGGGATAATAGGCAGGATCCGGCGCAGTAGCTCCAGAACCCGGGAAATATACGCCGGGCACGAGCGGCTTTATTCGCGGCGTAATTTTTGACAGGTCTATGGGCTGGGCGGCAGACAATATTGATTTCCATGCTTCTTTAAAGACGGCTTTTGTAGCTTCAAAATCGCTGGAATTCTGCTTTAAGATTTGCTTATGCAGCTCATTCAGGTCCTTGACGGGCTGCTCTTTGTAGCGCACATCTTTAATAACAAAAACCTCGCCACCATACCCCAGCCCCACCAGGCGCTCCGTTACACCTTTAACGAAAGCTTTTCCGCCATTATCCGGCTCCTGCCAAATCAGGATTTTTGCAAACGGGTCAACATAGCTTTTTAATATCTTCCCGGCCATATCGGCGCCAGGGACGCCGAGAGCCGCAATTTTGTGATACCAGGCCGTCCAGGCGTCCGATTCGCCTTCTACCAGGAGCAGCGTATCGCTTTCCTGGCTCATTCTGCTTACCCGCCAAATTCCGTAAAGAACCGGGCTGCCAGCGCCGCGGGTCCAGCGTGAACCGTCTTTCGCGGCCAGGGCTATGCGAAGCCGCTGCCGGGCTGCTGGTTTGCCGTCCAGATTTTTGTAAATTATTTTCACGCCGAAGGGTAATTGTTCGGTGTAAAACGAAAGAAAGTCAATCGGGATGCCTTTATCCGCGGCCAGATCGGCGATGGTAATAGCGCGGGCGGGACCAGGGTTGGTGGTGCCGGAGCCGGAGACGGCAAATCTTCTGCCTGACGACACAAACAAATCGCTCATTTTCCATCCCACGGCAGCCACGATGTCATTTGCGCTGCATCCTGCAAAGCAGTTAATCAAGATTCGGCCATCGTCGCCACTTGATACAGCCAGGCTGTTCTCCGTATCATCATGCGCCGGGCAGAGCGCGGTCCAGTCGTTTTGCCCGTTTGATTTTACGTTTTTTAAAAGATTCAAAAAATCTATTATATCGGCCATGGCGCGGCATCAGTCGCTTTCAATTTTGGTTTCTTTTTCAGCTATAGTTTCCTCAGTTTCCTCAGTTTCCTCATCCAAACACGCGGCCAGCAACAGTAAATAGTTCCGCGCGTCGGCAATTCTCTGCTTCAAGCCTTCCCCGCTCTCAGTCTTCCAGGCCCAGGCGTAGTGGCCGGTCTGCACGGCAAGCGAGATGCTCTGTATATGTTTCAGCAACCATATCAACGCTACTTCCGACATCTGCCGCCCAGAAAACTCCGCCACTTCTCGGAAATTCTGGAGCCTGTCTTCGTCAGGCGAATACTCGTTCCGCTTCCAATCCAGTATCCGGGCCTCGCGAACCAAGAATTCATCTCTCAAGATTTCAAATTGGTCTGGCGTCATTTTTCCGGCACCCCCATGTAACCGCCCTTGATGGCCTTCAAGTTATAGCGCCCCCTTTTGAGGCCATTATCAAGCAGCCAGCCTGTCAGAGCCTTGTTACTGATTATGCCGCCGCCTGACTTGCGCTTCGTGACCGTGTAACCCTTTGGGTTTTCGGTCATAATTAAAACCTTCTGCCCTTTAAAATCGCCCACACCTAAGTTGTATTTTGCTGCATAGTTGTTGAGCAGCCCCTCGGTCGCAATGTTAAAATACATGGAGCGTGAGCTAACGGTTACCCACGGCTTCTTTGGCTTTTTGTGTGCTCCTTTTTTTACCCATTTAACACCGGTAACTGTGTTGTTTGAATTTTTACGCACAATCTTCACGCCCAGGTCTCGCAACTGCTGTTCTACAGTGCGGTCGTCAATCTCGTTTGCCAGGCTCATTTTCTCACCTCCGCCTTCTGCTTTTTCCGCTCCCCGATTTTGTTAAGCAAATCGGCTATAATGACCCCGGTTTTCGTGAGGTTCGCATCGTTCTTAATTAGCCCGGATTGATTCATCCTAGCCAGCTGCGCCCGGGAAACCAGGATAAGATTTTCCGGGTCAAAATTGCGCCGGTTCCCGTCTCCGAATATAACGGCATGACCATCCGGCACCTTTCGCCCATGATGGCGCTCCCAGGTGATGATGTGCTTGCCCTTCCAGTTCTTTTTGCTGTCTTTGCCCGTGTAATCGTGGACCTTTACGTCAATATAGCCATCGGCGTTTACCCGCTCGCTGCCCACCGGCACCCAGTTGTGAGGTTTATGGCCTGGCTTAAACTGCGTCTCTTTGCCTCCGAAATTAACCCCCTTCAGGCCTTTATTCCAGGGGACGTGGCCCTTTTTGAAGCAGTTCCGGGCTGTTGTTGGGAAACCATACTGCACTCGTTGAAGCTGGATGGCTGTTTCCGTTCTGTTTGTTCCGAATCTTTCGTTAAAGCGCCGGGTGATTTCGGCATTAAAAAGCCCTTGAGCAGACAACTCTTTCAAATAGCCGATCTGCTCTTCGGTATATTGTTTTCGCGCCCTGGGCACTCCCAGCTTAATGCCGTGTCTCGTTCTCAATGTTTGTATCGCTTTTTCCGTTGCATTCATATCAAAGCGCTCGTTAAACAGCCTGGTTACTTCATCGTTATACCGGCCCGGCGCGATCTCGCGCAAGTAATCAATGTGCTCTTTGGTGTATTTCTTCTGCATTTTTACTCCTCCAGGAAATCTGCCCGCAGCAATGGCGGTAGCTTCTTTGTTGCTTTTTTTTCGCCATTGCCGGCAGGCAGGTAATCCATAGCAAACCTCTGCGCGTTCAAAGCCAGTTGGCCGTTGTTTATGATCTGCGCAGCTATGTTTGAAACAGCCTTCGCCCGGGCTATCTCTTTTTGCAATTCGTCGTCTTTAAGTTCCTCATCATTCAACCTTTCAAGCTGCTCAAACAGATGGTTGTTTAAATCGCTTAAAGTGTTGCGCGGCATTGGTTTTTCACCTCCGTTCTTTGTATAATCGCCCGCATGCACCCCGCCACCTTCGCCGCCACCGGGTTAAGCCATGTGCAAATCATGGCGCTACTCCGAAAAGCGATAACTGCCCCTGAAAATCCTCTTCGGCAAGCTCTTCCAGCATACTTTTGAATGATTTCAGGTAAGTTTTCGGTCTGTCGTGGAGCCGCATATAAACGAGGTCGTCCTCTTCAATGGCCCGCCGCAAGTTGGACACGTACCCTAAGACGTTTTGAAGTTTTTGTTTTTTGTTGCCGTCCTTCACGCTTACAACTTGCCTTAGTTTTTGATAATTTGAATCGGCTTCGTAAATTGAAAGAGCCAGCCTTGCAGCTTTCCTGATTTCATCAGGCCGTGCCATGTAATTGTTATCTGCTTCCGGTGGTGTTTCCCGATGATAAATTTCCGGCAAGGGTATGTTCTTTTTGGCGCAGTAAAGTTTAACCTGCTGTTTCCCCGCGATGATGTGCCCTCGGATTAGATTCAGATTCACGCCATCACAGTAAAAAGGGTCATAGCAACAGCCATGCTTTTTTACCTCATTCCAGCGGGCAAAATCTTTTTCTAGTTCGGCAATAGGGTTGTCGTAAATAAGAATCATCTCCCCGCCTTCACAATCACCCTCATGCACCCAGCCACCTTCGCCGCCCCGATTAAGTCGCTGAAAAATTGCCTTAAAATAGGGTTGGGTTGGCGGTGCATAGTGCGGTATTGATTAACCACCAAACACACCCCCTTCTCTCGGTTTGATTTTGCCTTCCTCGGCCAGGCTCATCACCAGCACCGCCACTTCCCGGACTGGCCGCATGACTACTTCCGCGATGTCCGCAATGTGCCGGCCCTCTTTCCACATTTCCTGGACGGCAAAAAGTTCGTCGGGCATAAATGCAAGGTTCCAGCCGTCGCAGGCAATATAGAATCCGCCGCCTTTTTGGCTGTGATACCAGTGGCGGAGGTCAATTACTTGTTCACGGCGTGCGGTCATAGCGTCACCCCCTTGAAGATGGTTTGCTGAAAATTGCTCATGCGCTTTTTAACCAGTTCGCAATATTTCGGGTTTATTTCTATGCCGATTGAATCCCTGCCGAAGCGTTCGGCTACCCATAAGGTTGTCCCGCTCCCGACGAAGGGGTCAAGAACTATACAGCGGCCTTTGCCTTCATTTTGGCAGGTGCATGTAGGCTGCCAGCCGACAGTTTTATAGACAGGGTCGGGCGGTCTCCCGCCTGCAATAGACTTACCTTGTTTGCCCATTTTTTTATCAAAACCCTTTGTTCCGTCACCTCTTATTTTTTGCCACTCCCTGCTCGTCATTCCGTCTCGCTCCACCACCCGCTTCCACGGTGCGCCGCATATTTCGCAGGCTTTCGGACTTGTCCCAGCCAATATGCAGGGTTCAATCAGTTTCGGGGGAAAGGTTGCAAAGTGCGCTTCAGGGTAAGGTTGGGTTGGTATTGTCCAAACCGATCGACGGTTACGGGTGCCATTGTAAATTTTATATTCAGGTGGGCGCGAATTAACGCCAGGCGTGTTAAACCGTTCAGCCGATCCCTTCGCGGCCTTTGTTCCGGCAGGTATTGCGCCTGGTTCCCTTACCGCCTCCGCATCATAGAAATACCTCTTCCGCTTCGATAGCAGGAATATATACTCATGCGCCTTTGTTGGTCGGTCGGTGACGCTTTCGGGCATCGGGTTCGGTTTGGCCCAGATAATATC
>LSQX01320949.1_pt1 | contig 13029 bp, 12 predicted proteins | sample 654561 | NCBI WGS metagenome assembly LSQX01 (sample SAMN04489861, study PRJNA283612) | anaerobic digester metagenome | isolation source: 4 biogas reactors fed with cattle manure at either 37C or 55C with and... | place: Denmark: Kongens Lyngby | collected 2014 | reverse complement strand
GCTTCGCAACCACGGCTCATGAGGACATTCGCCCTCCAACCTCTGTGTCTCTGTGTCTCCGTGTCTCTGTGTGAGAATAGAATCGATTTGACTTGGGACTCGGGACTTCGGACTCGGAATTGTCTGACGAGTCTGACTTGTCCATCAGCAACGGCGGTTTGCGGAGAAACTCGCCCTACCTTTGCACGGCCTGCACGGCTTGACGGGCTCTGCCTCAACTGCTCCTTCAGGACAAGTTTTTCCGAAGGTAGTTTTTAAGTTCCTGAATTCCGATTATATTGAAGTGAAAGACTGATGCGGCGAGCAGGATCGTAGCTCCGGCATTTACGGCATCGAGAAAATGCTCAAGTTTTCCCGCCCCACCTGATGCTATTATTGCGACGCCGGTAGCGTCTTTCATTTTTCTTATAAGAGGCAGGTCGTAACCGGATCTTATGCCGTCAGTGCTTTTACTTGTAGGCAGAATGGTAGTAACGCCGTAGCCGCCAACCTGTTTTGCCCATTCAATTGCATCAACACCGGTCGCCGTTCTGCCTCCATCTATCCAGACTTCGTACCCCGATGGTTGCGATGTGTTTTGCGTCACATCAATGGCAACAGTCAGACAGTCTGTTCCGAATTCAGAAATAATTTCTCCTATGATTTTCGGATTTTTGAACGCAGCGCTGCTGATCGATATTTTGTCTGCTCCAGCCTCCAGAACGGCTCCTGCAGAAGCAATGTCATGAATACCTCCACCTACTGTAAAGGGAATTGTAGTAACTTTTGCGACATTTCTAATTACGTCGAGCATAATTCCCCTGTTTTCCGCTGTAGCAGCAATGTCCAGCATTGTAAGCTCGTCTGCGCCGGCTGCACTATAAGCTCCGGCACTTTCGATAGGGTCACCGGCGTCTGTGATGTCTGCAAATTGAATACCCTTGACGACTCGTCCATACCTTATATCAAGGCAGGGCATTATTTTTATTTCAGATAAAACACCCACTTCTTCAGATTGAATTTTCATAATTATTTTGGTTCAGGAGTTTCTCCGTACCATCCCAATATTTGCATGCGCGGCAGTTCATATGATAGCTGGCAAATAACAGATAACGCCGCTGTATCAAGGGCTCTTGCACTTATATCGATAAAGAAAGCGTATTCCCAGGGGCGATCCGGTACAGGTTGCGACGATATTGCAGAGAGATTAAGTCCTTTGTCTGAAAAAACCTCTAACGCCGAAGCCAGTGCTCCGATTCGATGCGGCAAATGCATTATAATGCTAAGGCGTGAGGCATCGGGCGTTACGATTAATTTCTTTACAACAGCTATAAAGCGGGTTTTGTTGCAGTTTGTATCGCTTACCTGAAGTGGCAGAGTCTCGAGTCCGTGAGCATCAGCTGCTTCCGAAGAGCAAATTGCAGCAACAGATTTATCGTTCCGTTTTAAAACATCAGCAGGTGCATAAGCCGTGTTTTCAGCCTGCTCTGCTGTCCAGTGCCTGTCCGTGATAATTTGCGAACACTGCGCAAGAGCCTGGGGATGACTTACGACCGTTTTGATGTCGTCAAGTTCTGTGCCGGGAAGCACAGCCAATACATGCTCTACACGTATTTCTGTTGAGCGTGCAATGAATAAATGTTGCTGCAAAAGTCGGTACACAGCGTCTACGTCTCCGCCCGAAGTGTTTGCCAGAGGCAATACGGCTACGTCCGCTTCTCCCTCCATAACTTTTATGCAGGCGTCGGAAAACGACCATGCCGGGGTGCATTCAGCTTCGGGAAATAAGTGTTTTGCTGCCATTTCAGAATAAGAGCCGGCAGTGCCTCCGAATGAGACTTTTTTTACAAAGTCGAGACTGCCATCGGCTTCCTGCGGCAATATGGCTGTAGCCGTCTGGTTACGCAGTTGAGGCAGAAGTATTTCATACTGACGGGCACGTGAAAGGCGCAGAACAGTGCGCATAAGAGAGGCTGCGGCGTCTTTCATTTCAGCCGGTGCCATATCTCTGGCAGCCTGATACACCCTGTCCTCGCGATCTGCATCGTAAACGGGAGCACCTGATGAAGATTTTTCTGCAGCAACTTTTTCTGATACAGCCATGCGCTGGTGAAAAAGATTTATCAGCAATGTGTCGATTTCATTTATTTTATTGCGAAGCGATTCCATCCCGGAAGCAACTTTTAAGGGTCTGGAAGAAGCTGCACTTTCTTCATTCTTTAAAATATGAATGTTTACGAGCTGTTCCAGCCCTACGAGATAACTGTTGAGCCCCAGTCCGCTTATCTGACCGACACATGCTTCCTGTATTACGGAAATTCTGCGAAATGGCTCCCGCTTGCTTATATCGGAAATATGGACTTCCATCACAGGTATTTTAGCCAGTTGTATAGCATCAAGCAGAGCATAGCTATAGTGGGTATAGGCGCCTGCATTTATTACAATCCCGGCGGCATAATCCATGGCTTCATGAATAGCCGTTACTATCTCGCCCTCTATGTTCGATTGAAAAAACCTGGCGTTGAATCCAAGTTCTTCAGCCTTGACGATAAAAGCATTTTCAACATCCTGCAAGGTGAAGTTACCGTACTGCGCAGGATCGCGCTTGCCAAGCATATTAAGGTTGGGACCATTGATTAAAAGAATGGTCTGTTTTTGAGTTTCGGAGTTCATCTCTTTTGGAGCAGAAGTTTTTTTCACAGTTCCTCCTTCTATAAATTTAAATCATCCGTTGGATAAATTCGCACAACCCTGCGCGGCGACCTGCCCGCTTTAATGAACTGCTGCGCAGCACAAGCGATATTTGCTCTGTCAGCGGTTCAGCAAATTTTATATTGGAGAAGTTCGCAAGTTCACCGTATTGCCCGACGCGCCTTTCTTCAAATTTGGGCGGCAGGGGGTCGGAGCCGGCTAATATATTTGTTCCTAAAGTTTTTGCATAAACCATCGCATGCGGTTCCCGCCAAAAGACAGGGCGTAATGAAGAGTCGCCCAGGAAAAGTTGTTCACCCTTAAAACTGTCGATTACAGACCTGACGATTTTGGCGCGTTTAAACATCCATTTGCCTACTCCCCATGCAAGTACCGGTACGGCGTTGGCAGATATGGCTGCTGAAACGGCAGAACTGATTGTTGTGCCGTCATTAAACTTTTCCCTTGTGGCTAGTGCCAGGACTTCAATCCTTTCACTGCACGCAATCTGGCGACCTGATACAACGACAACATCGGGGGCTCCAGACTTTTCCAGAATAATGGAAGAGTCATCTGAGCGGGTGATATCTTCATCTTTTGGTACGCCTTCACCGTTAGCCCATTTTGTAAAAAAATCAACACCCTCCCGCTCAGCCAACATCATTATGCCGCATGTTGCTCCATATTTGATTATATTGAAGCGAAAAGTGTCAAGCATAGTGCCTGCATCGTAAGAAGGGTAGATATGAACGTGGGTGTCTATTAAAGCCAACATACTATGAATTTGTAATTATTCTCAAAGTGCCCTGATAAAAAAAATGTGAACCCCAACCTAAAGTGAAAATAAGGTTGCCATACAACGCATGTTCAATATTGGAGAATAGCAGGGAATCTGTTTTTTTGTAAGAAAAAAGAAACATCAACCCTCCGATGAATGTAAAAACTACAGCAATATAGTTCGTGAAGGCAATGTGTGCAAAGCTGAATGCCATGGCACCTGCCAATATACGAATCCGCTCCGGGAAAACAGGTGCGTAGCGCTTCTGATAGAGAGCACGATACAGCAACCCTTGCGGTAATACTGAAACAAGAGGGTAGAAAAACATTATTTTAATCCACAGATTCGGCCTGTTCAGCGGGAGTGCCAAAAAAGAATTCCGCTTCCAGATGAAAATCGGTACTGCAAGCACTACTGCAAAAAAAGCAAACCGCACAAGCATCTTCAACCAATCTTGCGTTGAAACTCCATCGGCTGAGACTATATCTGCCGGTTTGAAATTGGATGTCAGACGCAGAAACAAATAAGCGAAAAGTGAGGCAATTAATAAAATCAGAATAATCGGGATTGTAAAAGTAATGCCGGTTTTATGTGAAATTTCCGGCATATACCTTACAAATAGCGGCAGCAGTATAAACAGCACAACAAATTCGGCATATTTGCCGGCATATCTTTCAGACTGCTCCATAGAATATTATAACACTTATTCTTTTTCAGCTTCTTTCTCTTTTTTGTCTCCTCTTCCAAGGAGTCCGCCAAGAGCACCGCCAACTTTTCCAACAGCTCCTGAAGCTGCATCTAAAGCAGCCCCGCCTACGGCACCGGTAGCATCAAGTGCGCCTTCGCCTATGACTCCGGCTGTCCCTAAAACTGCGCCGCCCAGATCGCCTATGACATCAAAAACACCCAGTACAATCGATTTCAGTATTTCAGAAAATGCCTCAACTCCTGTAGCTCCGCCGTGCTTTGCTCCTATATCGGAAAGTTCAATTCTGGGCATGGGAAGGACAACGCCCTTGCCACCGGTGATGGTAGAAGCCATTCGTACTTTGGCGCCTTCGAAGACAAAGCTTTCAATAACAACTTTTTTGCCAGATTCAGTTTTGGACTTGGCTTCCTTTGGCTTGTCTTCTTTTTCCGGTTTGTCTCCTTCGAGTTTCTCCATTATTCTCCCGAAATTACTCTTTATTCCCGATAGTTCGTAAGTAACGACGGGATCAGTTATTTTTATTTCTTTGATAACTATAGTGTCTGTCAAAAGAGAAGCTGCATCGAGCTGAACTTTAAAATTGTTTATCTGAAACAGATTCGCCTTGAACTGTTCCGGCGGACCTACAACAAGCCCTGATATGTCAACAAGCCCGGAAAAAGCTTTAATGTTAACATTGGAGATTGAAATGGGTGCACCGATTACAGATGGTCCCAATTTTGAAGCGGTAGTTTTTACAACAGGGCTCAGTGCGAATTGGACGATCAGAATAATCGCAACCAGCAAAACTATTACTACGCCAACGACCCAGGTGATTAACCGTAGAAAAACATTTTTTTTCTTCTTTGAAGGTTTAGATTCCTTTGAGGCATTTTTTTTGGTCATATAGAACTCCTTTTTTAAAATATTTAATCAGAACTCTTACTGATATTAAGCATCGGATATTGCTTTCATTATATCTGACTGACTATATTTTGTATACTGTCAAAGAAAGCAGGACAAGTATAATACCGAAAACTGATGAAAATATTGCCGTAATTTTTAAAATATCAGGCTTGCTGCAAAGCAGGGAAATGCGGTTGCGCAATCTCCAGGGTGATGCAATATAAAACATACCTGCTATACACATGGCATAAGCGTATACTATTACCAGATACCTGAACGGGGAAGGATGCCATGCAGCGGAGGAAAGCATCGGTGCCGGCAGAAGAACAAGCAAACCGCCTATTGAACGACACGCCAGTAATTCGGGAATAAAAAACCAGACAGCCAAAATGGAAATCGGTAATAGCAGCCACATGAATTGACGCAAAAACAAAAGCGGACCAAGCGGGATCAAGCAGATCCACAAAACGGACCAGATAAGGCAAATAGTTGAGAGAACCCTTCCCGCCCAGATACTGCGGGGAAACAGCTTAAGACACGTAACAGCCTTGCCCGGAAAAATCAGTGTGAATATCCCCGGTGCAAGCGTTATCAGACCGATAAGCAGGGAAATTAATGAAAGATAAGAAGCATCAGGTTTTAACGTCATTTTAAAATCGTGTGTTAATTATCGAAACCTATCCAGAAAACAACAGCCCGTCTGCGTGAAAGATCGTCGTCGCGTTTTATAGCCTTGGCATAATCGAGCCGCAATGGGAAACCGGGAACATCGAGCCTTACACCGATTCCTACACTTGATGCAAATTCACCGAAATCAAAATCATAGGAGTCGGACCAGACATTGCCGATGTCGTAGAAGGTCGCAAGCCTTACGAATTTAACAAGCGGCACAGTATACTCTACCGTTGCATCAAAAATTGTCTGTCCGCCGATCGGACGGAAATACTCGCTGTCGGGTGATTCTGCCGGTACCGCCTTTGGTCCGATATGTCGGTATTTAAAGCCGCGTACTTTTCTCCCGCCACCTAAAAAGTAACGGCTGCTGATCGGCACGTAATCACTGCTTCCGTATGAATCGACAACGCCGGCACGTACTGAAAAAGCAAGAACATGCTCATACCAGAGCGGAATATAGTGCCTCACCTGGGCATCAAGTTCATAGAAATTGTAATCACTTAAAAAAGCCTTGTTGTAAAGCGAACCGGCTACTGTCGCCCTTGTGCCTGATTTTGGCACTACAGGATTATCTCGCGTATCGTATGTCCATGTCAGTCGGAAGGCTCCAAGCAGAAAATCATCATCTTCATCCGTATATCTGAATTCTTTTGTCAGGTCGTCCGCATACAGAAAAGTATCATCCATTATATCGTCCAGTGTTATTTTCTGCAATGTATACGAGAGACCGATTCGTCCAACCCAAGGCACGTGTCTTGCAAGTCCTATCGAGCCCCCAACACGCCTCTCGTCGTATTCTCTATAAGATCTGTTGCGCAGGAATGCATCAATATTCAGGGCAAGTCTTCTATCCAGGAACCACGGTTCGATAAATGAAGCTTCGAGGTCTGTTGAGTCTTTGCTTCCCTGTACACTTAATCTGGCTTTTTGACCTGCTCCGCGGAAATTTCTGAAATTAGAAATATCGAAGTTGCTCTGCGATATCTCAAACATTCCGATCAGATGGTCTATTGAAGAAAAACCTGCCCCGAACATAAGGGAACCGGTGTTCTGTTCTGCCACTTCAAAAACAAGATCCCGGACGTTTTCCATCCGTTCCACTTCCATATCGTACGTGCGTACATCGCTGAAATATCCAAGATTCTGCAATCTGAGTCTGCTTCGATCCTGTTGGACTCCATCGTAAATATCGCCGGGGTTAAGGGAAATTTCACGGCGGATTACTTTATCCTTCGTATGTGTGTTGCCGCGTATTTTAATATTGCGGATACGTGTTAATTCACTCTCCCGTACCGAGTAAACAACATTTATCGTGTTCGGATTGTCCAGGTCGGGGTAAGTTGTAGTATTAACACGCGTATCTACGTATCCTTGTGATGAGAAAAATTCCTGAACGGCTTTTTCCGAAGCTTTAATTGTCGCCATCCCTGCCGTTTGACCGGGCTTTAATGGAATGACCCTTGCAATTGCAGGTTCAGGAAACAGTGTTACGTTATCAAACTCTATTTTCGATACCTTGTAAACAGGTCCTTCTTTCACTGAAAACTTGATGTCTGTTACATTGTTTTCAGTTTTTTTAACTGGTTCAGAAACCTGTACATCCAAATATCCCAAATCAAGATATTGTCGACGCATGTCCGAGCGCACAATTTCCAGATCGAAGTCGGAAACGCGTCCGGAAGAAAACCAGCCACCTGGATTATACCACGGAGACTGCCCGCTCAGATGGCGCAATTTTCTTTCGCTTATAGCTTTGTTGCCTTCTACCCTTATAAGGTTAACTTTTCTCTTTTTGCCTTCATCTATTTCAAAACTCATTGTTACCATTCCGGGACTGTCTGGAATGATGTTCAGAATTCCACGTATCTTCACATCATAATATCGCTTGGCAATATATTTTTTTCTGAGTTTTTGTGCAGCTACACCGAGTGTTTCCTCATCTACGAAATCACCCGATTTAAGGCCTATGTGCTCCATGGCTTTTGAATACGAAAACGCGCTTAAGCCGCGAAATGTTGCTTTCCCGATGATCCTGTACCGAGGCTCCAGAACAAAAACAAGATTTATGCCGTCTTCCTCCTCATCGACACGTGTGCCGACATACGAATAATGTTCTGAGTTGAGAAGAGTTCTTACATCTTCCGATATCACCTTGTTGTCAGCCGGTTCGCCGATCTGAGATGCAATATGTGAAAGGGCAAAAGAAGTATCGCTGACAGTCTCGCCGCTTTTATTGACGAAAATAATGTTTTTGATTGTCTTTTGAGAATACGTTTGGGCTGACGAAACAGACAAAGTGCAAAAAAGCGACACTGCCACTGTCAGTATCCGCCACAGTATTTTCATTTTTGGCATAAAAGCTCCCGTATATGGGTATGAATAGTTCGGTTTCATGTAAAAGAAAGTATTTTACACTTTAAAACACTTAATCGCAAGACTCACGCAGAATCTAATTTTACAAGCTGATTTTTGTGCGTAATTGACTGAGATACACCTATAGTGTATTGTAGCCATCTCAATCTTTCTCAACCATGCAAGAACAGGAGTGCTCAAATGTACATTTTCTTTGATACGGAAACTTCCGGACTTCCCAGAAATTATAATGCCCCGCTGACAGATTTTTCTAACTGGCCGAGGGTCGTTCAGATAGCCTGGCTTCTTACAGGTCAAGACGGAGAAGAATTAGCGAGTGCTGAACATATTATAAAGCCGGTTGGGTTTCGAATTTCTGCTTCAGCAGCTAAAATTCACGGCATAACAACGGAGATTGCACTCGCAGAAGGTATAGAGCTGAAAACAGCGCTTGAGGGTTTTGTCACGCATGTCGAGCAGGCGTCATGTCTTGTAGCGCACAATGTTGAGTTTGATGAAAAAATTTTAGGAGCAGAGTTTCTTCGTCTTGGCATGGCGAACCCAATGAAATCAAAGTTGCGGAAGTGCACAATGAAGGAGGCGACAAATTACTGTCGGCTGCCCGGGCCTTATGGCTATAAATGGCCATCCCTTACGCAGCTTCATCAGCGTCTTTTTAATGAACCCTTTGCAAACGCTCATCAGGCACTGTCGGATGTCCGAGCCACCGCCAGATGTTTCTTTGAGCTGAAACGGCTTGATGTGATGTAACAGCAGGTGGAGCTTGGGCGCTGGTCTCAGACTGCCCTCTGAATACTGAACACTGTCGAAGGCAGGACGCGTTTCTCCGCTTATTTTGTCTGGATTAGACGCCTGACTTCCTCATGCCTCCCGGCATACTTCTCTGCAGCATCCATGTCTTCTCGTTCTGTTGCAAAGTGCCTGAGATAATCAAATGCGCGCTGCAACATGAAAATTTCATCGACAGAGAGTCTTTTAAAATCATCATCTGTTTTTATCGCGGCTTTATGTATTGCTTTTTCAAAGACTTCTTCGGCAGCGAGATTGTCTTTCATGTCGTAATATAAACTTTGTCCTCGTGTTACTTCCAGAGCTACTGAGTCGGGGTTGTTTTTTATTCCTTCGAGAAGAACTTTCATCCCGTCTTCAGGACGTTTGAGCATTTTTGCAATTATGTACCACCCCATTTCATATGCTTCGATATTTTGCGGGTCGGCACGGCATGCTGCCCAGATTGATGGAATAAGTTCAGCAATTTCGTCGTGTTCAAGATGTCGCACTTGCTGGACATGGATTTTAGAGTTCATCCACGCCCAGGGGTCATTGAATTTTCTTTTGGAAGGTTCATGCTTCGGATTTTGGCTGTTGCCGGTGCTTTCAACTGTGTCTGCATGAGCTGCCCCTGCCGGATCATGATTGTGGGTGTGTGCCCTGCTCCCCAGTCCGCCGCATTCATGTTTATGGGCAGTGTAGTCTATACTTACCCCTCCGTGATAGTAGCGATCTGTTACACGAACGAGTGACTGCCCCAGAACAGCCCTGGCGTCAGCGAAAATCAGGGACATCAAATCGTCACCGCCACTCTGCGGCATTTCGTCACTGAAACGCTTCGGGAAAACGAATGCAACTGTTATTACTGTTGCGATAAAGAGATATGGAAGAAAGCTCCTCGTTTTCATGGTTGCCTCACAATTGTTTTCTTCGCAATGCGAGCCATGCCAGCCACAGGCAGGTTACGGAATAGCTTGCTGCATAAATCAATGCCAACGCACATACGGGCCAAGAAATCATCTCCCATGAATGAACAAGCCTCTGCCTTAAATCGAAGAACTCAACGTGCGGACCGATCGCATGTGCGGCTGCAATGATCCAGCGGACCGGTGTTTCGTCGGCAGCAATGTAGTGGGGGAGGCGTCGTCCGAACAGGAACATCACGACAACTATAGTTGATGTCAGGGTAATGTTGGCAGAAGTTGTAACGAGCAGGGAGCCAAGGAGTCCCAGGGCAACAACTATGGCTGTGAAGCCGCAGTGCAATACGAATGCCTGCAGGAGAAGGGGTGAAAACCATTCACCTCCCCTGAAGCCATTAAGCATGGCATAAAGGAAATAAAAAATTGCCAATGCTGATATTGATGTGGATAACGCTCCAAGATATTTGCCCAGAAGCACAACACCCCTGCTCACAGGTTTAGATAGAAGCGGATATATGGTGCGAGATTCAAATTCAGGGGGAAAAAGCCTTGAAGATGCTCCGAGGGCAATGATAAACGAAAATACCCATATCATCAACATTGCTATTTCGTTCATATATCTGTTGCCTCCCATTTGACCGAACGGGCGCAGCAGGGCAAGAGGTGTCAGAAGAACACAACTTAAAACAAGCAGTACAAAAAGATCTTTTCGACGATAAAGGTCGAGGAACGACAGTTTTATAAAAGCGCAAAGTTGCTGACGTATCATTTTCCTGCCTCCATCTGCTTGTTGATATCTTCGGATTTTTTGTCCTTGAGGACATGCAGGAAAATACGCTCCAGATTGCTTTTCCCGTCACCTGCGATTTCTGTTACGGGGCCGTCATAAACGCTGCTGCCTTCTTTCAGGATAGCAACCCGGTCACATATCAACTCTGCCTCAGAAAGCTCATGCGATGAAAAAAATACTGTTTTCCCACGTTTTTTAAGCTTGAGGATCAAATCCCGGAAATGGATTTTCGCCAGGGGGTCAAGACCGGTAAATGGTTCGTCAAGGATGAACAGGTCCGGATCATGCAGCAGTGCCTGGGCGATTCCTACACGCTGCAACATTCCTTTCGAAAATGTTTTCAACGTTTTTTTTCCTGTATTTTCGAGTCCGACTTCAACAAGCAGTTCTTCTGTTCTTGTTTTAATTGTTTTTTTATCCATCCCGCAGAGTTCACCGTAAAATGCAATAAGCTCATGTGCTTTCAAAAATGGATAATAGTAGGCGGTTTCGGGCATGAAACCAATCCGTTTTTTTGTTGATATATCATGAGCGTCTTTACCAAAAAGGCTCAACTTCCCGTCGTCCGGCTTAATCAAGCCGAGAAGCATTTTTATAGTCGTCGTTTTGCCTGCCCCGTTTGTTCCGAGGAAACCAAAGATTTCCCCTCCGGTGACTTTCAGGGACAGGTTGTTGACGGCATGTACATTGTTGAAAGATTTTCGTATATTTTCTAATTCTATAGGATGCATTTTTATACCTGTATTGTACACAGTTTGGAGTGGTATTTTATTAAATATTGTCTATGAATGTAAAGAAAAATGGTTTTTTCAGCGTTGATATCTGTCGAACAGTCTGCTATTATCCGTTGGTGTTCAGGTTTTAAAGTATCTCTATTTAGCAAGAAGAGCTGTTTAAAGATAAGAGTCACAGTTTTGTTATAAAAATACAGGATAAAATATCATGCCGAAAAAAATTGTGTTTATTGGTGCCGGAAGTCATTCTTTTACGCGTACGCTGGTGAGGGATTTGCTTACTTTTCCATTGTTGAACGATGCAGAGATAGCGCTTGTGGATATAAACAAGGAAAAGCTTGATGCTGCAGTTGCTGTATGCAAACGGATTATTTCTGCGGGCGGGTATGGTGCTACCGTTACGGCAACGACAGACAGGCGTAAAGCCCTTGGCGGAGCAGACGCTGTATTGACAACAATCCTTTGCGGAGATGTAGACCACTGGAAGCACGATATCCTTATCCCGAAGAAGTTCGGAGTCGACACCAATGTTGGTGACACAAGGAGTGTATCAGGAATTTTCCGTGCATTGCGCACTATTCCGGAAATGCTTGCCATTTGCCGGGATATTGAAGAGCTTTGCCCGCAGGCACTGCTTCTGAACTACACAAACCCCATGGCAATGCTTTGCCAGGCAATGCTTAAGACTACGAAAGTAAACGTCACAGGTCTTTGCCACAGCGTTCAGGGAACTGCCGCCATGCTTGCCGGATGGGCGGGTGTACCTTTTGGGGAACTTGACTATCTTTGCGCGGGCATAAATCACCTTTCATGGTATTTGAAGCTGGAGCACAAGGGAGAAGATATTTATCCGATATTGCGCAATAAGGTCAGAAAAAATAAACGCATTTACAATGAAGAGCAAGTACGCAACGAATTGTTTATTGCCTTTGATTATTATGTGACTGAATCAAGTGGGCATAATTCTGAATATAACTGGTGGTTTAGAAAACGCGAAGACTTGATTGAGAAGTACTGTACCCATGGTACCGGATGGAATCCGGGCGAATATGCCTATATAGTAAAGGGAGCCCTTGGTCATAAAAAACATTGGAAAAAAGGCATTGATGAATGGCTCAAGTCTCCCGATTGGGATGATCCTGACAAGCTTGAGAAAAAATTGAAGCGTGGAGAGGAGTATGCATCGCCTATTATCAACGCATGGGTGGGGGGCGATATCTTTAAATATAACGGGAATGTGCTTAATACCGGTAATCTTGTTGAGAATCTGCCGTCCGATTGCTGTGTGGAAGTTCCTGTTCTTGCAGGCAGACGTTTCGTTCAACCGATGCATGTTGGCTCTTTGCCGGCGCAGGTTGCACCTCTGACTTCACTGCAGGCTCAAGTAGAAACCATGGCGGTAGATGCTGCTCTTACAGGAGATGCACGCCTCGTTTATCAGGCTATATGCAACGATCCGCTTTCTGCAGCAAAATTGAGCCTGGATGAGATTCGCCGCATGGTCAAGGCCATGTTCAGAAAAAATAAAAATTTCCTGCCGACGTTTACCAGCCTGGATTTCTAGTTTGATCGTCGGGTCAGTGGACAGTGGTTAGTGGGCAGTTTCTAAGCAGGCGCACCCGGCAATCACTCAGCAGGCAAAACCCGAGCAGGCGCTCAGGGGTCCCAGTGCTCATCAACCACACATCATCCACGGCGGTTCGCGGGGACGCTCACCCTCC
>LSQX01306593.1_pt1 | contig 13030 bp, 11 predicted proteins | sample 654561 | NCBI WGS metagenome assembly LSQX01 (sample SAMN04489861, study PRJNA283612) | anaerobic digester metagenome | isolation source: 4 biogas reactors fed with cattle manure at either 37C or 55C with and... | place: Denmark: Kongens Lyngby | collected 2014 | reverse complement strand
TAGTCGCTGATGTGCGCCCATTAGTGCGTTTATCGGTTAATGTCATCGTCGAACAAAATGGTCGCCGCGAGAGCGCAGCCGCTGGAGGTGGTGGCCGCTTTGGCTTAAATTACTTTACGGATAGTCTGGTTGAGGAGTATGTCAATCGTGCAGTCGATGACGCTTTAGTTAATCTAGAAGCACGCCCAGCACCGGCGGGACAGATGACTGTCGTCTTAGGTTCTGGTTGGCCTGGTATTTTATTACATGAGGCAGTGGGCCATGGTCTAGAAGGTGACTTTAACCGTAAGGGGTCAAGCGTGTTTTCAGGCCGTATTGGTGAGCAGGTTGCTTCTAAGGGGGTAACTGTGATTGATGACGGTACGATGACTGATCGACGCGGTTCATTAAACATTGATGATGAGGGTAACCCAACCCAACATAATGTATTAATCGAAGACGGCATTTTACGAGGTTATATGCAGGATTCGTTAAACGCTCGTCTGATGAATACTCCTGTTACGGGCAATGGTCGTCGTGAGTCTTATGCGCATTTGCCGATGCCACGTATGACTAATACCTATATGTTGGCTGGAGATAAGACCCGTGAAGAGATCATTGAATCGGTAGAAGATGGTTTGTATGCAGAAAACTTTGGTGGTGGTCAGGTTGATATTACTAGTGGTAAGTTCGTTTTCTCGGCATCTGTTGCTTATCGTATTGAGAACGGCAAAATTACTTACCCAGTTAAGGGAGCAACACTCATCGGCAGTGGTATAGAGGCGATGAATCGAGTGTCGATGATTGGCAATGACTTGAGTCTAGACCCGGGTGTTGGTACATGTGGCAAGGAAGGTCAAAGTGTACCCGTGGGTGTGGGAATGCCGACAATTCGGATTGATGGTTTGACGGTTGGTGGAACAGCATAGTTTGTATAAAAAAGTCATGGCTAAAGTGATTGGAGTGCTCTAACTACTTAAAAATAATATAAAAAATATGCTTAGTTAGGATTTTAGTCATTATGTTGCAATACAATATAAATAAGCTTGTTACAAGCCATCATTTTTAAAAATTAGATATTTGGAGTTATAAAGGTGTCTTACAATACCGATGACTTACGTATTGATGAAATTCGTGAATTAACCCCGCCTTCTCATTTGATGAGAGAGTTTCCGTGCTCTTCTGAAATTGCCGGAGTGGTTCATGATTCTCGTCAGGCGATTCATAAGATTTTGCATGATAAGGATGACCGTATTCTGGTTGTGGTGGGCCCATGTTCTATCCATGATACTAAGGCGGCATTGGAGTATGCTGACTTATTAAAGGCAGCTCGTGATAAGTATGCGGGCGAGCTCGAGATAGTAATGCGCGTATATTTTGAAAAGCCGCGTACCACAGTAGGTTGGAAGGGTTTGATCAATGACCCAGATTTAGATTCTAGTTTTAATATTAACAAGGGCTTACGCATTGGGCGCCAGTTACTTTTAGATATTAACGCTAAGGGTCTACCTGCCGGCTGTGAGTTCCTTGATATGATTAGTCCTCAGTACTTAGCAGATTTAGTTGCTTGGGGCGCTATTGGTGCACGCACAACTGAGAGTCAGGTGCATCGTGAGCTATCGTCTGGTTTATCTTGTCCCGTTGGTTTTAAAAACGGGACTGACGGTAATGTCAAGATTGCTGTTGATGCAGTTCAAGCTGCATCACGTCCGCATAGTTTCCTTTCGGTCACTAAGGGTGGTCATTCAGCGATTGTCAGAACGCGCGGCAATGAAGACTGCCATATTATTTTACGTGGTGGTAATGACGGCCCTAATTACAGTGCTGAGCATGTTCAAGCTGCTGCCGAAGTTATTGAAAAGGCCGGTGTTAGACCTAAGATTATGGTTGACGCTAGTCATGCTAACAGCTCTAAAAAGCCTGAAAATCAACCATTAGTGATGGATGATGTTGCTCAGCAGATTGCTGCTGGTGATCAGCGGATTTGTGGTGTAATGGTTGAGAGTCATTTGGTTGCCGGTCGGCAGGATCAGGTTGAGGGTCAGCCTTTAGTGTATGGTCAGAGCATTACTGATGGCTGTATTGACTGGGACAGCACTGAGAAAGTCCTAGAGGGCTTAGCGGAAGCGGTCAAGGTTCGTCGTCAAAAATCAGCCTAGTAGTAGCATAGACTGAGTCCGACATACAAGTCCTTGATTTGTATACAAATGGCTAAGTGAGTCATATCAATCACTTAGCCATTTCCTATTAATTTTTAAAGTAATAAATGAACATTTCCCCAGCACCTTCAAATGGCAAACGTGTCGTTATAGGTATGTCGGGGGGCGTAGATTCATCTGTCAGTGCCTGGCTATTAAAGCAACAAGGTTATGACGTGGTCGGTCTTTTTATGAAGAACTGGGAAGACGACGATACAGATGAGTATTGCTCTAGCCGTCAGGACTTATTGGACGCAGTCAGCGTTGCCGATTTATTAGGGATTGAAATCGAAGCGGTTAATTTTTCCGCTGAGTATAAAGATCGTGTTTTTTCTGAGTTTTTACGAGAGTATTCGGCAGGTCGAACACCTAATCCGGATGTGCTCTGTAATGCAGAGATCAAGTTTAAAGCTTTTTTAGACCATGCAATGAGTTTAGGCGCAGATCATATTGCGACGGGTCATTACGCGCGCGTTCGTCAAGTTGATGGTGTAAATGGTCCGGAATTTCAATTATTAAAAGGACTGGATCCTACTAAGGACCAAAGCTATTTCTTACATCGTCTGAATCAAGCTCAGCTTAGTAAGACTTTATTCCCTTTAGGCGAGTTGCAAAAAACTGAAGTACGAGAAATTGCTGAGCGTTTGGAGTTACCTAATGCTGCAAAAAAAGACTCGACTGGTATCTGTTTTATTGGCGAGCGTCCATTTAGAGAGTTTCTAAATCGTTACTTACCAACAAAACCTGGTCCTATGGTGACTGATACGGGGGATGTAGTGGGTGAGCATATGGGCTTATCCTTTTATACTTTAGGTCAACGCAAGGGTTTAGGAATTGGGGGTGTTAAAAACTATCAAAGTGACGATGGTACAGCTCCTGCCTGGTTTGTAGCCCGTAAGGATTTAGAGAGCAATACACTTTATGTGGTTAATGGTCACGATCATCCTTGGCTTATGTCGACTGAATTAGTGGCAGAAGATGTCAGTTGGGTCTCGGGACAGGCACCCTCAGAAGATACGTATAGCGTAAAAACACGTTATCGACAAGCAGATGTTCCATGTCATTTCCAGCATGCTGAAAATGGCTTTAAGCTAAACTTTCCCGAAGCCCAATGGGCGGTAACACCTGGGCAATCAGCGGTTCTTTATGACGGTGATGTTTGCTTGGGCGGCGGTATTATTTTTTAACTATTTAATTTAAAGACTATGAAAATTGCGGATCAATTAACAACACTAAACGCTTTATCGCCCATAGATGGCCGTTACGCTTCGCGTGCCGATGCATTACGTCCTTTTTTATCTGAAGCTGGCTTTATGGCGCACCGTGTCGAGGTAGAGGTAGAGTGGCTTAAGGCGCTTGCGGAGGCAGGTTTACCTGAATTAGAAGCTTTTGATGCTGAAGCGAAGGCAGTATTAGACAGTTTAGTCACTAACTTTAGCGAAGATTGTGCTGTTCGAATTAAGGAAATTGAAAAAACAACCAACCATGATGTTAAAGCGGTTGAGTATTTTTTAAAAGAAAAAGTTGCTGACCATAAGGCATTAGCTACTGCGGCCGAATTTATTCACTTTGCTTGTACTTCTGAAGACATTAATAACACCTCACATGCATTAATGTTAGTAAGAGTGCGTGACCAAGTCGTTTTGCCAAAGCTAAAAGAGGTGTTAGCCAAGATGGTCGAGTTTGCTCATCAGTTCGCTGATCAGCCAATGCTATCTCGCACGCATGGCCAACCGGCCAGTCCTTCTACCATGGGTAAGGAATTTGCTAACTTTGCTGCACGATTACAGCGCGCCATTCAGCAAATTGAGCAAGTAGCACCATTAGCAAAATTAAACGGTGCTACTGGTAACTACAATGCCCACTTAAGTGCCTATCCTGAAGTGGACTGGCCCGCTTTAAGTAAAAAGGTGTTAAATGGTCTTGGTCTAACTCAAAATGAGTACACCATTCAGATTGAGCCGCATGATTGGATGGCTCAGTTATTTGATGCAATTGCTCGTGCTAATACGATTTTAGTCGATTTTAATCGTGATATTTGGGCTTATATTGCTTTAGGTTTCTTCAAGCAACGTCTAAAAGAAGGTGAAGTTGGTTCTTCTACTATGCCTCATAAAGTGAACCCAATCGATTTTGAAAACTCTGAGGGTAACTTAGGTCTAGCTAATGCCGTTTTCCGTCATTTATCAGAGAAATTGCCGATTTCTCGTTGGCAGCGTGATTTGACTGACTCAACTGTTTTAAGAAACTTGGGTGTTGGTCTAGGTTACTGCATGGTAGCGTGGGACTCATGTCTAAAAGGCATGGGTAAACTAGAGCTCAATAGTCAGGCAATTGATGCAGACTTGGATGCTTGTTGGGAAATTCTGGCTGAACCTGTACAAACAGTGATGCGTCGTTATGGCTTACCGCAACCTTACGAGCAGTTAAAAGCATTAACACGTGGTCAGGGTATCACTGAAGAAGCTTTAGGCCAATTTATCCAAGGCTTGGACTTGCCACAAGATGCAAAACAGTATCTGTTAGATTTAAAACCACGTACTTACATTGGTCATGCTGCCAAGTTAGCCAAGGATTTCAAGCTTTAGTTTGTAATCATTAGAAACATTTAATATAACAGTTATTTGTTCTTTTTAAATTCCATCGACTATAATTGATTAGTCAGCTATATAGCCGATAGTTATAAACGATACTTAACTATCGGCAGTTATTTTGTAAGCAAATTGTAAGAGTTGGAATTTTGTATTAGATGTTTCTGTATTAGTGATTTATACTATGCAGCAGTTTGTACCAGAAAATAGAAAGGGAAAATTATCATGAAGAAGTTATTGAGTGCAATTGTTTTTGCTACCTGTGGTTTCGCAGTGACTGCTACTGCCCAAGCACATTTTGAAGCGCCTGAAGACGCCATTGAGTACCGCCAGGCTGCTTTTAAATTAGTAGGTGATGTATTTGGTGGTCGTTTGGGCCCTGTTGCACGTGGTGATGTAGATTTTGATGAAGAAACAGTTGAAGCTAATGCCGAACTTCTTAAGGTGTTGATTGATCTTCCATGGGTCGGTTTTGGTGAGGGTACTCAAGGTGGTGACTCAGAAGACTCTATCTGGACTAATAAAGACGATTTTGATGAGAAAGCCAGAGCTTCTGTGGTTGCGGTTGCGGAATTAGAGGAGGCAGCTGAGAGTGGTGATTTAAATAAATTCAAAGCCGCTTTTGCTAATGTCGGCCAGTCTTGTAAGACATGTCACGACAGCTATCGTAAGTAGTTTTTAGCGCTAAAAGTCAAAAAAAGGACACCCTTGGGTGTCCTTTTTTGCTTTCTGGTGATCCAGTGAGTTTAATACACGAAGTAGAAAACAGCAGAAATAATAATTCCTGACAGGATTAAGTTAAATACGCAGAAGCCCATGATGTCGCGAGCCTTTAAGCCAGCGATAGCGAGTGCAGGTAGAGCCCAGAAAGGTTGAATCATATTAGTCCACGCATCTCCCCAAGCAATACTCATGGCCATTTTGGCTTGTTCGATATTCGCTCCCATGGCGTTCATTTGATTAACCGCTTCGATCATCACCGGTGCTTGTACAGCCCATTGACCGCCGCCGCTAGGGATAAAGAAGTTAACTAAACCAGCACTCAAGAATGAGAGGACATAGAAAGTTTTTTCAGTCGCAATACTTACAAAGGTATTAGTAATTGCGGCGGCTAAACCGGAATGAACCATCATTGCCATAATGGCAGCGTAAAACGGGAATTGAATTAGAATAGGTCCCACAGCACGTACTGAATCATCGACTGCATTGAGGAAGTTGCGCGGGGTGCCGTGTAATACAATAGCAGCAAAGAAGAAGAGGAAGTTAATAATATTTAGGTTTAAGCTGCCGCCTTTTATGAAGTAGGTGATGATATAAATCCAGCCGATGGCACCGATAATCATATTTAAAATTGAGCTGTGTTCCAAACGTTCGGCAGGAGTCATCACCTCAGGCTTTGCTTCAGGCTCTGCTTCCACTAATAGTTTAGGATCAACAATGACACGCTCTTCTCGTGATGGGTGCATGAAGTAGCAAAGAAGAGGAATAGCCACTAGTAAGGCAAGACAAATAACCAAGTTGCCGGTGCTGAACAGAGTCTCACCGATTGGAATAACGCCAATTTGTGCTTCATAAGGATGGTTAGGGGTGGCTATACTTAAAGGAATGGAGCCAGCAATACCACCGTGCCAAACGAGGAAGCCGCTATAGGCACTAGCAATCAGTAAGCGATAGTCAGTATCATTGCGTTGTCTAGCTACTTCTTTAGCGAGTAGAGCGCCGAGCACTAAGCCAAAGCCCCAGTTAATCCAGCAAGCAATGGTGCTTAAAAGAGCGACCATAACAATAGCTGAACCCGCTGATTTAGGCATTTTTGCTAAAGAAATCAGAATTTTTTTGAAAAAAGGGCTTTTAGCCATGACCGAACCACATAGTAAAACCATGGTCATTTGCATGGTGAAAGCCATCAGGCTCCAGAAACCCTCACCAAAAAAATTGATAACATTCATAGGGGCTTTGTTGGTAATAGAACCTAATACAAAGACTACAAGCGTTAAAAGGATGACGAAAATATAAGCGTCAGGTAAGTAACGCTCCATAAGTCGGGTAGATATTCGTGTTAAAAATTTCATCAGAGAGTTCCTCCTTTCGGACATGATGGATATTTTTTATGTGCACTTAGGTGGCTTAAGAGCCAAACTCCAAAATTGAACAAATGTATATGGAGTATGTCTCTTTAACCTTCGGTGCCATTTTGTCACAACTAGAGAAGCTTTTAAAGGAAAAATCGGTATAACAAGGGTAGATGCCTATACCGGATGTGTCATGGCTACAAAATGACAAAAAGGTATGGTCATTAGCTCTGACTTGAGTGATAATATTTAAAGAGCTTTTTCTATGATGAAAAGTCTATCGATAAATTACTTCATAGCCTATTTCAAGTCAGGACTAATGTTATTTATCAATTTACTAAGTGAGGGTATTATGAAATTAAATCGTTTAACTAGAGTGTTCTTGCTCGCTTTGAGCTTGGTCGGAGCAGTTTCTATGACCGCTTGTAATACGATTGGAGGGGCTGGTGAGGATATTCAAGCTGGTGGAGAAGCTATCGAGAGGGCTGCCGAAGGTTAGTTCATCATTATTTTCAAATCAGTTAAAAGTCTTTTGACTTTATAAGTTACTCAAATCCGGTGCCACAATAATCTGTCGCACCGGATTTCTTTCTCTAGCCTTTAGCCAAGGCGCTCCTATGCTAAAATTATTCTTTTAAATAGCTTGATAGTTAAATCAAAGGATAGCGTTTTGGCGACTGCAGTTTATCAATCTACCATCCAGTCACTGCCGCTGGTTGCGCGTGGCAAAGTGCGCGATATGTATGCGGTGGGTGAGGACCATTTCTTAATTGTTGCAACAGACCGAATTTCAGCTTTTGATGTGATTCTGGATGACCCTATTCCTGGTAAGGGCCAGGTACTTACTCAGATGACTAATTTCTGGTTACAGAAGCTAGCTCATATCGTACCGAATCATAGTTCAGATCTAAAGCTTGAAGATGTGCTCTCTGGCGATGAACTGGCCCAGGCTCAAGGGCGTGCAGTCGTGGTTAAGCGTCTGCAGCCTATTATGGTTGAGGCCGTAGCACGTGGTTATATCATCGGCTCGGGCTGGAAGGACTACCGTAGCACGGGTGAGATTTGCGGGGTTAAGTTACCTCGAGGTTTGCAGTTAGCAGAAAAGCTGGCTGAGCCAATCTTTACTCCCGCAGCTAAAGCGGAAGTAGGTGACCATGATATTAATGTCAATTTTGACTATGTCATTAAGGAAGTAGGTCAAACCATGGCTGAAGAGATTCGTCGTGTCACTTTAGAGTTGTACCAAACCGCAGCAGAGTATGCAGAGAGCAAGGGTGTGGTGATTGCCGATACAAAATTTGAATTCGGTTTAGATAAAGATGGTCGTTTACACTTGATGGATGAGGTTTTGACACCTGATTCCTCTCGATTCTGGCAAGCGAGTCGTATTCAAAAAGGGGTTAATCCACCTTCTTACGATAAGCAATTCGTACGTGATTGGCTAGAAGAACAAGATTGGGACAAGACTGCTCCAGCACCACGTTTACCGGCAGAAATTATTGAAAAAACAGCCGCTAAGTATACTGAGGCATTAGAAATTCTCACCGGTCAGACTCTTTTTTATTAGGAATAGGATATATATATGAGCACTCAAAAAGATGAGGTAAAAGTCGCTGTTATCATGGGCTCCTCCAGTGACTGGGAGGTGATGCGCAATGCCGTCGAAACTCTAGAGTTTTTTGAGGTGCCTTATGAGGCCAAGGTGATCTCAGCCCATCGCATGCCCTTAGATATGGTTGCCTTTGGTGAGCGAGCTTATCAGCGTGGTATCCGTGCCATTATTGCGGGTGCTGGCGGTGCCGCTCATTTGCCTGGCATGGTTGCTGCGCTTACTGAGGTGCCGGTCTTTGGGGTGCCTGTGCCGTCACGCTATTTGCGTGGTGAGGATTCCTTACATTCAATTGTACAAATGCCCAAAGGTGTGCCCGTTGCGACTTTTGCCATTGGTGAAGCCGGCGCTGCTAATGCCGCTTTGCATGCCATCGCAACCTTAGCGATGAATGACGAGGCTTTACATGAAAAGTTAAAGGCCTATCGTGCCGCTCAGACTCAAAAAGCACGTGCCATGACATTGCCGCCGGAGGTTTAGGATGCAGCGTCCTCCAGCTTATGAAGAGCAAATACAGCCCGGTGATTATTTAGGTATGCTGGGTGATGGCCAGTTAGCGCGTATGTTTTCTCATGCGGCACAGGCCATGGGCTATAAGGTTATCGCTTTAGGGCTTGAAGCAGATGGCCCTGCTGGCCAAGTGTCAGAAAGGCACATCACTGCGGACTATAGCGATGAAGCAGCTTTAACTCAGCTCGCTGCTTCAGTGCGAACCGTGACCACTGAGTTTGAAAATGTCCCAGCGCAGTCGTTAAAGCATTTATCTTATACTGCCCGTACCGCACCAGCTGCTTCCTCAGTTGCTGTAGTGCAGGATCGTCTTGTTGAAAAGTCCTTTATCAGTGCGCAAGGTGTACCCGTAGCTGCACATGCAGCGATTCGTTGTATTGAAGACTTGGATACAGTTGATAATGAGCTTTTTCCAGGTATTTTAAAAGCCACTCGCTTTGGCTATGACGGTAAAGGGCAGGCAGTGGTGCGGAGTTTAGCTGAGGCTAAAGAGGCTTTTCAGGACTTAGGTGTAGTAGAGTGTATCTTAGAGGCAATGCAGCCGCTTGCTTATGAGATCTCCGTGATTCTTGCCCGTAACTATCGTGATGAGATTGTGGTGTACCCAGTCGGGGTCAATAAGCATATCAATGGTATTTTATCGAGTACGACTGTTTACCCAGGACAAGTTCCTAGCGAGCTCGTGCTTGAAGCCCAAGAGTATGCTAAAAAATTAGCCTTGGGTTTAAATTATTTCGGTGTGATGTGTGTTGAGTTCTTCGTGTTGGATGAGTCTAAATTAAATGACCATCAACCACGCCTAGTAGCTAATGAAATTGCCCCGCGCCCTCATAATAGTGGGCATTACACAATTAATGCAACTGCCTGCTCGCAGTTTGAGCAGCAAGTCCGTGCGATGACCGGGATGCCACTAGGTGACACTCGTTTATTGACACCTACCATCATGCTAAACATCTTAGGTGATAGTTGGTTTGTTACTGATAGTGAGCAAGCTAGTGAGCCTGACTGGTCTTCAGTATTGGCCTTACCTGGCGTATCTTTGCATCTTTATGGCAAGGCGGAAGCACGCAAAGCCCGTAAAATGGGGCACGTCAATATTGTAAATGATGATATTGATAAGCTCTATGAGATCGCCCAACAAGTCAGTGATATTTTGCATTTAGGTGCCGATCTCACTCAAAGGTAGTTGTTTTTAAATGCTTACTCAATCCCTTCAAGCAGCAGCCAAACGTCTGAATCAAGGTGAACTGGTCGCTTTTCCAACTGAAACGGTCTTTGGTTTGGGCGCTGATGCTGAAAACCCAGAGGCCGTTGCCAAGATCTACCAAATCAAAGAGCGCCCGGCCGATCATCCGGTCATAGTGCACCTTGCTCCGGAAGCTGATTTGTCTTATTGGGTTAAGCAAATTCCTCATGAGGCCGAGGTGTTGATTAAGGCCTTCTGGCCAGGGCCACTGACTCTGATTTTACAGCGTGCCGATCATATTCCAGATGCCGTCAGTGGCGGTCAGGATACCGTTGGTGTGCGTTGTCCATCACATCCGGTGGCTCAAGCTTTATTAAGAGAGTTTGCACAGCAACGTCCTAATTCTCAGGGGGGAGTAGCAGCCCCTTCAGCTAATAAGTTCGGTCAGGTATCACCCACTCGTAGTGAGCATGTGTTGAGTGAGTTTGCTGATGAGGTGGCTAGTGGTCAACTCTGGGTGCTTGACGGTGAAGATTCGGAAGTAGGCATTGAGTCCACGATCGTTGATGTGTCACGTGTTGCTGAAGGAGTGCCAGCGACTTTATTAAGACCCGGTCATATCAGTCGTCGTCAATTAGCTGAGGTACTGGGCTATGAGCCACTTGGCAAAGATGAGGAAGCTCCACGAGTGTCTGGTAGTCTCAAAGCACATTACGCCCCTAAGACATTATTACAATGGCTGCCGTCTGATGATGCGACTATTATCCAGCTAATAGAAAAGCTTCAACAGCTTGAGAACGAGAGTGAGAGAAAATCTGCGCCTTGGGCTGTTTTAGTATTTGAGCCGGAAAAATTCCCACAAACAGAGGCCGTAAACTATATTCAAATGCCTAGAGAGGCCACTGTCTACGCTAAAAATCTCTATCGCTTATTACGTGAACTAGACCAGCAGAATTATGCGCGTATCGCTGTACAGCCTTTACCGCAGGATGATAGCTGGGAAGCGGTAAATGACCGCTTGCAGAGAGCTGCGGCGGCGTTTGAAGTGTAGTTATCTAAGGGTAAAAGGGCCAGAAAATCGGAATAAAAAGCACCCCTAGAATCCAGAAAATCAGATTTAATGGCAGACCCACTTTAATGAAGTCGGTAAACTTGTATCCGCCTGCTGCATAAACCATCGTGTTCGTTTGATATCCTATCGGCGTTATAAAGCTAGTCGAAGCAGAGAAGGTCACAGCAATTAGGAATGGTGTTGGATCAGCATCCAGTAGGCGAGCAGTCGAGATCGCTAAGGGGGTCAGGAGTACAGCAGCAGCTGAGTTACTCATCATCTCACCTAAAATCAAGGCCATTAAGTACATAATAGCTAAGATGACATGTGGTCCAAATTGTTCAAAATAAGCCAGTGAGTTGCTGATGATAAATTCGGCGGCACCACTCTGGTTCATCGCAATTCCTAGGGGCATTAATCCTGCCATTAACACCACAATGGACCAGTCAGTCTGCTCATAAGCTTCATCCGCTTTAATGCAGCCGATGAGGGTGAGGAGCAGAGCACCCACTAAGGCGCTAATAGCAATGGGGATGAGGCCCACAGCTGCCACAATAACAACCCCAGCCATAATTGCCAGAGCAGCGGGTGCTTTCCATTTTTTACTGATGGGAGCACTGGTTTCTGACAGAATCAAAATACTTTTGTCCCGACGTAAGGCGGGTACATCCTCCTCTGGGATGGCAAGCATAATAATATCGCCAATTTTGAGTCGAACTTGTTCGAGCTTGTCACGAATGATATTGCCACGCCGTTGTATACCTAAAATTAAGGTATTGTGGTTCCAAGTTCGATTAAAGAGGACTAGGCGACGACCAGCAGCGGCAGAGGAGGGGGCAATCATGACCTCGGCCATGATCCATTTTGCATCTTTAGGGAGTTGCTTGCCGTATTGTAGTTGATTGTTTATTTCTAATTTTTTGTCTTCTGTCAGTTTTTGAATATCAGACCAGCGGCCTCGCACTAATAAAATATCCCCTTCATCAAGTTGGGCTGCTCGTGGTGAGCTGATCATTTCTTGACCACGACGAGCTTGTATTAGATAAATTTTGTAGTTTTTTATAATATCTTCATCCACAAAGGACTTATCTACCAGAGGTGAGTCTTCAGTAATATATAGTTCGGTGACGTAATGCCCGAATTCATATAAATTATCTAAGTCTGCGCTCTTAACATCAGGTAGAATCTTTTTTCCTACCGTCACTAGATAAATACAACCAGCGACAAAGCAAATTAATCCCAATGGTAAGAACTCGAACATACTAAAGCCTCGGTAGCCTAGATCTTTGGCTACCGAGTTAACAATTAGGTTGGTGGAGGTACCGATGAGCGTCATTACTCCAGCCATTTGTGAAACATAGGATAGAGGGATTAGGGTTTTAGAAGGGGCGATGCCTACTTTGAGGCTAGCGCTGATGACGATTGGAATAAAGACAGCAACAACCGCCGTATTATTAACAAAGGGAGACATTACCGCAAGAAGCCCGAATAAAGTCAAATAAAAGGCTAAAGGGGACTTGATTCTATTAAAGAGTTGATTGACAACACCGAGAGCGCCCGTGTTTTCTAGCGCAGCTGCAAGAATAAACATCGAGGCAATAGTGATAGTCGCTTCATTGCTAAAACCACTCAGTGCCTGAGTAGGTGAGACAAGACCTAAAATCGCTAGGCTAGCCAGCACTAACATGCCAATTCCATCGTATCGCAGCTTTTCGGTGATAAATAGCACCATGGCTACAACAGTGATTAGCAAAACAAGAAAAATTTCTATGGTCATAACATGCGCTCACTACATTGTCACAAGGCTATCATCATAAACAACTCTGATTAAAAG
>LSQX01269593.1_pt2 | contig 13030 bp, 15 predicted proteins | sample 654561 | NCBI WGS metagenome assembly LSQX01 (sample SAMN04489861, study PRJNA283612) | anaerobic digester metagenome | isolation source: 4 biogas reactors fed with cattle manure at either 37C or 55C with and... | place: Denmark: Kongens Lyngby | collected 2014 | reverse complement strand
TTTTTAGCCCCTTTTTCCTCACAGCCACACATCAAGATAGTAAAACATAATAAAAACTATGGGCGCACATAATAATACGCTGTCGATTCTGTCTGTAACTCCGCCATGACCGGGAAAAAAGGTGCTAAAGTCCTTTATAGATGCCCAGCGTTTGATTGCAGAAGCCAACAAATCGCCCATTTGACCTGCAAATGAAAGCACAATTCCGATTAAGATTAGCGGAACAAGCGGCAAGGTTGTTTCAAGCTCGATATTCCAAATATAGGGCATCCAGCTTTGAAAGAAATAAACTAACACTCCCCCCAAGGCACCGCCTATAAGACCACCTACACTGCCCTCGACGGTTTTTTTAGGGCTTATTCTTGAATTTAGCTTGTGCCTGCCAAAGAACACACCAACAAAGTATGCAAAGGTATCACAAAGCAAGGGGCAAGCGAACAAAAGTAGCATTGCAACCCTGCTAAGTGCAAAACTTTCAAGATTGATTGCAAGCACCAATAGCATCAAAAACACAGTGGGATACACGAATAGCGCAAGGCTAACAAATAAATCGCCTATACTGTATTTAGCGGAAAAAAGCAAAAAGCTAAGTGTAAAGAGAACTGTAGCTAAAAGAAACAACGCCAAATAAAAGCCGCCAAGCATTACATATACAGGACAAGCCAACAATGCAAATATGTATAGCGGAATAAAAAAAGGCTTGTACCCCTTTGTAACACAAGCGTTTTTCACCTCGTGTACGCAAAGCAAAAATATAATTGACGAAAAGATTTGCTGAATAACTCCGCCAAAAAATAAAGTAGCAATAAACAGCACAGCAAGCAAAACTCCCACATAGATTCTGGTAAACATACCTTGTTTGTTTGGCTTCTCCATCATATTCCCCCGAATCTGCGGTTTCTCTCGCTGTACTCTCGTAAAGTTTGTATGAACAAATCGTCCGAAAAATCTGGCCATGGCTCTTTCACAAAAACAAGCTCAGAGTACGCCGCTTGATACATCAAAAAGTTAGAAAGCCTTTGCTCGCCACTTGTTCTTATAATCAAATCAAGCTCGGGTAAGTCCTTTGTGTATAATCTGTTTGAAATAAGCTCGGTATCTATTTCGTCAATGCTGATTTTGTTGTTTTTCACATCGCTTGCTATAGATTTCACAGCCGAAACAATCTCAAGCCTACTGCCGTAGTTTAGCGCAATGCTTAGTTGCAAGCCTGTGTTAGCCTTTGTTTTTTCTATAGCTGATGATATTACTTCGCTAATGTTTTTAGGAAAGCCAGAAAGCTCTCCTAAATGCCTGATTTTTACTCTGTTTACGTGTAGCTCGTCTATCTCGTTGTTAAAATACTCTAATAATAGGCTCATAAGCGCATCCACCTCGGGCTTAGGTCTGCGCCAATTCTCGGTTGAAAACGCATATAGCGTCAAAGCGGACACTCCTAAATCGGAAGCCGTTTTAACTATTCCCTTTAGCCTGTTCATGCCAGCCCTATGACCGAAAACACGCATTTTACCTCTTGTTTTTGCCCATCTGCCGTTTCCGTCCATTATGATTCCTATATGCTTAGGAAGCGTAAAATCAACCTTCATTTTCCCCTGCTACATCTATAATAAAGCGTGAAAAGCAAAGCTCGATTGTGTTATTATCAATCAAGCGTTGCCTTATTACAATAGGGATTCCATTTTCTATTCCCTTTTTGCTGCGAACCTCTAAGGTTTCAACAACCATGCCCTTACCTTGAGCCAATTCAATAGCTTGGTTGAGTTTCAAGCCCAATAATTCCCTTGAACTCAAACCTCCATTATCTCCTTTTCCTTGTCGGAAATAATTATATCAATATCCTTTATCGTATCGTCTGTAAGCTTTTGAATATCGTCCTCAATAATTTTCTGGTCGTCCTCGGTTATTTCGTTGTCCTTGCGTTGTTTTTTAATCTGTTCGTTTGCATCACGCCTAATCGAGCGTACAGCGATTTTGGACTCCTCACCCTTTTTCTTAACCTGCTTAACCAAATCTTTTCTGCGCTCTTCGGTTAATTCGGGGAAAACAAGACGAATAACCTTACCGTCATTTGAGGGGTTAATTCCAATATCAGACTTTTGAATCGCTTTCTCAACAGCATTCAGCATACTTGCGTCCCAAACCGAAATCATAAGAAGCCTTGGCTCGGGAATCGAGATATTCGCCATCTGATTTATCGGAGTGGGCGTGCCGTAGTAATCTACCAACACTCTGTCTAACACAGCCGCATTTGCTCTGCCTGCACGAAGTGTGCTTAGCTCTCTATTGAGATTAGCAATAGTCTTTAACATTTTGTCCTTTGCTATATCCATTACTTCCATCGTTCTGCCTCCTATATGAATAATTAAATATTATATCCCATTAGTAACATTTGGTCAACTATATGCGTGATAGCTTGATTTACCGCATTTGCTGCTTTTCACCGCCCCAGCTTGCTACGCTTTGCTACTACCGTACATTGCATAATCACGCTTTCAAGTTGCAATCGGTTTTGCTATGCTCAGCTATCTATTGTCGTGCCTATGTTTTTGCCGTTCACCGCATCCAATATGCTATGCTCACCTGCAAGCGGAAAAACAACTATCGGAATGCATTGCTCCTTGCACATGGTAATCGCCGTAAGGTCAACGCCACCTAAGTTTAGCGCAATAACCTCGTCATAGCTTGGGTTTGTTAATTTTTTAGCATCGCAACAGGTATCGGGGTTTTTATCGTACAGCGCATCTACATTCTTGGCTAAAAATAAAGCGTCGGCGTCTATCTCACAGGCACGCAACGCTGCGGCTGTATCTGTAGTGAAGAATGGTGAACCGCTTCCGCAGGTGAATATTACAACCGTTTTGTTGTCCAAAGCGTTCATAGCATCCCTTGCGCTGTATGTATCGCAAAACCTTTGCATCTCAACGGCTGACAGCACCTTAGCGTCAACATCAGCCTTCAGTAACGCATCGCATAATGCAATGCCGTTTATTGCGGTTGCCAACATACCCATGTGGTCGGCACGGTTGCGTTCTATATCGCCTGCGCTTCTTGCTCTCCAGAAGTTTCCTCCGCCTACGACTATTCCAACCTCAACGCCTAAACTGCTTATCGCTTTAATCTGACAGGCAACTTTAGCTAAAGCGCTCGCATCTATAGGATTTTCGTTTTGCCTTAATGCCTCGCCGCTCAGCTTCAAAAGAATGCGTTTGTACTTCATTCATATCTCCCCTTTTCGTAAGTTTTTTACAAAAAACCTGCAAAACGCATTTAAAGCGCATCTTGCAGGTTATAGCAATCTATTATTCGATTACTTGATTTGGCTCATAACCTCTTCTGCGAAATTATCTTCACGCTTTTGAAGTCCTTTGCCCATCTCGTAACACTCGAAGCGTTTGATTTCGAACTTGCCCTTTATTAAATTGCCAACTGTTGTGTCGGGGTCTTTAACGAAAGCCTGTTCTAACAAACAAACCTCTTTGTAATACTTTGCAATCCTGCCTTCAACCATCTTATCAATAATGGGTAAGGGCTTGGGGTTTTCCTCTGCCAATGCCTGCGCACGCAAAATCTCCCTCTCCTTGTCAAGCTCTTCAGTTGCTACTTCGCTCTTATCCAAGTAGGTGGGTTTGAATGCTGCAATGTGCAATGCTATATCGTGCAATGTAGTTCTATGCTCTTCGGTGGCTTTCGCTTGAATCAAAACGCCAATCTTGCCGCCAAGGTGAATATAGCTATCAACTAACTCGCCCGCAGTAAGCTCATATCTCACAAAGCGACGAACAGTAATCTTTTCGCCTATTCTTGCAACTGATTCGTTCAAAAGCTCTGCAATAGTTTTGGATTCGTCTTTGAAATACTTCTGCTCCATAAGACTATCAACACAAGCGGGTGCTGTTTTTGCGATTTGAGCCGCAATGTCTAACACTAAGTTCTTGAAATCGTCTGTCTTTGCAACGAAGTCTGTTTCGCAGTTCACTTCAACCAATACGCCGATATTGCCCTCTACGAAACGCTCAACAATGCCCTCTGCCGCTATACGAGCCGCTTTCTTTGCAGAAGCCGCTAAGCTCTTAACTCGCAGATAGTCCATTGCCTTTTCCATATCGCCATCGCACTCAACCAAAGCCTTTTTGCAGTCCATCATGCCTGCGCCGCTCATCTCTCTAAGGGTTGCTACGTCCTTTGCTGTAAAGTTTGCCATATTTTTATACCTCCCTTGATTAAAAATCGTCGTCTTCTTGAACTTCTTCGGTTGCTTCGCTTTCGGTGTCAGTCATTTGTTCGCCCTGTTTGCTTTCAATTACAGCGTCTGCAATTCTTGCTGCAATCAATTTGACTGCTCTGATTGCGTCGTCGTTGCCGGGGATTACATAATCCACTTCGTCGGGGTCGCAATTAGTATCGACAATAGCTACGATTGGAATACCCAATGTGCGTGCTTCGTTAATAGCTAAGTGCTCTTTCTTGGGGTCAACTACGAACATTGCGCCAGGCAATCTGGGCATATCCTTGATTCCGCCTAAGTTCTTTTCGAGCTTTTCAGCTTCCTGTCTTAGCTTGATAACCTCTTTTTTGGGTAGCAATTCGAAATCGCCGTTGAACTCCATTTGCTCAATCTTTCTTAGGTATGAAATACGAGATTGAATCGTTTTCCAGTTTGTAAGCGTACCGCCCAACCAGCGATTGTTTACAAAGTACATACCACAGCGAATGGCTTCCTGCTCGATAGCTTCTTGTGCCTGCTTCTTTGTGCCGACAAAAAGAATGGGTTGATTAGACTCCGCAATTTCAAGTATGAACTTGTACGCTTCGTCAATCTTTTTAACCGTTTTTTGTAGGTCAATGATGTAGATACCATTACGTTCTGTAAAGATATACTCACGCATTTTAGGATTCCACCTGCGTGTTTGGTGTCCAAAGTGCACACCTGCTTCTAACAACTGTTTCATGGAAATTACTGACATATATTACCTCCTCGTTTTTATTCCGCCCCGTACTTCACTTTTTTAGGGAACCGTAAACGGCACGAGCCTAAAAATCCACACGGGTGAGTTGTCGCAAAACAGTATAGCAAATACTTTGTTCGGTTACAAGCGGAAATTTTGAGATTGGCTTTGAGGGGGGAATATATTTTGGTGGGAGCCTTTGTTCACGCTTTTCTAAGCGCTGCCGCCAAACGTTGCTCCTCCCGACTTTCGTTTGTTCTAAGTCTAATAAATGGAATGTTGTATTTATTCAATATTTCGTTTTTCATAGAATCACGTTCTGCTTGCCTTGTTCCCTCTTTATGATAAGACACACCATCAACCTCTACAACAAGCACAGGTTTGCGGTTCAGTTTATCAAACAGCAGAAAATCAACATGAGTTAAACTATTCATAGCAAAAACTAATTCATCACGATTAAGTAATTGTGTGTCTTTAATTATCATTTTTAGCGCAACATGATTTGCGACATCATAGCGCGAAAACTCTTCTTTCATTAGTAAATCTTTAATCAGCCCGTACATTAGGTTTTCGCTGTCATATTCTGAAATTCGCTTACATTTTAGTAAATAGGCTTGTCGTTCTTTTTGAAAATCTTTATGTAAATAATCGAACACAGAAAAAATCTCACTGTATTTAACCTCGCAACGGTTGTACTCGATATACTTAATCAAATCGCCAATATTTGTATCTCGCTCATCATCGTTACCCGATGTAACTATGATGAGCTTGTCTATCGCTCTTGAAACTGCAACATTTAATCTGTTTGGAATGTCGGCAAAATCTGATATCTGATTATCCACAGTAGTTAGAATAATTGTTTTTCTTTCTTGTCCTTGAAACTTATCTACCGTATCTACCTTTACTTCTGTTCCCGCAAAAGCCTCTTGAATAGCGTTAACTTGATTGCGATATGGTGATACTATTCCAACTGCGTTTGGCTCCATAGCATCTAATTTTTGTTGCGGAAAAATTTCATCCTTTATGACTTCAATTTCACGCAAGTTTAGGCGTTCTCGTGAATGATTCCCCTTTGCGGTTTTATACACAACTAACGGGGAAGTATCTTGTTTATTTTCGGTAAGAATTATCAGCTGGTCGTTATAGAATTTCTTATTGCAGAAACCAATTATTTGAGGATGACAACGGTAATGCTCTTTCAAAAGAACACGTGGCGCGTCCGAAAACAATGAAGTCGTCAAGGATAAAAGTGAGTTTGATGAGTATCTATATGCCTCCGGTAAGTCAAACCTTTCAAATATCTTATCGGTGAGTATTTTTTGCACGTCATCTACCACATTTGGTAATTGCTTGAGGTCGCCAACAATAACGGCATTTTTGGCACAGGATAAAGCCAATGCGCCTGTTGCAAGGTCAACCTGTGAAGCCTCATCAACAATAATGTAGTCATAAACATATTCGGGAGATAGGCTGTTTCGTAAAGAAAACGTTGTGCTTAAAACAATAGGATAGTCTTTAATGAAGTTTTCCGAATTTGACCGCAAATCACGTATGTTATAGTTTTTTCTATCCTTTTTAAGGTACTTCAAAGCAAGTCTGTTTTTTAGTAATTTCATAGATAGCTGAGAATACGTTTTCATTTTATCATCGTAATCGTACAACTGATTTTTTAACAGGATTTTCTCTCGCTCGAGTTCGATAGCTTTCTTTTCATAATAATGCTTTTGAAAAAGTGAAATAAGACTCTCGGGTGGATGCTTATATACCTTGTAATTTTTATGTCCATATCGAAATAGGTAGTATAGCCTTCTCCAAAAATTCAATTTTTTATTTGTTTTAGCTCGTTCCTCTGAATCTATCCATAATTTTAGGAAATCCGAAGAAGAAAGATTGCTTTTGAGTTTGAAATCAATGCTAATACTGTCAGTTTGCTCGTAGTAATCATCAAAGTATTTTTTTTCTAACAGGATAGCAGTGTGGTCTTGCTCTATCTTTGAAAGTCTATTCTTTGCTGATAGCATGGTATCAAGCCGTTGCCCTAACATTCTTAGCTCGTAGCTTAACGCTATAATTTCTTTAGTCGTTAATTTCCAATCTTGAAGATTTTCTGGCAAAGATTGTTGGTTTTCTATGAAATCGTTTTTGTTTTCTGCACTTCCAAGAAATGCTGCGATGAAATCAATCTTGTTTTTCTGTAGTTTCTCAAATACATTCATTGTTGCAGAATTATTGCTTGATACCACCGCAACACTTTTGCCCTGCATAATAACATTGGCTAAAATATTGAGTATTGTTTGGGTTTTGCCTGTTCCTGGAGGGCCCTCAATACAGCTAATGTGGTTGTTAAGTGCATTTTCGGTTGCGATTTTCTGACTTGCATTGAAGCCAAACGGAAAAATGGGGACTTGTGTTTCGCTTTTTGATTCAGTTTGTATTTTGGCAGATAAATATGAATGCAAAACAGTATCTCTGCGAACAAAGGTCAGTTTTGAAAAGTAACTATTTAGTATCGGAATACCATCTGCATTTGTTAATGGGTGCGCAAAGGCAATTTGCTTAAAATACTCAAGTGCACTATTGCACTTAGGTTCTTGTAAACAGGAATCGATAAATTCTAAGCAAGGGTTTCCTATTACTTCGTTCTTGCCTGTCTCGTAGAAAATGCGAGTATGATAATCGAATTTCAATGCCCTAATTACTTTTATAAGTGGAGCACCGTCCTTGATTATTCTTGTGTTCAACAAATCTATCGCTTTAGGGTTCGTGTAAATAATGACATTATTATTGTTATAGGAGAACTCCTGATTACTGCCATAATATTTTACGTGTATATACCCCAGTTGACAATACCATTTTTCGATTTGTTCTGTTTTGTCTATCCCTTTAACAAAAATAAGAGATTTATCTAGATTCATTTGTCCTAACCTTTGAAACCTTTGAAAGTTAATTGTTTGGGGGCTTTAGTTTAGCCCCCATAATAGTTTTTTTCCCTTACTCGCACGCCAACGCAATTATCGCATCAGCCATCAGATAGGTATTCTGCATCATATCCTCAATCGAAATATACTCATTCGGCATGTGCACAATCGAATCTCCACGCTCGGGGTGCTCACAACCAAAAGCAACCGCATTTTCTATGGCTCTTGCATATGTGCCGCCGCCAATAGCCAAGGGTTTGGGGTTTGTGCCTGTTCTGTCGGCAAAAACCTTCAACAGACATTGCACCAATTCGCTTTCGACTGGAACGAAATGACCGTCCTTCAGTTCAGAATCGTATAATCTCAAGCCAACAGGCGCAAACTTCTCTTCTAACTCCTTCAAAACATCGGGAAGCTTTTTAGAAATAGGACAGCGCATATCTATTGAAAACTCAGATATTCCGTTTTCGTCCCAATGCATAACTCCGGCGTTTAGCGTGGTTCTGCCAGAAGCGTCAGTGAAGTCAAGACCGAAGTTTTGTCCGTTGTAGTCCATCTTTAATAGATTGTGCAGGTACTCAACCATTTCCTTGTCCATTCCTGTAAGTGGCAACTTAGCAATCAGCTCCAAAGCCTTTTGCAATGCGTTCTTGCCGAACTGTGGCATGGAAGCATGACCGCCCTTGCCGTTTACCACGATTTTTGTTTCTCTCTCAACTGGCAAGATTTCGATGGTGAAGCCCTCGTATTCGTTTGTTAAATGCCCTATAGCCTTATATACATCCTCATAGTCTATAGGTAAAATTACAGTTGCATCGTTGGCAATAACATTTGGTCGTGAGCCTGATTGTATGCTTATATTCGAATCAAACTGCTTAGAAAAGCTCGCTCGCAAAATTCCTTTTTCGGAATTAACCAATGGGTATTCGCCGTCTGGTGAAAAGGCTAAGTGCGGCATCTCGCCATGTTTTTTATAGTGATCCATACAGCCCCAACCGCTTTCCTCGTCGCAACCCATAAGAATTCTAACTCTTCTTTTTGTTTTTAACCCAATAGCTTTTACAGCCGCCAATGCAAACAAAGCGCTAACGGCAGGACCCTTATCGTCCATAGCACCACGAGCATAAACATTATCGTTTTCAATGGCTGCACTAAAGGGCGGATGCTTCCAACCAATTCCCTCCGGAACTACATCGAGGTGAACCATTATTCCTAACATTTCATCGCCTGTGCCGTAGTCGATACAGCCGACATGACCGTCCATATCAACAACCTCAAAGCCCATTTCCTTTGCCTTTTTTAGCACATAATCGAGTGCTTTGCGTATCTCTGTGCCGTAGGGTGCGTTTTTTGCAGGCTCAGCTTTAAGACTTGGAATCTGCAATAGCTCAACCAAGGTTTTAATCATATCGTCCTTGTTTTCTCTGATGAATTCATCTACATATACGTTCATGTACTTCTCCTTTTCCTTCTATTATTTATAAGATTAGTTGACAGCGCCAAAGCCTCTGCCAATAACCTCCTTAGTTGTAATAACTGTGAACAGCGCATTAGGGTCGTGTTGCATCACTATTTTTTTGAGGCTTGCAAGCTCTACAGTTTTAACAATGCAATAAATCAGCTTGCGCTCTATTCCTGTGAATGCGCCCTTTGTTGGGATGTAGGTTGCCCCACGCTTCAAAAGATGCATGATATCGGGCACAATCTCCTCGGATTTATCGGAAATTATTAGCACTGCTTGAGTTTTGTTCATTCCTATTAGCGCGTTGTTGAAAGCGATATTTGCAACGAACATCGCAAGAATAGAAAGTATCGCAAGCTCCATTCCAAAAGTAAAGCCCAAGATAGACATTATAATCAGATTGAATATGATATTGAAGTTACCCATAGGAACTGAATATTTTCGGCTTAGAACCAAAGCCACCACGTCCATTCCTCCGAAGGTTGCACCTCGTCTAACCACAGGCGCACCGCTTACACCTATTACTACACCGCCTACCAGTGCCGCCAAAATGGGGTCGATTGCAGGGAATTTTACGAATGCGGTTACAGCCAATGCAAAGGAATAAAACAATATTCCGATTGTGCTAAACAGCGCAAACTTCAAATCGAGATAGAGTATTCCTATTATAGCTACAGGAATATTGAAAATAAGTAAGACTAGCCAGCTCGGCAAGCCCCAAAGATAGTTGAACAAAAGCGATATTCCTGATATTCCGCCCGACAAAAAGTTGTTTGGTACATAAAAGCCGTTTATAGTAATGCCATGCACCAAACATAGCGCAAACATAATACCCAAAGTGAGTAAATCTTCCTTTGGCTCTATCTTTAACTTTAATTTTTCAGCAAACTTTGACATAATACCTCAAATAAAATTCTTACCATTATGAGTATAAACTCAAACCCTTTATAAGTCAAGATACGCATAGAGCAGAAATTTATGCGAATAAAAAATATATTATTTGTACACTTGTAAATGGAAAATCGTATGATATAATTGTTTGGTGAGTTTTGGTGTTCCAATGCCGTATTCAACGAATATGAGTATGAACCCCGTAAAAAAGGAGAATAAAAATGTCAGACATCATCAGAGAGCTTGAAAAAGAGCAGTTAAGAACAGACCTGCCCCGACTAAGGGTTGGCGATACCGTTAGGGTATTCGTTAAGGTTGTTGAAGGCAACAGAGAAAGGTTGCAGAACTTTGAGGGTATAGTAATCAAGATTCAAGGCGGCGGAGTTAGGCGCTCGTTCACCGTTCGTAGATTGTCCTACGGCGTAGGTGTTGAAAGAACCTTCCCGTATCATAGCCCCAGAATCGGCAGAATCGAAGTTGTTCGCCATGGTCGTGTACGCAGAGCAAAGCTATTCTATCTACGCAAGCGCACAGGTAAGGCAGCAAAGATTAAGGAACGCTTTGTAACCGTTTCAAAGGAAAAAGCAGAATAAACTATCGTTAATGCAGTGCAAAAAAGTGTGTCAGATGACACACTTTTTGTTTTGAGAGAAAATCAAGCGGCAGAACACAGAGCGCAACACCACGATTGACGGCGAACAGTACACAGGATATGAAGCCATGCAATTACAGCGCAAGCTGGAAAACGCAACTAAGCATACGAGTGATAGGCTGAACATAGCAACCGCCGCAGGCGATGAGCAAATGGTAAACCAAGAGCGGCTAAGGCTTACACAGCTAACGCAAAAGTACAAAGAGGTTTCGGATAAAGCAGGCTTGCCATATCGAGCGGAGCGGTTGAGGTCAGTGCAGTTGACAGGTGGCGGTGGCGGTGGTAGAATTAACATACCGACTAAGCGGCTAAACCCTTTACTTCCTCCGCCTATGGACAAAGAAAGGTATCTTCGTATGAAGGCGGCACTTGAAAAGCAAGGTGTTTCCGTAAGGTGCGCAAAAGGCGATGAACTTGGATATCTTGATTGGCTCGGGGCTGAAGCTACGGCACCAGGACCAAATGTTATTTTGCATAGGGGAGAGATACCTTCTGCATCAGCAATGTTTGAGGAAGTCATCCATAATCGGCAAATTAGGAAATATGGTGAGTTTGACGGGAGCAACTATTTGGTCTTGTTTAGCCGTGAGATTGAAGCTAACCGTAAGCTTCTGCGAAACGCCAATGCATATGGCTTTGCGCAACAAGATATAGACGACACTATCAGAAATTTAGGGGTGTGGGAAAAAGGTTATGAACAGCTTACAGGGCAAAAATACGATTAAAGTTAACATCAATGGCGTTTTTAACACTTCGGTGGGCACGATTGTAACTTATTACATGCTTAACGACAACCCTATTAGAGTTGGCGACATTATTTGCGACAATGATAACTGTTATATTGTTAAAGGGTTTGGAGAACTAAAGCCAAATGATATTATGCTTTTTTCTGCAGTAGTTGAGCAAGTAATGTAGTTGGTTCAAGCATCTTTTACTACAAAAGCACTCACCGTGTGGGTGCTTTTTGCATTGAAAATACAGATTATTACACAAAACCTTAATATCAAGGCACTCACCCGAGTGCTTTTTTATATGCCCGGAATGGCGAAAAACTATCAAGCGGAGCAGAAAGGAACTGCGATACCAAACTGAAAGCGAAAAGTAAAAATAGGAGGAAGTATGACACGAGAACAAGTAAAACAGATTTTCCCCGAGGCGACCGATGAGCCGTTGAAAAGTCTATTAGACATCAACAGCGCAGACATAGGGAAAGCAAAAGGCAACACATCAGAGTTTCAGACACAGCGATGATTTATTTTATCAGCAACTTGTGGTAGAATACTAAGCAGTAAATAGAAAAAGGAAACAATTATGCAAATTCAATGGTACCCTGGGCACATGACCAAGGCAAAGCGAATGTTAGCCGAAAACCTAAAGCTAATAGATGTAGTAATCGAGCTGGTTGACGCACGTGCGCCACGCTCAACAAAAAACCCCGATTTTTCGGATATGTTCGCCAACAAAAAGCGTGTTGTGCTTCTAAACAAGGCAGATTTAGCCAACAAAAGCGTTACAGCCGATTGGATAAGGTACTACAAAGCCCAAGGCATATATGCTTCCGAATTCGTAGCTACAAAATCAAACAAACGCAAAAGTGCAATACAAGCCATCGAGGAAGCCGCAAAAGAAAAGGTAGAAAGCATGCGCAAAAAGGGTGTGTTCAAAACCGTTCGTGCAATGGTTGTGGGAATCCCCAATGTAGGAAAATCAACCTTCATAAACATAATGGCAGGAGCAGCAAGAACCCAAACAGGCGACCGACCAGGCGTTACACAGGGTAAGCAATGGGTAAAAATCACAAATCAGCTTGAGCTTATGGACACCCCGGGGCTACTTTGGCCAAAGTTCGAGGACGAAACAGTAGCAAAGCATATCTCGTTTATTGGCTCTGTGCGTGATGATGTAATAGACAGAGAGGAATTGGCTAAGCAACTTTTAATTACGTTGTTGAAAATAGTACCCGAAAGCGTTTCCGAGCGATATAAAGAGGTAAACTTAGAAACAAGCCATGATTATCTACTTGAAGCGGTTGCAAAAAGCCGAGGTTTTGTGTTAAGCGGTGGCGAGTATGACACCCTGCGTTCAGCCAAAATAGTGCTTGATGAATTCCGTGGAGGCAAAATCGCAAAGGTTACGTTAGAAACGCCGCCAAAGGATTAAA